>LNAP01003861.1_pt1 | contig 16485 bp, 15 predicted proteins | sample 602601 | NCBI WGS metagenome assembly LNAP01 (sample SAMN02440304, study PRJNA202911) | soil metagenome | biome: Subtropical and temperate rainforests or woodlands; isolation source: soil samples (1 kg each in a 20% v/v slurry with milli Q water) were... ... | reverse complement strand
ATGCTGAGCTTCGACCACGCGCCACGGCGAGAGTCGAAGCGCGCGAAGCTCAGAGGCGCCCGCGCATCGCGTCCAGATACTGGACGACATCGACGAGACCCTCCACGGTGCGAATGCGTTCGACGGGAACGCCGCCGAGATGAGTATTCTCTGACGTAAGCCAGTCGCGCGCCTTCGCGTCGTCGCCGCCCACCAGTGCGTCGAGGCTCCGATAGAGGCGCAGCACGAGCAGCGCGAGCTCGCCTTCTTTGGTATCGGGATCGAGGCCGCGGCCGCTTTGCAGTCGCGAAACCGACGCCTCGCTCGTTCCGATCACCGTGGCGAGATGCCGGTTGCGGAGACCGAGTCGCGACGCCGCCGACAACACGGCTTTGGCGAGCACCGGTCCCGGGTCGAGGCCTGGCCCTGGAGTTGGGCGGAAGGGGACAGTCATCAGTTGCAACTATGTGTATCTATCCTTTCACTTGCAAGGGTTGATACGCACGGGCCCCCTTTCGAAAGGGGATATAGCGCCCGGAAATATTTCCCTGATCCCGTACGGAAAAAATTCACCCACCCATGGACCATTTTCGTAAGTTGTTGGTATTTAGTGCGTTCCAACATCGCGCCGTGCGGCATCGTCGTTGCTTTAGGAGCGACCGGCGGCTCCGTGGTCAGCGCACCGCAGCGCTCACTGCGAAGCCTGATCTCAGAGCATGCCTTTCTTTCCCTAAATCCAAGGTGGTCCCGTGAAACTCGTCCGCTCGATCTCGCTTGTGTTGCTCTCGGCGTCCCTCGCCGCCTGCAACTCGGAAGTGAAACAACAACTCGCTACGGTTGCCAAAACCGACTCTCTCCGTGTTGATTCGCTCACGGCGGTCCGTCAGGAACTGATGCAGGAGTTGACCGCCTCGACGGGCTTCGTGACGGAGATCAACAAGGAACTGGCCAAGGCGCGCAGTCTCGCCGTCAAGCCGGGCACCTCGCTCGAAACGTCGGGCGAGATGACGGCCACGAACGAGCAGCGTAAGGCGATCGTCGCCCGCATCGCGCACCTCGTCGCCCGCCTCGACTCGGTCCAGAACCGCCTTGCCGCAACCCGCTCGCGCGTCACGCAGCTCACGAAGCAGGACTCGGCGCTCGTCGCCCAGGTCGCGGCGTATGAGAAGAGCATCGCCGAGCTCCAGGAGCAGGCCGCGAAGGAGCGCACTGAATTCCAGGCGCAAATTCAGCAGAAGCAGACGGAGATCGCAGGCCTCAATGGCAAGATCGACACGCTCAACACCGTTCGCACGGCGCTCGTCGACACCGTCGGTCAGCTGACGACGGAAAAGAACACCGCGTACTATGTCATCGGCACGAAGGACGAGCTGATTCAGAAGGGCGTGCTCGTCGCCGAAGGCGGCAAGCGGTTCTTCCTGCTCGGTGGCCGTCAGGTGTCGCCGGCCCGCGAGCTCAATCCGTCGAACTTCACGAAGATCGATCGCTTGGCCGACCGCAACATTCCGCTGCCGGAAGGCCAGTACCAGATCTTCTCGCGCCACAATCCGTCGTTCGCGAAGCCGCAGTCGTCGAAGGACGGCAAGATCTCCGGCGGCCTGACGATCGAGCAGCCTGAGCAGTTCTGGGCGAACTCGAAGTTCCTGATCATCGTTCGCAGCTGAGTTTCTTCCCCCACTCCGGCAAGACGGTACGTGCTCGCACGGCCTCGGGCTGGCTCAAAAAGGAGCCAGCCCGAGCGCCGTTCTGATCCCTCGCCACTTTTCCCCCCCTGCCGCGCCGAGCCGCGCCCCCCGACATGACGGCTGCAGCGACTTATTCTTATAGAATGGATCCCTCCCGCCTCGCCGTTCTGGTCATCGACGACGAGCCTGCACTGCGCGAAGTCCTATCCCTTCGCATCACGGATTGGGGCTACAACGTTCGCACCGCGTCCGACGTCGCGGAGGCGGAGCGCGAGCTCGATCGCAATCCACCCGACCTCGTGCTGTGCGACGTCGTGCTGCCTGGCGGATCCGGACTCGACCTGCTCAAACGGATCAAGCGGCAAGACGAAGGTCTTCCGGTGGTCATGATCACCGCCCACGGCGACATCGACAAAGCCGTGGACGCGATGAAGACGGGCGCCGCGGATTTCCTCACCAAGCCGCTCGATTACATCATGCTCCAGGCGCTGCTCGAGTCAGCGGCCGGCGAGCTGCGGCAGCATGAGGAGAGCCGGTCGCTCAACGCGCATCTGGAGCGGCAGCAAACCGCACCTGGCCTCGTGGGCCAGAGCCGCGCGATCCGCGATCTTCGCCGCACGATCGAAGTCGTCTCGTCGACCGATGCGTCGGCCATCATCACCGGCGAAAGCGGCACGGGTAAGGAAGTCGTCGCTCGCGCTGTCCACTCGTTGAGCTCGCGTCGCGACAAGCCGTTCATCGCGATCAACGCCGCCGCGATTCCAGAAGGCCTGATCGAAAGCGAAGTATTCGGCCACGAGCAAGGCGCCTTTACCGGCGCGACGAAGTCTCGCCCGGGCTGCTTCGAGCTCGCCAACGGCGGAACGCTCTTCCTCGACGAAATCGCCGAAATGCCGATTTCGCTCCAGCCGAAGCTGCTGCGCATTCTCGAAGAGGGACGCGCACGCCGCTTGGGCGGAAGTCGGGAGATCGCGTTCGACGTCCGCGTGATCGCGGCGACGAACCGCTCGGCGTCGAACGCCATTCGCGACGGCCAGCTCCGCGAAGATTTGTTCTATCGTCTCAACGTGTTCGAGATTCGTCTCCCGGCGCTCCGCGACCGGATCGACGACGTCGGACTCCTGGCGCAGCACTTCATCCGTGACTTCAGCCGCAAACACGGCATGGATGTGACGGGTGTCGGCGAAAACGCGCGTGCCCTGCTCGAGGCGCACTCGTGGACCGGCAACGTGCGCGAGCTGCGCAACGTGATGGAGCGCGCGGTGATCGTCGCACGCAGCGGTTGGATCGAGCCGCGCCATCTTCCGCCATATCTGCAATCGCTCAAGCCGGGCGGTGAGCCGACGGTCACGCTGCCGGCGGGAACGACGCTCGCCGAGGCGGAGCGCGCGTTGATCCTGCAAACCCTGGAACGTGTCGGAAACAACAAGGCTGAAGCGGCACGTCAGCTCGGCCTCGACGTCAAGACGATTCGCAACAAGTTGCGTACGTACGGGCAGGACGGGTGAACGTCCGGACGAAGCTGCGCGGCGCCTTCGCGGCGTACATCGCGCTCCTCGCCGGGCTGTCGTTCTACCACGTACGTACCACCCAGCGGGCCGCGACGAGCGCCCGCGAGCTGACCGCAATCGCGGCGCGACAACGGAGCATCGGTACCGAGCAGCCTGCGCGTATCAACCAGATTGGCAGCGACGCGCAGAAGTATCAGGTCTCCCGCGATAGCAGGTATCGGGTCAAGTTCGAGGAGACGATGCGCAGCTACGACGCGGAGCTGCACCGTCTCGAAGGGCTCCAGCTGACCTCGAAAGAGCGCGCGGTCCTGGCGCCGCTGACCACCGAGTGGGCCAAGACGCTCGAGATAGCCGGGCAACTCGGCGCCAAGCCCGACTCTGCGTCGGCTGCGCATTTGCTGGATGCGCTTGGCCAGGTACAGTCGGCGACGACGGCCTTCGCCGCAGCGTCGCAGCTTGCGATGGACGAGGAGCTGAACGATTCGGACCGCTCCGAGCGCGCTGCCGAAAAGTTGACCGCGTTCACTGCCGGCACCGCGCTGCTGCTCAGCATTCTCCTCTCGGCGCTCTTGTCTCGGTCCATCCTCGAGCCGCTCAAACGCCTCGCCGAAGGCACGCGCGAAGTCTCCGCCGGCCGCTTCGGCCACCGTCTCGCAGCGAAGGGAAACAACGAGTTGGCGCAGGTCGCGCGCGAATTCAATGCGATGACCGAGCGGCTCAGTGAGCTCGATCGCATGAAGCAGGAATTCGTATCGAAGGTGTCACACGACCTCAAAACGCCGCTGTCGTCGATGCAGGAGACGAATGGCGTGATGCTCGACGGGGTCGCGGGCCCGTTGACGCCGAAGCAACGGCAGCTGCTCGAGATCAATCAGGACAGCGCGCGTCGCCTCATGCGAATTGCGCGATGCCGTGGCCGACGGACCAGTTCTCCGCGGGGGCGTCGAGCACGTTCACGAACACGTCTTCGGGGCGGATGCCCGGGTTTTCGCCGAGCAGGTCCGCGATCCGGCGGTATAGCGCCTTCTTCTGCTGCGCGGTGCGCGTCGCGAACACCGTGATCTGGATCAGCACGGCGTCCTCGCTGCGCTTGACGCCATAGGCATTGCCGCAACGGAAGTTTGCAGGCGAAAGCTCGCTGATGGTCATGAACTCGTCGCCTTCAGGCACGTTCAGCGCCTCGCGCATGGCGCGATAGAGGCCGTCGAGGATCGCCTGCCGGTAGGCTTCCGGCCTCCCGGCGCGCATCGAGATGTGAAGGAGAGGCATCGCGAGACCCTTTGCATGCTGTCCGGCCGGACAAGGCAAATCGCCCGCGCCGGCGGTTCAACCCATTGACGAAACGGGCTATCAAGCCCAATTAGTTTTTGACAGGATGTCTAGAAACCACGTTCTTGACGTCGTGTCAAATACTGCGAGCCAAAACCCTTCAAGCCAGGAAACGACATTGAGACCGCGCGAATTCGACCACGACGACGTCCTGCGCATCGCGTTCGAGCAGTTCTGGCGCAAGGGCGTGCGCGGCAGCTCGCTGTCGGATATCGCGCGCGACGCCGGTGTCCAACGCGGCAGCCTCTACAATGCCTTTGGCAGCAAGGAGGCGCTGTTCCTCCAGGCCTATGAACGCTACGCGGACGATTATCTCCTCGCCCTGCGAAAAGCGCTCGGTGCCGGCAGCTTGCGAAAACGTCTCACCGCGTTCTTCGACCTGACCATCACCAATTTTCGCTCCGGCACGCCACCCCGGGGATGTCCGACCACGCGCGGCCTGATGGAGCTCGGTGCGGTCGAAGGCGAGGGGCTGGACGAAGAGGCGCGTCGGACCTTCGCGAACCTGATCTCGCGCATCACCGCCCTGGTTCAGGACACGTTGTCGGCAGGCGCCGAACGCGGCGAATTCAGCGGCAACGCCGCAGCCGCAGCACTGCACATCATCACGGTGACGCGGGGCCTTGGGGTGCTCGAACGTGCCTATGGCGACGAGCCGCAGCTGCGCAAGATTGCCGCGCACACGATCGATCTCGTGCTCGGCAAGAAGGGTGGCTAGCAGACCGCGAGCGCGTTGACCGCCCGCGTCGTCGCAATCTCGTTCTCGTTGCCGACGAATTGGCAGACGACAGATTCGAGTTCACCCGGCTGCTTGCCGCGGGCGACCGCGAGCAGTCGCATCAATTCCGCCTCGTCCTTCGACAGGCGCCGGCAGGACGGCGGCATGAAGCAGAGATCGCATGGCCGGCCGCTGCGCAGGATCCTGACAAGCGCGGCCGCCCGCGCGACCAGCAGCGGGCTGTCGGCAATGCCGGGCGCCTCGTCGGCAAAGCGATAGGCCGCTTCCCAGCAATCGGAGGCGCCGGTCGCATAGGCGGCGCCGATGAAGCGGAACAGCGACAGCGCAACGCGGCAAAAATCATCGTAGCTCTCGACGCAGGGGCGCGTCGCAAGCGCGGCCTGGAGCGGACAGAGCCGCGACTTGCCGTCGTCTGGGACTGGCACAAAGCCGCACGCATCCTGCGTCATGAAGGATCTCGTCAGTGCAGGGTGGGGCTTCCGACCAGCCAGCTCTTCATCGCCATCGTCCGGCCATGGTCGAAAGACGGAACCTGCCGCTCGGGCAGGATGAGACCGGCCATGCGGAAGATCGTTGCAAGACCCCGGACCGGCGCCAGCGCCCAGTCGACGCCGACAGGCGGTAGCCAGCTCTCGAATTGCGCGCGCGCAACATCGATGCGGTCCTGCTGTGCCGCGGCGATGGCGTGCAGGATTCCGCGCTCGCTGTCCGACATCTTCGGACAGGTCGGGCAATGAACCTCGATGGCCGTATGCGCCGTGCAGGCAAAGATCTCGATGATGGAATCCAGTGAAGGCACGGCATCGCCGACGCGAAAATAATCATACACCTCCTGGATGTCGGCCGCCGTCGGAGCGGCGCCTCCGCTGCGGGCCTTCGCCCGAAATCCCCAGATGAACAATCGCTCCGCGGCGCTCAGCGCGGGGAGGTCGAGGGATTTGGCGTATGTCGATTGGTGCATGGAGCCTCTGCTCGCTGGCTGCGCTCACGACCCTGCTGGCGCAAAATTTCCGCGCCGATCGTTCCGCCAGAGGCTGATGCAAGTCAACGCTGGGAAGGCCGATATTGAGGTCTTCTAGATTTGGCAGCCACGTGAATGTCGACGAATTCTAAAGCCCGACGTGCAGCGCGGAGCGTCCGAGACGGGCGCGGGTCGTCGCAGGTTCTGTCGGCGGCCCGATCGCTGGCGGCCGACAGCGTCAGCCTGAAGCAGAAGGTGAGCGCGTTCATGACCACGTCCGCGCGGCCTGACGAGGCTGGACTTCCGCTCCGGAGCGCTGCATGAGAGCTGGGGCACGCCGGCCAAGGGAGCGCGCCGTCGCGAAGGTGGGTCTTGAATGTCATCGAACAGCGCCGCATCCTCCTGATCAATTCGAACAGTCTCGATGCGACCACCGCGATGATGGTCGCCATCGCGAAGTCCGTCGCTGCGGACGGCTTCGACGTCGTCGGCGCAACGGCGACGCGCGCGCCGAAGATGATCGTGTCGGCAGAGGCGCTGGAGGCGGCTGCACCTGAGGTCGAAGAGATTGCGCTGGCCCGCAGTGCCGGGTGCGACGGCATCATCGTTGCCGCGTTCGGCGATCCCGGTCTCGCCGGGATCAAGGCGGCATTGAGCTTGCCCGCGGTCGGCATCGGAGAGTCCGCAATGCTCGCGGCTGCGGAAGATGGCCGCCGCTTTGGCGTCGCGACCACGACGCCGCTGCTGGAAGCCAAGATCGATGCGCTGCCGGAAGCGCTGGGATTGCGATCGCGTTACACCGGTACGCGCTTTGCCGAGGGCGATGCGCAAGAGCTGATGCGCGATCCGGCGCGGCTGTGCGGAGCCCTCGCCGGTGCGGTTGAGGCCTGCATCGCGCAAGATGGCGCCGAGGCCGTCATCATCGGCGGTGGGCCGCTCGGCGAGGCCGCGCGCGAGCTGCAGCCGATGTTCACAGTCCCCGTCATCGCGCCGATCACGTCTGCCGTGGCGCGGATTATTCGCCTCATCAGGGCGCGCGAGGCCGTCTGATATTCCGGCCGACGGGAGCGGTCATCGCGTCCGGTATTCCCTCTCTTGACGGCTGCAGCCAAAGCGAAGATGCAGGACCATCGAACCTGCCACCCCCGTTCGGCTGCGGGCATGGAGATCGCTGCATGTCGTTCAAGAAACTCCTGATCGCCAACCGTGGCGAGATCGCCATCCGCATCGCACGCGCGGCGGCCGATGCAGGCATCGCGACGGTTGCGGTCCACCCCGCGGATGACGCGCTGTCGCTGCATGCTCGTGTTGCCGACGAGGCGGTCGAAATCCCCGGCCGCGGTGCGCGGGCCTATCTCGACATCGAGGCGGTGGTGAAGGCGGCCGGGAGTGCCGGCTGCGATGCCCTGCATCCCGGCTACGGCTTCCTCAGCGAGAACGCGGCATTCGCCAACGCCTGCGCGGAGGCGCGCATCGCCTTCGTCGGGCCGAAGGTGACGGCGCTCGAGCTGTTCGGCGACAAGGTCGCGGCGCGGCAATTGGCAAAGCGCTGCGGCGTGCCGATCATCGCCGGCACCAGCGGCCCGTCGAGCCTCGAGGAGATCACCGCATTCTTCGAATCCCTGGGCAAGGGCGCCGCGATCGTGATCAAGGCGATGGCCGGCGGCGGTGGCCGCGGCATGCGTGTCGTGGAGAACGTGGCCGATCTCGCCGAAGCCTATGCGCGCTGCCAGTCCGAAGCCAAGGCGGCATTCGGCTTCGACGGCGTCTATGCCGAGCGGCTGATCCGGCAGGCGCGTCACATCGAGGTGCAGATCATCGGCGACCGCCATGGCGCGATCTCGCATCTGTGGGAGCGTGAATGCACCATCCAGCGCCGGCACCAGAAGCTGATCGAGGTGGCGCCGAGCCCGTCCCTGAGCGAGACCTTGCGCGGCCGCATCATCGAGGCGGCGAAGCAGCTTGCGGCGGCGGCGTCCTACGACAATCTCGGCACCTTCGAGTTCCTGGTCGACGGCACGGCCGAGGATAGCTTTGCCTTCATCGAGGCCAATCCGCGGCTCCAGGTCGAGCATACCGTGACGGAAGAGGTGCTTGGCCTCGACCTCGTCCGTGCCCAGCTCGCGGTCGCATCGGGCGCGACGCTGGCCTCGCTCGGCCTGGCGCAGGGTTCGATTCCGAAACCGCGCGGCTATGCCATGCAGCTCCGTATCAACATGGAGACGCTGGACGCAACGGGCGCGACGCATCCGACCGGTGGCGTGCTCGCGGTGTTCGAGCCGCCGTCAGGGCCCGGCGTCCGCGTCGATAGCTTTGGTTACGCCGGCTACAAGACCAGCGCCGCGTTCGACTCGCTGCTCGCAAAAGTCATCGTGCATACACCGGGAGAGGCCTGGCATGACGTGGTTGCAAAGGCGTCGCGCGCATTGCGTGAATTCCGGATCGACGGCGTCGTCACCAATATCGCTTTCCTCCAGGCGGTGCTCGCGCATCCCGATTTCAGGACCAACCGCATCGCGACCGATTTCGTCGATCGCAACATCGCAAAGCTCGTCGAGGCGGCCGATGGCGCGGCCAAGCCGCTTTACTTTGCGGCGACCGAGCGCAGCGGCGGTCACGGCACTGAGGCACACGTCGCGCAAGTGGTGCCCGAAGGCGCGTTGATGGTCGCGGCGCCCCTGCAAGGGACCATCGTCACCATCCAGGTCAAGGAGGGCGAGATCGTGCGCCCCGGCCAGCAGCTCGCCGTGATCGAGTCCATGAAGATGGAACATCTGGTCACGGCCGAGCAGGGCGGCCGCGTCATGAAGCTCGTCGTCGGCGACGGCGTCACCTTGATGCATGGCGAGCCGATCCTGTATCTGGAGCCGCTCGACGTCGCGGCCGACGCGTCGGCGGCGGAGGCAGAGATCGATCTCGACCACATCCGTCTTGATCTGGCTGAGCTGATCGCGCGCCAGGCCAATACGCTCGATGCCAATCGGCCGGCCTCGGTCGAGCGCCGCCGTAACACCAACCAGCGCACCGCGCGCGAAAATGTCGCCCAGCTCGTCGACGATGGCTCGTTCATGGAATATGGCAGCCTCGCCATCGCGGCGCAGCGCCGCCGACGCAAGGTCGACGATCTCGTCAAGAACACGCCGGCCGATGGTCTCGTCATGGGCGTTGCCACGGTGAATGCCGATAAGTTTGGCGCTGAAAGCGGCCGCTGCATCGTCGTGGCCTATGACTACACCGTGCTCGCGGGCACGCAGGGCCACATGAACCACAAGAAGATCGACCGCATGCTGACGCTGGCGGAAGACTGGCGCGTGCCGCTGGTGTTTTATGCTGAGGGTGGTGGCGGCCGGCCCGGTGACACCGACCGGCTCGGCATGACCGGCCTCGACGGTCCGTCCTTCGTGCAGTTCGCACGGCTCTCCGGCCTGGTGCCTGTGATCGGTGTGGTCTCCGGCTATTGCTTTGCCGGCAACGCCGCGATGCTCGGCTGCTGCGACGTCATCATCGCCACCAGGAACGCCTCGATCGGCATGGGCGGCCCGGCGATGATCGAAGGCGGCGGGCTCGGCGTCTACCATCCAGCCGAGGTCGGCCCGGTCTCCTTCCAGTCGCCCAACGGCGTCATCGACATCCTCGTCGAGGATGAGGCGGAGGCGACGTCCGTCGCGCAAAAATATCTGTCCTATTTCCAGGGCGCGGTGACGGAGTGGCAGGCCGCCGACCAGCGCCTGCTTCGCCGCGCGATCCCCGAGAACCGTCTGCGCGTCTACGACATCCGCAGCGTGATCGACCTCCTCGCGGACAAGGACAGCGTGCTGGAGCTGCGCCGGGAGTTCGGCGTCGGCATGGTCACTGCGCTGATCCGGATCGAGGGCAGGCCGTTCGGCCTGATCGCCAACAATCCGCGCCATCTCGGCGGCGCGATCGATGCCGATGCCGGCGACAAGGCCGCGCGCTTCCTGCAGCTCTGCGACGCCTTCGACCTGCCCATCGTCTCGCTCTGCGACACGCCCGGCTTCATGGTCGGTCCCGAAGCCGAGAAGACCGCGATCGTGCGCCACGTCTCGCGCATGTTCGTCACCGGTGCGAGCCTTACCGTGCCGCTGTTCGGCATCGTGCTGCGCAAGGGCTATGGTCTCGGCGCGCAGTCGATGATCGGCGGCGGCTTCCACGCCTCGTTCTTCACCGCGGCCTGGCCGACCGGCGAGTTCGGTGGCATGGGCCTGGAGGGTTATGTCCGGCTCGGCTTCCGCAAGGAGATGGAGGCGATCGCCGACCCCGAGGAGCGTGAGACCTACTACCGCAACAAGGTCGCCGAGCTCTACGCGAACGGCAAGGCGGTCTCGATCGCCTCGGTGTTCGAGATCGACAATGTCATCGACCCCTCCGAGACGCGGCGCTGGATCATGGCGGGGCTGCGCTCCGTGCCGAAGCCACCGGCGCGGACGGAGAAGAAGCGGCCCTGTATCGATACTTGGTGAGGCAGGTCAGGCGCTGACGACCGTGCCGGCCTGAGCGAGGCTCTCAGCATAGGCGGACAGTTGCTTGGCATAGGCCGACGCTGCTGCGTCGCCGGATGGGGCGTTGCCGTCCTGATGGGTCGCGGCGGCGCCGAGGCCACTTAGCAGCTTGCTGAGTTCCTCTGCGGCGCTGAGCAGGCTCTTCAGCGCGTCGTCGCTGCTTTCGCCATCGCTCGGCGTGTGACTGAGATCGAACTTGGCGCCATTCGGCAATTCGACGTGAATGAAGTCGATGGCCACGCGCTTGCCGGATTCGCTCGTGGTTCCCGTCGTCGGGGCCGGGCTGGCGTGGCTGTCGGCCGGAGGGGTTGGCGCTGATGAGGACGAGTCGGACGAGGCCGTATCGGTGAGCGCAGTCAGGGTCGAAGCGTCGAGCAGATCGTGTCCCGCCCCCCGGATGCGCTGGTTGAAGGCTACGCCTCGATCATTTGTTGCGGTGGCGCCGTCCTTCGACTGCTGATCCGAGGTCCTGGCAATGTCTCCAGCCATCGGCCGGGGCGATGGACCGACAACACTCAGGGGCGAGGGGGTGTGACTGGCGATGCCGATACTCATGACGAAACTCCTGCTCTGGAGGCATTCCGAACCGCCTGAAGGGCGATGCGGCGCAATGGAAGCAAGCCCCAGGCCATTTCCATGATGATCGTCATTTCAAAGAGTTGCAGGGCGTTTCGGGACGTCTCCGGACCGCACCAGGGTGAGATTCTGCCGGGGTGGCCGGCAGATCCTGCCGAGGGCGTCGGCCGCAGGCGGGGCCCTGACCGCTTCCCGATTGACATCCCCGCCCGTGGTGCCAGACTTTGCACAATAATACAGGGTGGAGACGTCCGCGATGGCCAGCCTTTCGGCCTCGAACCATGTCGCCCGTGTCTTGTCGGTCGCCAATCGGGTTACAGACCGCTTGGCCGACGTCGATGCCACGTCGCGCATCGCCAATTCCTGGCGGCGGTGCGTCATCAGCCACAAGCTCGATCCCGCCCGCCAGGGCCCGCCACAGACGTTGACTGAGGCCGAAATCCGCCATGTCGCCGAGCCCATGGAGGAGACGATCAGGTTCGTCACGCCCGAGCTCGATGATCTCGCCCGCGTGCTGCGCGACGCCGGCTATTGCGTCAATCTGGCTGATGCGAACGCGACCATGCTGTTCAGCCGTCTGCCGGGCGAGGCCGACGCGAGACTGTTCATGGACTGGAAGATCTACACCGGCTCGAACTTCGCCGAGGCTTTCGAAGGCACCAACGGGCTAGGCACCGCGCTGGCCGAGCAGAAGCCGATCCTGGTGCATCGCGACGAGCATTTTCGCGCGCAGTGGCACATGTTCTCCTGCGCCGTGGCGCCGCTGTTCGACCAGGCGGGCCGGCTCGCCGGCGCCGTCAACATCACTTCATGCCGCGAGGATCTCGAACGTACCGCGCACCAGCTCGCGCTCGCGGTGACCATGGAGGCGACCCGGCGGATGGAGGGCGCGATCTTCCGCGGTCATTTCCGTAACGCCTGGATCGCCACCGTACCGGGGGATGGCGGCAGTGGCCTGCTCGCCTATGACGACGACCGCCGCATCGTCGGCGCCTGCCGCTCGGCGCGGGCGCTCCTGGGCCTCACTGACGGCCTGATCGCATCCGGCATCGATCTGTCGCGCTACGTCAAGTTCGACCATCACGCCGCGCGTGGCGCGGACGAGACTGTCGAGCTGCGCCGTGCCGATGGCCGCGCATTGGGGCGGGGACATGTCGCGCCGCCGCTGCGCGCAAGATCACCTGCGCCGCGTCGTGACGCGCCTGTCGATCGCTACGACGCGATGCACCGGCTTGCCGGCCGCGATCCCGGCCTGGTCAAAAGCGTCAAACGGCTGCGAAGCATCGGCGATCACAATCTGCCGGTGCTGCTGCACGGCGAGACCGGCGTCGGCAAGGACGTATTCGCACGCGCCATTCACGCCGCCAGCAGCCGCGCCCGCAACAACTACGTCGCGCTGAACTGCGCAGCGATGCCGGAGAGCCTGATCGACGCCGAGCTGTTCGGCTACGAGGCGGGCGCCTTCACCGGCGCGCGGCGCGACGGTTCGAAGGGCCTGATCGTGCAGGCCGACGGCGGCACGCTGTTCCTTGACGAGATCGGCGACATGCCGATCGCGCTGCAGACGCGTCTCTTGCGCGTACTGGAGAACCGCGAGGTCTGGCCGCTCGGTGCGCTCAAGCCGGTGCCTGTGGACATCCGCCTGATCAGCGCCACCCACCGCGATCTCGGTCGCATGGCCGAAGAGGGCGCTTTCCGCGCCGACCTCTATTTTCGTCTGCGCGGCATGGAGGTACGATTGCCGAGCTTGCGCGAGCGCGCCGATCGCGACGACATCATTCGCCAGATCGCGCGCGAGGAGGCGCCGGACTGCCGCCTGTCTAACGAGGCGTGGGTGTTGCTCTCGGCCTATCCCTATCCCGGCAATATGCGCCAGCTCCGCCATGTGCTGCGGCTTGCCGGCTGCACGGCGGAGGGCGGCGTCATCGTGGATGCAGATCTTGATCTACCACCATTCGGCGGCCGAACGCCGGAGCCGGATCTCGCTGCAGCCGAGCGCGCGACGATCGTCGAGGCGCTGCGCAAGCATGGCGGCCGGGTGACGGAAGCGGCGCGTGCGTTGAAGCTCAGCCGCGCGACGCTGTATCGGAAGATCAAGCAACTGAAGATCGAGACGACGCAGTAGGCGCTCTTTCTTCGCCTCTTCCCGCGTGCGGGGAGAGGGAGCGTACCGCCGCCGCTCCTTACGAAAAATCGCTCCAGCTCAGATGCCGCGAATCGCGGTCGCCGACCGTCACGGTGCCGCGGATCTCGTGGGGGACGTGGAAGCTGCTGCGCAGATACACGAGCGGCGAAGCCCCGTCGAAATGCGACACGCCGCGAACCTCGCCCACGAAGATCGAATGTGTCCTGGTCTCGAACTCCTGCGCCAGCACGCAGTCGAATGCCGCCACCGCATCCGTCAACACCGGCGCGCCGGTCGCGCCGCGCGTCCATTGGCCGAAAGCAAAACGGTCATCGCCGTTGACGCCTTTCTGGCCGCTGAAGGTCAGCGCCAGCGCCGCGTGGTCCTCGTGCAGGAAGTTGATCGCAAAAGCCATTTCCTCGCGGATGCGCGCATGCGCGCTGGCATTGCGGTTGACGCAGACGATCAGCGACGGCGGATTGTCCGACAGCGAGCAGGCCGACGTGACCGTCAGTCCCGTGCGCTTGCCGTGTTCGGCGCCCACCGTGACCAGTGCGACCGCGCCGGCGCATTGGCGCATCGCCTGCTTGAAATCCTTCGCGTCCACGCTCACGCCAAAAATCTCCGAAATGAATGCGGGTGCGGCACGATCGCGCCGGTCAAGCCGCCTTCTTCGCGGAGCCGAGATGCTTCAGGCGCGGCATCACCTCGTTCTTGAGCAGCGAGAGCGAGTGGTGCCAGGCTTCCGGCTTGTGCTTGTAGTCGAAGCCGAACACGCAGAGCACGCCGAAGCCGCCGACCTCGTCGTAGATCTTCTCGATCTTCTCGGCGACGGTTGCCGGCGAGCCGACGATCCAGTTCCGCTTGGCGCAATATTCGACGGTGACGTCGCTATCGGGCACGTCGGGCGCGTGCTTCAGATAATCCTTGAAGCCGAAATGGCCGAGCAGCGGCAGGAAATACTCGCCCATCATCCGGCCCATCATGTCGCCGGTCGAGAGCTTCCAGGCCTCCTCGTCCGTGTCGGCGACGAACACCTCGCGCACGAGGCGCCAATCCGCGCGGTTCGGCTTGCGGCCGGTCTTGGCGGCGCCGATCTCGACCGAGTCCCAATGGCTGCCGACATAGGCCGGGTTGAGGTTGAGGCTCATCGGGATGAAGCCGCGCTCGCCGGCAAGCTTCAGCGTGTCCGAGTTCTTCGACAGGCCGGCGACACCGATCGGCGGATGTGGTGTCTGCAACGGCTTGATGTGCGGCTTGAGGAAGTCGAACATCGTGTCCGGCTTGGAGACCGTCCAGAACTTGCCCTTGTAGGTCCAGGGCGCGGGATCGCTCCACATCTTCAGGATGATCTCGAGTGCCTCGCGGGTCATGTCGCGGTTCTGCCCGCTCATGCCGTCGACGTTGAACATCGCCCAGTCGCTCGGCAGGCCGGATGCGGCGACGCCGAAATTGAGCCGGCCTCCGGAGAGGTGGTCGAGCATGGCGACGCGGTTGGCGAGCTCGGCCGGGTGATGATAGGGCAGCAGGAACCCGCCCGGCCCGATGCGGATATTCTTGGTCTGCATCAGCGCCTGCGCGATCAGCAGGTCGGGGGTGGGATTGGGTTCCCAGGGCGCGGTGTGGTGCTCGCCGATCCAGGCTTCCTGATAGCCGAGCTCGTCGAGCCAGCGCAGGACCTGCAGGTCCCAGTCGTGTCCTTCCTTCAGGCCGCACTCCGGCGGATGCGAAGGCATCGTGAAATAGCCGATCTCCATGGGTTTCCTCATCTGATGTTGACGCGTCTTGTCGCGCGTTGACGGAGTTGAGCGGGGACGGTTCAGCAAGCGCTGTGCCAGTGCAGCGGAGCGTCGGATTGCAGAGAAAGGGCTGGTTTGCCCATGCAATAGCCGGTATCTCGGCACAGACCTGCGAGAGGCCGTCTCATTGTCGCGAGACGGCGTCCCGGCCGTGAGACGAGGACAGAATGACCGAACCCGCTTATTTCGCGGTGGACTGGGGCACCAGCAGTTTCCGGCTGTGGCTGGTCGATCGTGCCGGCCAGCACAATGTGGCCGAGCGCCGCCGCCTTTTTCTCGACCGCATCCGGATCGGCGCCGTAAAGGCGCAGCTCTATGCCGACGCCGCGTGTCTGGGCGCCCGCGATGACGCCGATATCTAAGCCGAACAGCAGTCCGGCAAGTGCAGCAAGAAAACAGACAAAGAAAGTGACGCTTTTGTTCGAGCGTTTTCCTTTGGTCGAAGTTGAGTTGTTCATCCGGTCTCCAAAATAATGCAATCGTTTTGAGTTTGTAATAATGCTTAGGCTGTTATGTTATTAACCCTGCACACAGCTTAACGTGAACCCGGTCACAGTGTTGTAATCGTTTACACTAATAGGCGTGGCTGGGTATCTTGTTTCTGAAGGGTTTCAAACGGATAGCGTAACAGGAAGGAGATGTGCCTGAGAGTAATAGCCCATAAATTGATTTATATCAATCAATACAGTGTTTCAAACTTTTACATATACAAATAACTTATTAATTTATAACAAATTATTTTCTGTAACCGTTTTCATTTTAGCCATCATCTGGCCATAAAACTTCCCGCTTCCTGCTTTTGAGTGTAATCGTTGAAATACTCAATTCGGACTTTTTCAGACGATGCTGAAGCCGAAAATGGTAACGATGGGCTGTATGGCTTGCCCGGATAGACGTTTTTCTTCAGCTCTTTCCACTGGCACCGTGCTTCCTTTTTATCGCTGTCACACAGGCCAATACGCTGTACCAGCAGATGGATATTGCCGGTATTGGTAATTTGCTGAGTAGATGGATCCCAACCCAGTCTGGCGACCGGTTTTGCTGGCGGCACCATGACGACGACCCCCCAGACAATGGTCAGGTTCAGTTCGCTGGTGAAATTTTTGTTGCTGGCAGGGTTTTTGAATTCTTCCGGAGTCATTGACTGAAAATGCACGCGGTAGATTTTTTCTTCGTTGCTTTCACCGAGGCCGACGATCCTCACCGGCTGGCTGTTACCGGCGGGCAAACCAAATTTTAGCGGCGAGACCACCAGACTGTT
>LNAP01002963.1_pt1 | contig 16488 bp, 10 predicted proteins | sample 602601 | NCBI WGS metagenome assembly LNAP01 (sample SAMN02440304, study PRJNA202911) | soil metagenome | biome: Subtropical and temperate rainforests or woodlands; isolation source: soil samples (1 kg each in a 20% v/v slurry with milli Q water) were... ... | reverse complement strand
TCTTCCTGCGCCTGGCCCCAGGCGCGCACGAAGCGGCGGCGCACGATCTCCAGCAGGCCGCCGCCCACCACCACGCCGCGGCGCGCGCCGTGGGCAGCCTCGCGGATCAGGTCCAGGTCGTCAAGCGTGCGGTACACCAGGCGCGATGCGCCTTCCGCGCCCACGATAGGCGGCACGAAGGGGTAGGAGCCCGTGGCAAGTATCAGTTTGTCGTAGGCACTGCGGCCGCTGGCGGTCACGATCTCGCGACGGCGGCGGTCTATCTCCAGCACGGGCACGCCCAGGTGCAGGCTCACTCCTTCCTGTGCGTACAAGGAAGCTTCACCCAGCGCCATCGATTCGGCATCGCGCCCGTTCAGGTATTCGGACAGGTGCACACGGTCGTAGGCGCGGCGGCTTTCCTCGCAGAACACGTGGATGCGGTAGCGTTCCAGCGCACCGCGGGCGACGAGTTGCTCGACGCAATGGTGGCCCACCATGCCGTTGCCGATGACAACGAGGGTCTGCAGAGAATCGGACGAGGCCGCTACATTCATGGGATTGTCCCCGGGGGCTTGGATATTCAGGTTTCAGAAAACGCAAAGGCGCCCTGGACCTCGCGGTCGGGGCGCCATTGCCGTTGCTGCTCAAGTTGTCTCGCCGGCCTTGCGGCCCGCGCATGAACCATCAAGCAAAGTCCGTGCCAGGGATGCCGCCGATTATCCGCGAGGGGGAACCGCCCGCGGATTCATAGGGGAAGAGGGAGGGGCCGGGGCCGGCAGCGCGATCTGGCGCCGGGCGCCCCGAGGCGTTGATGCGTCAAGGCGGTGCATATTCCTGTGCGGATCTGCACCCGTTTGGCGCAGCCGGGCGACGAGGGACAAGCTTCTACGCAAACGCCGCCTGGACGGCGGCAAAGGCCGCGGCGACCAGCGGATCGTCGCAACGGGATGCCTGGGTGATGAAGGACAGTTCAGCCTGGATAGCCAAGCCCTTGACCAGCACCAGCCCGCTGGCCTGGGACTCGCGCAGCGCGATGGAGTCGCGCGCCAGCGACAAGCCCACGCCCGAGCGCACCAGGTCCAGCATCGAAGCCTCCTGGTCGACCTCGGCCACGGCGTTGGGCGCAATGCCCAGCGCGTCGAACTTGTCCGACAGCAGCCGGTGGTGGACCGAGTCCGGCGGCGTCCAGATCCAGGGCAGGGCGGCGATCGCGGCCCAGTCCCGGCCGGCCACCTGCGCGCCCCAGCCCTTGGGAGCCACGACGAAATAGGCGAACGACGCGAGCGGCAGCGCCTGCAGTCCGGCGGGACCCCGACCACGCTCTTGCGGGCCAAGGGAAAAGCCCACGTCCAGTTCGCCCGCGCGCACCTGTTTCGCCACCGATCCGGACATGCCATGGCGCAGCGTGGGGCGGATCTTGGGATAGTGCTCCACCAGGTATTGCAGCGTGGCGCCGAGGCGCAGGAACTCCGGATCAAGAATGGTGCCGATGCGCAGATCGCCCTGGACGGTGTCGCGCAGGGCGCCGATGGCGCGTTGGAAGTCGTCGAGCGCGTCCAGGATGCGCTGCGCCGAGGGCAGCAGCGCACGGCCGTCGGCATTCGGCGCCAAGCCCTGCGCCGTGCGCGAGAACAAGCTCAGGTCCAGCGATTCCTGGAAATTCTTCAGTTGCAGGCTGAGCGCGGGCTGGGTCAGGTGCAGATGTTCGGCCGCGCGCGTCAGGTTGCCCTCGCGGGCCACGGCGGCAAAGGTGCGGATGTGCTTCAGATCCATGGGGTGGTTCCCGGAATGAGTGGCGAGCGCGCGGTTGAAAGCAGTCAAACGGGCTTGAGCATTATTTAAGTTGCTTATAAACCGTTTTTCAACAATTCATTGGACAGTTTTGCCCGGCTGCGCGAGAGTCACGCTGATGCCCGGCGCACCGGAAACGGTCGCAGCCGGGTCGGCTCAACGTCGCCGGCGGGCGTTTCGTCCGGCAAATAGATAAGAAGAGCTTATGGAGACATACGACTACATCATCGTCGGCGCGGGTTCGGCCGGCTGCGTGCTGGCCAACCGCCTGAGCCGCGACCCCGCTGTGCAGGTGCTGCTGCTGGAGGCCGGCGGCAGCGACAACTACCACTGGATCCATATCCCGGTGGGCTATCTGCATTGCATCGGCAACCCCCGGACGGACTGGATGTACCGCACCGCGGCGGAGCCGGGCCTCGGCGGCCGTTCGTTGATCTACCCGCGCGGCCGCGTGCTGGGCGGCAGTTCTTCGATCAACGGCATGATCTACATGCGCGGCCAGCGCCAGGACTACCAGGACTGGGCCGAGCTGTCCGGCGATCCGGCCTGGGGCTGGGACCAGGTGCTGCCCGTGTTCAAGCGCAGCGAGGACTATCACCGCGGCGCGGACGAGTTCCATGGGGCCGGCGGCGAATGGCGCGTGGAGTCGCAGCGCCTGCGTTGGGACATCCTGGAAGCCTTTGCGGGCGCCGCCGAGCAGGAGGGCATACCGCGAGTGCAGGACTTCAATCGGGGCGATAACTTCGGCTGCGGCTACTTCGAAGTGAACCAGCGCGGCGGCTGGCGCTGGAATACCTCCAAGGCGTTTCTGCGCCCGGTGCGCAAGCGCGCGAACCTGCGGGTGATGACGGGCGCGCAGGCCGAGCAGCTGGTGTTCGAAGGCAAACGCTGTGTTGGCGTGCAGTTGCGGCAGGGCGGCCAGAGCGTCACCTTGCGCGCGCGCCGCGAGGTGGTGCTGGCCGCGGGGGCAGTGAATACGCCGGTGTTGCTGGAGACCTCCGGCGTGGGGGAACCTGCGCGCCTGCGCGAAAGCGGCATCGCGCTGCGCCACGCCCTGCCGGGCGTGGGCGAAAACCTGCAGGATCACCTGCAGCTGCGCGTCATCATCCAGGTGCAGGGCGTGAAGACGCTGAATCGCATTGCCTCCACCTGGCTGGGCAAGGCGGGCATAGGGTTGGAGTACCTGTGGAAGCGCAGCGGTCCCATGAGCATGGCGCCGTCGCAGCTGGGCGCGTTCGCCAAGTCGGATCCGGGCCAGGCGCGCGCCAACGTGGAATTCCATGTGCAGCCGCTGTCGCTAGGCGCTTTTGGCGAACCTCTGCATGGCTTTGACGCGTTCACGGCCAGCGTGTGCAACTTGCGGCCTACCTCGCGCGGCAGCGTGCACGCGCAGGGGCCGCAAGGGGCGCCCGCTATTTCCCCCAACTATCTGAGCACCGAGGAAGACCTGCGCGTGGCGGCGGATTCGATCCGCCTGGTGCGGCGGATCGCGGCGGCGCCGGCCTTGCAGCGCTATCAGCCGCAGGAGTGGCTGCCGGGACCGGCGTACCAGTCGGACGCCGAACTGCGGGAAGCGGCCGGCAAGATCGGCACCACCATCTTCCATCCGGTGGGCACCTGCGCCATGGGGCGCGACGCGGACGGCGGGGCGGTGGTGGACGCGCGGCTGCGCGTCCACGGACTGGAGGGCTTGCGCATCGCCGATGCTTCGGTGATGCCGCTGATCACCTCCGGCAATACCAACTCGCCCACCATCATGATTGCGGAGCGGGCGGCCGACATGATCCGTGAGGACGCCGGGGGCGCCGCCGCCGGCCGCTGAACCGACGCTTCCCAGCAAGAAGGCCGCCCGAGAGGCGGCCTTCTTGCCATGGCGTCACCGCGTTCAGCGCAGCGAGCGATACATGTCCTGCCGCTGAGGATGGGTCAGCATGACTTGCCAGAGCTGGCCCTCGCGCGAGCGGAAGAAGCCGGCGCAGCACATCAGGTAGTACTTCCACATGCGGTAGAAGCGCTTGCCGTAGCGCGGTTCCAGCTCGGGCCAGGCATGATCGAACCTGTCCCACCAGGCCATCAGCGTGCGGTCGTAGTCGGCGCCGAAGTTGTGCCAGTCTTCAATGATGAAGCGGCCTTCGACCGCCGTGGCGATCTCGCGGGCGGACGGCAGCTTGCCGTTGGGGAAGACGTAGCGGTCGATCCAGGGGTCGGTGCTCTGGCTGGTGGAGGCGATGCCGATGGTGTGCAGCAGGAACACGCCGCCGGGCGCCATCAGGCGCTGCACGTTGCTGAAGTAGGTGTCGTAGTTCTTGGGGCCGACGTGCTCGAACATGCCTACCGACACCACCTTGTCGAAGCTACCCTCGAGGTCGCGGTAGTCTTGCAGCAGCAGTTGCACGGGCAGGCCCTTGACCTTTTCCTGCGCCAGCGCCAGCTGTTCCTTGGATACGGTCACGCCGGTGACCTTGACGCCATAGCGCTCGGCGGCAAAGCGCGCCAGCCCGCCCCAGCCGCAGCCGATGTCCAGCAGCGTCTCGCCTTCGCGCAGCTGCAGCTTGCGGCAGATCATCTCAAGCTTGGCCAGTTGCGCTTCTTCCAGCGTCTGGGCGTTTTCCCAGTAGGCGCAGGAATAGATCATGCGGCTGTCCAGCATGGCCTCGAACACGTCGTTGCCCGCGTCGTAATGCTGTTCGCCGACCTCGAAAGCGCGGTTTTTCGATTGCAGGTTGAACAGCTTGTGGCGCAGATGTTCGGCGATCAGCTTGACGCGGGCCATGCCCAGCGCCGCCGATCCCATGTCCGCGCGCAGCAGGCGGGTGAACAGTTCATCGAGCTGGTCGCAGTCCCACTCGCCGTCCATGTAGGACTCGCCCAGCCCCAGCGACCAGCTGGCGAAGACGCGGTCGTACATATGCTTGTCATGAACCTGGATGTCCCAGGGACGCGAGCCGTTGATGCGCACGTCGGCGCGGGCCAGGACGTCCTGGAGCACTTTGGGAGGTTCGGGGGGAGGGGGACTGACGGATTGATGGCCGGTGGCCAGCGGCGAGGAAGGACTGCTTTGCTGCATACGGACTCCATATCAATTTTGGGATGACTGATCTGGCAATGCTTGAAACTTCCGACTCTGATCCTAACAGGTCCGCAACTCCAATTTAATGATTGGATCGCCTCGATAGGCAATGGCAATTCCGCAATGTCGTGGGGCGCGGGGTTGGCGATCCGGATGCAAGAATCGTAGCGATGACCGGGCTGATAGTCCAGAACCGGGCGACCTGGGTGTTGCGGCGCCGCCGCTCGTCGTCCTATAAGATACCGGCCTGGCGCGCCTCCAGCCGCGGCGCGCACCGACTTGTGGAGTGTATCGATGGTGGACGCCAGCCTGGAACCCCGTTTGGATTTCGTCACCTGCGCCAGCCCGGCGGGCCTGCACCGCATGGCCTACTGGGAATGGGGCGACCCGGCCAACGACCAGGTGCTGGTCTGCGTGCACGGCCTGACCCGCAGCGGGCGTGACTTCGATACGCTGGCGCGGCGGCTGGCGGGGCGCTATCGGGTGGTCTGCCCGGACGTGGTGGGGCGTGGGCGTTCCGATTGGCTGGCCAATCCCGCGTTCTACACCGTGCCGCAATACGTCTCGGACATGGTGACCCTGCTTGCGCGGCTCAAGCCGGCTCGCCTGGCCTGGGTGGGTACGTCGATGGGCGGGCTGATCGGCATGGCGCTGTCCGGCGCTGCCGTGTTCGCTCGCGCCATGCTGCCCATGCGTCCGCACGCGGGCATGTTGCCGCCCGAGCAGGGCTTCCATCTTGACAAGCTGGTGCTCAACGACGTGGGGCCGCGCCTGGAAACCGGCGCCCTGGCGCGCATTGGCCAGTACGTGGGCGAGCCCGGCGAATTCGCGAGCTTCGAAGAGGCCGTGGCCACCATGCGGGCCAACTCCACGACCTTCGGCCCGCATACCGACGCACAGTGGGCGGAGCTGGCGCGCTACCTGTATCCCCGACAGGGCGACAAATGGGTCAAGCATTACGACCTGGCCCTGTCCCAGGCCCTGGCCGCGCAGACCCCCGAGGAACTGGCCGCGGGCGAACAGATCCTGTGGCGTTCGTATGATTCCCTGCCGTGCCCAGTGCTGATCGTGCGCGGCGCGGAATCCGATCTGCTGACGCGCGCTACTGTCGAAGAAATGCTCAAGCGCAATCCCCGCGCCCAGGCCCACGAGGTGCGCGGCGTGGGCCACGCGCCCACTTTGATGTCGGACGAGCAGGTGGATCCGGTCGCGGCGTTCCTGCTGTCCTGAACGTGCCAGCAAACTGGGGACGGCTCGACGCTATCCACGCTGCCGGGCCTTCTCTACAATAGCTGGATGAACGCGCGCACACTGAACATCGATCTGCATTGCCATTCCACCGTCTCGGACGGCGCACTCGCGCCGCGCGACGTGGCGCAGCGCGCGCATGCCAACGGCGTGGACGTGTGGGCCCTGACCGACCACGACGAAGTGGGCGGCCTGGCCGAAGCGGCCCGTGCGGCGCGCGATCTGGACATGGACTTCGCCACCGGCGTCGAGATCTCGGTGACCTGGGCGGGCGTCACGGTGCATATCGTGGGCCTGCGCTTCGACCCCGAGAACACCGCCCTGGTCGAAGGCCTGCGCAAGACCCGTTCCGGCCGCGCCGAACGCGCCAAGCGCATCGGCGAACGCCTGGCCGAAATGGGCATGCCCGGCGCCTACGAAGGCGCGTTGCCTTTCGCCGGCAACCCCGAACTCATCAGCCGCACGCACTTTGCCCGCTATCTGGTCGAAGCGGGCTATTGCCCCGACGTGCAGGCCGTGTTCACCAGACACCTGGGCGATGACCGGCCCGGTCACGTGCCCATGCAATGGGCCACGCTGGCGGAGGCGGTGGGCTGGATACGCGGCGCGGGCGGTACCGCGGTCATCGCGCATCCCGGCCGCTACAAGTACACGCCGCTGCAATTCGCCGCGCTGTTCGACGAATTCCTGCAGCTGGGCGGCCAGGGCATCGAGGTCAACACGGGCAGCCATACCTCGGAAGAGGCCCGCTATTATGCGGATGTGGCGCGCCGCTACGGCTTTCTGGCGTCGCGCGGCTCGGACTTCCATAGTCCGAAGGAAAGCCGGGTGGACCTGGGCCGCTTGCCGGCGCTGCCGCCCGACCTGAAACCGGTCTGGCACGACTGGTTCTGACGCGGGCGGCGGCCAGGCCGCCTTGCCCTGTACGCTATCGACTGTGACCGCGCCCGAACGGCGCAACCGCCATGAACAAAGCATTTGTCAAAGAGTCGGACAACGAGGACGACGACGATCTGCCGCAAGCGCAGGCCCTGCCTGCCGGCACCAAGAACTACATGACGCCCGGCGGCTACGAGCGCCTGCGCGGCGAACTCACGCACCTGATGAACGTGGAGCGCCCGTCGGTGGTGCAGGTGGTGTCGTGGGCCGCGTCCAACGGCGACCGTTCCGAGAACGGCGATTACCTGTACGGCAAGAAGCGCCTGCGCGAGATCGACCGCCGCATGCGCTTTTTGACCAAGCGGCTGGACGTCGCCGAAGTGGTCGACCCGGCCGCCCAACCCAACCGCGACCAGGTCTTCTTCGGCGCCACGGTGCTGTATTCGGACAAGGCCGGCGAGGAACACAACGTGACCATCGTCGGCGTGGACGAGGCCGAGCCGCTGGCCGGCAAGATCAGCTGGATCTCGCCGGTGGCGCGCGCGCTGATCAAGGCCAAGGAAGGCGATACCGTGGTGCTGCGCACGCCGGGCGGGATCGAGGAACTGGACATCCTCGAAGTCAGCTATCCGGCCTGATTGCCCGATCTGGCCGGCGCCAGAGCAACGGAATCCTGACACGGCAAAGAAAACGGGCGCCAGCTTGTGGCCGGCGCCCGTTGGTGGGCGGGATCTAACGTCCCTGCCTCGGTTGGCGGCTTGCGCCGCCGTTCCCCTGGGGCTTGCTGCTTGTTCTTTGCGGCTTACTTCTTGCGGTTGGCGATCGACTTCTCGGCCAGGTTGACCAGGTCCTCGCCGATCTGCTTCTTCCACTTGTCGTAGACGGGCTTGGTGACCTTGACGAAGGCCTCGTGGTCGGCCTGCGACAGCGAGGTCACGGTCACGCCGTGTCCGGCGATTTCCTTCAGCAAGGACGGATCCTCAGGCGTCACGCCCTTGCGCGCGATCACGATCTGCTGCTTGCCGGCGTCCAGCGCGGCTTGGCGCACGATGTCGCGGTCCTTCTCGGACCAGGAATTCCAGACCTCGCGGTTGACCACGAAGATCAGCGGATCGGCCACGTAGTTCCACAGCGTCAGGTACTTCTGGCCCACGGTGTAGAGCTTGGAACCGGTGTAGATCGACAGGGGGTTTTCCTGGCCGTCGACCGCGCCGCTGGCCAGCGCCGGCTGGGCGTCGGCCCAGCTCATCTGCGTGGGGTTGGCGCCCAGCGCGGTGAAGGTGTCGATGTACAGCGGCGAACCCACCACGCGCAGCTTCAGGCCCTTCATGTCTTCGGGCTTCTTGATCTCGTGCTTGGAGTTGCTGAGCTGGCGGTAGCCGTTTTCGCCCCAGGCCAGCGGCACCACGCCGGCCTTCTCGATGAGCTTGAACATCTCCTTGCCCACGTCGCCTTGCACCAGCGAGTCGATGGCGGCGTAGTCGGGCATCAGGAAGGGCAGGGAGAACAGGTTCAGCTGCTTGACCTGCGGCGACCAGTTGATGGTCGAGCCCACGGCCATGTCGATCACACCCTGGCGGATGGCGGTGAATTCGCGGGTCTGGTCGCCCTGGACCAGCGAGGTGCCGGGATAGACCTTGATATTGATGCGGCCCTGGGTGCGCTCGCGCACCAGGTTGGACCAGATTTCGGCACCCTGGCCCCAGGGGAAGGTCGTGCCGACAACGATGGAGAGCTTGTACTCGGGCTTGTAGTTTTGCGCATGCGCGGGCGCCATGCCCACCACCGCGGCCGCGCACAGGGCGGCTCCGATCAGGTTGCGGAATTTCATGTTGCGTCTCCTCTCTTTGCGAGTCTGTCTGTTGTTGTAATGAACACCGGTACCGCCGGCCTTGGGGTCGCCCCGTCCGGCCCTTTCAATAACCCAGCTTGTGCGGCAGCCACAGCGCCAGCTGCGGGAACACCAGCACCGCGACCAGCACCAGGAACATCGCGCCCAGCAGCCACACTACCCAGCGCACGGTGGATTCCATCGGCACGCGCGCGATGCGGCACGACACCATCAGGTTCACGGCCAGCGGCGGGGTGAACTGGCCCAATGCCACCTTCAGCGTCAGGATCACGCCGAACCACACCGGGTCCCAGCCATAGGCGTTGGCGATCGGCATGAGCAGCGGCACGAAAATCAGGAAGATGGAGATGCCGTCCAGGAACATGCCCACGGTCATCAGCAGCAGGATCAGCAGCGCCAGCACGCCCCATTCGCCCAGGCCGGAATTGACGATGGCGTGGGTGATGGGATCGATCACGCTCAGCGTGGACAGGGCCCAGGCGAAGATGCCGGCCAGCGTCACGACCAGCATGATGACGGCGGACAGTTCGGCGGCTTCGCGCAGGATGGTGTACAGGTCGCGCAGCTTGATGGTGCGGTGGATGAAGATGCCCACGAACAGGCCGTAGAACACCGCGACCACGGCGGCTTCGGTGGGCGTGAACCAGCCCATGCGCATGCCGCCCAGGATCAGCACCGGCGCGGCCAGCCCCCATGATGCTTCGCGCAGGCTGGCCCAGAAGGGCGGGCGGGGCAGGTGGGCTTCCAGCGCGCCCATCTTGTATTTGCGCGACAGCCAGACCGCCGGAACGATGAGGGCGAAGCCGGCCAGGATGCCGGGGATCATGCCGGCGGCGAACAGCGCGGGCACGGAGGCGCCGGGCACCAGCACCGAGTAGATAATGAAGGCCACCGACGGCGGGATCAGGATGTCCGTGGCGGCGCCTGCCGCCACCACCGCGGCCGAGAACGAGCCGGGGTAGCCGGCGCGCGACATGGCCGTGATCATCACCGCGCCCACTGCCGCCGCGCAGGCTGGACCCGAGCCGGAGATGCCGCCCAGGAACATGGCCACCGCGATCGACACCAGCGGCAGCATGCCCGGGCCGCGCCCGACGATGGCGATGGCGAAGTCCACCAGCCGCTTGGCCACGCCGGAGCGGTCGAAGATCGAGCCCACCAGCACGAACATGGGAATGGCCAGCAGCGGGTACTTGGCCAGGCCGGCGTAGAAGTTCTGCGGCACGGTCAACAGGCCATACCAGGGCGTGTCCAGGTTGGACAGCACGATGGCCACGGTCCCGCCCAGGCCCAGGGCCACGCCGACCGGCACGCCGATCAGCATCAGGACGATGAAGACGGTGAAGAGGATGGCCGCGATCATTGCTGTTCCCGGCTGGCGCTCTTGGCGATGCGGCGCAGGGTGCCGACGGTGCGCAGCGAAATCGCCGCCGCCATGACCGGCAGCCAGATCGAATACCACCAGGTCGGCACGCCGATGGCGGGCGAGGTCTCTTCGTAGATGTATTCGTCGGCCACCAGCTTCACCGACAGCACGGTCAGCAACAGGAAGAAGGCCAGCACGCAGCCGTTGGAGATCAGGGCCATGATGCGCTGGCGGCGGGGCGAGCCGGAGTCCGCCAGGATCTCGATGCGGATATGGTGGTTGCGCACGAAGGCCACGCTGCCGCCGGCCATGGTCAGCACGATCAGCAGGAACACCGAGATCTCTTCGGTCCAGGCGAAGGACTGGTCGGTGAAGTAGCGCACCAGCACATTCAGGAAGGTAATGATGGCCAGGGTCGCCAGCAGGATCACGGCCAGCCAGTCCTCGATGGCCAGCGGCACTTTGACTGCGGGATCTGTTTCGGCGGGAATGATCGGTTCGACAGGCTCGGCGGGGGCTTCGGGGCGGGACATGTGAGGCAACGGCCAGCGCCGGGTAGGCGCTATTCATTTATGGGGTCGCTGCATCCTACCGTCGCGCCGTGGGGCCGGAAGTTCGTGTTTTCCCGCGGTGCGGGATGGCTGCAACATGCTGCGACGCAGCATAAAACCGACGAAGAAGGGGCGCTCAGTATTCGGAAAGGTTCGCAGCGGCGGGGAGTTGCCTTGGATGTTGCTATGCGTCATCGCGATCTGCCCCGTCCGGAATTCTTTTGTAACAATGGCCGAAATGGAGCTGTCCGGCATTGATCGAACAACGGCTCCGGGAAAACCCCCTAAACGGGTAAAATCACTTTTTGCTCTCCTCTCTTTATACGGCGCCCGCATCGTGTCCCTAGTTCAGCATCTGCCTGGTTCCTCCGTCCTGTCCTCCTTCCGTCGCGATCGCCTGCTGGCGCAATTGAAGGAAGCCGGCCTGCCGGTGGCCGACATATCCGCCCGCTACGAGCACTTCGTCAGCACCGACGCGGCCCTGACGGCCGAGCAGCAGCAACACCTGACCCAACTGCTGGACTACGGCACCCCCGCCACCGGCGACGCGCCGGCCAAGAGCCTGTCGCTGCTGGTGATCCCGCGCCTGGGCACCATCTCTCCCTGGGCCAGCAAGGCCACCGACATCGCCCATAACTGTGGCCTGGCGTCGGTGCACCGCATCGAACGCGGCGTGCGCTACGTCATCACCCCCGAGCGCGGCCTGCTGGGCGCCAAGACCTTCGACGACGCCATGCTGGCGCGCGCGGCCGACTGCCTGCACGACCGCATGACCGAAACCGTGGTGGACGCCAGCTTCGACGGCCAGGCGCTGTTCCAGCCGTTGGCTGGCAAACCCATGCGCACGGTCGGCGTGCAGGCGCAGGGCGCCCAAGCCCTGGCCGAAGCCAACATCTCGCTGGGCCTGGCGCTGTCGGACGACGAAATCGAATACCTGGCCAAGTCGTTCACCGACCTGGGCCGCGATCCCACCGACGTGGAATTGATGATGTTCGCGCAGGCCAATAGCGAACATTGCCGCCACAAGATCTTCAACGCTCAATGGGTGATCGACGGCCAGGAACAGCCCAACACGCTGTTCGGCATGATCCGCGCCACCCACAAGGCGCAGCCCGAGGGCACCGTGGTGGCCTATTCGGACAACGCCGCCATCATGGAAGGCGGCCCTGCGCAGCGCTTCCAGGCCGGCGTGCCGGGCGTGACGGGCGAGGGCGTCGAAGGCGCCAAGTACATCCGCCGCGACACCACCGTGCACACGCTGATGAAGGTGGAAACGCACAACCACCCGACCGCGATCGCGCCGTTCCCCGGCGCCTCCACCGGCAATGGCGGCGAGATCCGCGACGAAGGCGCGACCGGCCGCGGCTCCAAGCCCAAGGCCGGCCTGACCGGCTTCACCGTGTCGCACCTGCGCTTCGACGACGCCTTGCAGCCCTGGGAAGCCGACCACCACGGCCTGCCCGAGCGCATCGCTTCGCCGCTGTCCATCATGATCGACGGCCCCATCGGCGGCGCGGCGTTCAACAACGAATTCGGCCGTCCCAACCTGCTGGGCTATTTCCGTTCGTTCGAGCAGACCGCCGGCGGCACGCGCTGGGGCTACCACAAGCCCATCATGATCGCGGGCGGCCTGGGCAGCATCGACGCCGGCCTGACGCACAAGGACGTGATTCCTCCCGGCGCGCTGCTGATCCAGCTGGGCGGCCCGGGTTTCCGCATCGGCATGGGCGGCGGCGCCGCCTCCAGCATCAGCATGGGCAGCAACTCGGCCGAACTGGACTTCGATTCGGTCCAGCGCGGCAACCCTGAAATCGAGCGCCGCGCCCAGGAAGTCATCGACCGCTGCTGGCAGCAGGCCGAGAACAATCCCATCATCGCGATCCACGACGTGGGCGCGGGCGGCCTGTCCAACGCCTTCCCGGAACTGGTGAACGATGCCGGCCGCGGCGCCATCTTCGACCTGAAGCGCGTGCCGCTGGAAGAGTCGGGCCTGTCGCCCGCCGAAATCTGGAGCAACGAGTCCCAGGAACGCTACGTCCTGTCGATCCTGCCCAAGGACCTCGAACGCTTCGACGCCATCGCTCGCCGCGAACGCTGCCCCTACGCGGTGGTGGGCGTGGCCACCGAAGAGCGCCAACTGCGCGTGGTGGACGGCGAGGGCCTGCCGGGCCTGGACGCCATCCGCCCGCAAGGCGAAGCCGAAGTGCGTCCCGTGGATGTGCCGATCGACGTCATCCTGGGCAAGCCGCCGCGCATGACCCGCGACGTCACGCGCCTGCCGGGCGTGTCCGCGCCGCTGGACCTGGCCGGCATCGACCTGACCGAAGCCGCTTACCGCGTGCTGCGCCACCCCACGGTGGCCAACAAGTCCTTCCTCATCACCATCGGCGACCGCACCGTCGGCGGGCTGTCCAGCCGCGACCAGATGGTCGGCCCGTGGCAAGTGCCGGTGGCTGACTGCGCCGTGACCCTGGCCGATTACGAAGGCTTCCGCGGCGAAGCCATGTCCATGGGCGAACGCACCCCGATCGCCATGCTGGACGCGCCGGCTTCCGGCCGCATGGCCGTGGCCGAAGCCCTGACCAACCTGGCGGCCGCCGACGTGGCGCGCCTGGAAGACATCAAGCTGTCGGCCAACTGGATGGCCGCCTGCGGCGTGGCCGGACAAGACGCCGCGCTGTACGACACCGTGTCCGCCGTCAGCGAACTGTGCCAGGCGACCGGCCTGTCGATTCCGGTGGGCAAGGACTCCCTGTCCATGAAGACGTCCTGGGAACAGGACGGCGAGCAGCGCCAGGTGGTGGCGCCGGTGTCGCTGGTCATCACGGCCTTCGCGCCCGTGGCCGACGTGCGCGCCAGCCTGACCCCGCAGCTGCGCACCGACGCCGGCGACAGCGTGCTGATCCTGGTCGACCTGGGCCGCGGCCGCCATCGCATGGGCGGCTCGATCCTGGCGCAGACCTACAACCAGGTCGGCGAAACCGTGCCGGACATCGACGCGCCGCAGGATCTGCGCGCCTTCTTCGTCACCATCCGCACCCTGGCCGAGGCCGGCACCATCCTGGCCTACCACGACCGTTCCGACGGCGGCCTGTTCGCCACGCTGACCGAAATGGCCTTCGCCGGCCGCACCGGCATCTCGGTGAACCTGGACATGCTGACGTTTGATCCCCAATCGGCCGATTGGGGCGACTTCAAGATCCGCCCCGAACAGGTGGCGGTGCAGCGCGAGGAACTGACGCTCAAGGCGCTGTTCTCCGAAGAAGCCGGCGCCGTCATCCAGGTGCCCGCCGCCCAGCGCGACGCCGTCATGCAGGTGCTGCGCGGCGCGGGCCTGTCGGCCCACTCGCACGTCATCGGCGGCCTGAACGGCGCCGACGAAGTCGAGTTCTACCGCGACGGCAAGAAGGTCTGGGGCCAGCCGCGCGCCGAACTCGGCCGCGCCTGGAGCGAAGTGTCCTACCGCATCATGTCGCGCCGCGACAACCCGGCCTGCGCCCAGGCCGAGCTCGATGTCTGGAACGACACCACCGATCCGGGCATGAGCCCCAATGTGGACTTCAATCCGCAGGAAGACGTGGCCGCGCCGTTCATCAATACCGGCAAGCGTCCGCGCGTGGCGATCCTGCGCGAGCAGGGTTGCAACAGCCAGGTGGAAATGGGCTGGGCCTTCGACACCGCCGGCTTCGAAGCCATCGACGTGCACATGACCGATCTGCTGTCGGGCCGCGTGGACCTGGCGCAGGTGCAGGGCCTGGTGGCCGTGGGCGGGTTCAGCTACGGCGACGTGCTGGGCGCCGGCGAAGGCTGGGCGCGCACCATCCGCTTCAATAGCAAGCTGTCGGACCAGTTCGCCGCCTACTTCGCGCGTCCCGACACCTTCGCGCTGGGCGTGTGCAACGGCTGCCAGATGATGGCCGCGCTGGCGCCCATGATTCCGGGCGCCGAATTCTGGCCGCGCTTCACGCGCAACCAGTCGGAAAAGTACGAAGCCCGCCTGTCCATGGTCGAAGTGGCCAAGTCGCCGTCGATCTTCTTCGCCGGCATGGAAGGCGCGCGCATCCCGGTGGCCGTGGCCCACGGCGAAGGCTATGCCGACTTCTCGCAGCAAGGCGACGCCAGCCGCGTGCTGGCTGGCGCGCGCTACATCGACAACCGCGGCCAGGCCACCGAAGCCTATCCGTTCAACCCGAACGGCAGCCCCGGCGGCCTGACGTCCGTCACCACCGCCGACGGCCGCTTCACGGTCATGATGCCGCACCCGGAACGCGTGACGCGCAATGTCATGATGTCGTGGGCGCCCGAGAAGTGGGGCCGCGCGGATGCGGGCGGCGCGTTCAGCCCCTGGATGCGCATCTTCCGCAACGCGCGCGTCTGGCTGAAGTAAGGCAGTAGCTTGCCGCCGGGACCCGTGTCCTGGCGCGTGCGACACGCCCCGCCATTCGGCCCTCTTGGGTCCGGATGGCGGGGCGTTTTTCATGCCCGCCGGGGCTGCTCTGGATCTGAGGCGTGCAACGTAATGAGATATTTAACTTTTCATTGCGACCTGTCGTAAAGCATAGGTAGCCGCTATACGCAACCCGGAGTGACCCCAATGTTCAAGAATCTCAGTATTCGCGCGGTCTTGACGACCGCTTTAGCCGTTTTCTTCGCGCTTTTCCTGCTAACCGGCATCGCCGTGCATCAGCAGCTGACGTCCAACCGCAATTCCATCGAAGTGCTGCTGGACACCAACCTGGTCCGCGCCAATGCCGTGAACGGCGCCGGCACTGAACTGTTGCGCGCCCGCCTGGTGCTGCTGTCCGCCCAGACCGCCTTGATGGAAGGCAAGAGCCTGGACAACCTGGCCAGCATGCAGCGCCTGGACGGCTATACCAAGAAGGCCGGTGACCTGATCGATCTGGTGCGCAAGACCCCGGAAACCTCGGCCCAGGGCAAGCCGCTGCTGGACGCGGCCCTGGCGGCCTACGACGTCTATCACCGCGACGCGATCGTGCCGATGATCGCCGCCATCCGCGCCGGCAACGCGCAGGACTCCAACCGCCTCAACCTCGAAAAAGTGACGCCGCTGGGCCTGACTTTCACGGCCGCGATCCAGAAGTACCTGGACTACGCCGACGAGGTCGGCCAGCGTGTGGCGCGCGAGGCTTCCACCCGCATCAATGCTGCGATCGCGGTGCTGGTCGGCCTGCTGGTCGTGGTGGCCGTGCTGGTGGTGGGCCTGTATGCGTTGTTCGGCCGCTCGGTGTTCCGTCCGTTGCACGAGGCCGGCCGCCTGTTCGACCGCATCGCCGGCGGCGACCTGACCAACCGCATCGAGCAAAGCGGCAACAATGAAATCGGCGTGTTGTACGGCGCCGTCAAGCGCATGCAGGACAGCCTGGCCCGCACGGTGTCCGCGGTGCGCCTGGGCGTCGAGGAGATCCACACCGGCGCGCGCGAAATCGCCGCCGGCAACATCGACCTGTCTTCGCGCACCGAGCAGCAAGCCGCCTCGCTGGAGGAAACCGCCGCCAGCATGGACGAGCTGTCTTCCACCGTGAAGAACAACGCGGACAGCTCGCGCAGCGCTTCGGAACTGGCCTCGGCGGCGTCCGAGGTGGCCTCGCGCGGTGGCCGGGCGGTGGGCGACGTGGTCGGCACGATGCGCGGCATTGCCGACAGCTCCAACCGCATTGCCGACATCGTCGGCGTGATCGACGGCATCGCCTTCCAGACCAACATCCTGGCGCTGAACGCGGCCGTGGAA
>LNAP01002962.1_pt1 | contig 16491 bp, 13 predicted proteins | sample 602601 | NCBI WGS metagenome assembly LNAP01 (sample SAMN02440304, study PRJNA202911) | soil metagenome | biome: Subtropical and temperate rainforests or woodlands; isolation source: soil samples (1 kg each in a 20% v/v slurry with milli Q water) were... ... | reverse complement strand
CGTCGTCCTGCTCGTCTGCCAGCGCCTCACATAGCCAAGTGAGCATGGCCTCTACCCTGCTTAGGCTGCCCTCAATGCGTACAAGTCTGGCATCGTCGCGGACGGAGTCGTCGTAGGCCTTGCGCTGCTCGCGCGTCAGCCGCAGGCCGGTGCCCACGCAGGTCGAGCACCAGCCGTGCTTGCTGTTGTAGCTGAACATGCGCGGGTCGAGCTCGGGGTAGCTGGTGCCGCAGGTGGGGCAGGCGCGCTTGGTCGAGAACACCTTGACGGTGCCGATGCGGGCGGTCGAGGTCTCGCTGGCCATCGCGCCGACCAGCCCGTCGAGCGGCGCGAGCAGGTGCATCACGCCCTTGCCGAGCTCCAGCGCGCTGGCCAGCAGCGCGCGCAGTTCGGCCTCGTGCGCGGGGTCGACGACGATGTCGCCGACCGGCAGTTCGAGCGTGTGCTCCTTGAAGCGGTCCAGGCGCGGCCACGGATCGACCTTCAGGAACTCGCCGTCGACCCGCAGGTGGGTGTGGCCGCGGCCCTTCGCCCACTTGGCCAGGTCGGTGTAGACGCCCTTGCGGGCGACGACCAGCGGCGCCAGCAGCCCCACGTGCTGGCTGCGGTGGTCGCGCAGCAGCTGCGCCGCGATGCTCTCGGCGCTCTGCGGGCGCACCGGCGAGCCGTCGTTGACGCAGTGCTGCAGCCCGAGCTTCACGTACAGCAGCCGCAGGAAGTGCCAGACCTCGGTGGTGGTGGCCACCGTGCTCTTGCGGCCGCCGCGCGACAGCCGCTGCTCGATCGCGACGGTCGGCGGGATGCCGTAGACCGCGTCCACCTCGGGCCGGCCCGCCGGCTGCACGATGCTGCGCGCGTAGGCGTTCAGCGACTCGAGGTAGCGGCGCTGGCCCTCGTTGAACAGGATGTCGAACGCGAGCGTGCTCTTGCCCGAGCCCGACACGCCGGTGACGACGCTGAACTTGCCGCGCGGGATGCTGACGTCGAGCGACTTCAGGTTGTGCTCGCGGGCGTTGACGATGCGGATGACTTCGAGAGCGGGGTCGTTCACCGCAGAGTTTCGGAGGGACGCAGAGGTTCGCGGAGAAACAGCCAAGGACTCTGCGCCACTCCGTTCACCCCGTTCCTCGGCGGTGAATGAACTGACCAGGCCCATCTGCACGTCGTAGTCGGCCAGCGCCTTGCCGGTGTGCGAGGTCGGGTGCCGCTTCACCTCTTCCGGCGTGCCGGTGCACACGATGCGGCCGCCGCCGTCGCCGCCCTCGGGGCCGAGGTCGATCAGCCAGTCGGACGCGCGGATCACGTCGAGGTTGTGCTCGATCACGATCAGCGAGTGGCCGGCGTCGAGCAGCTTGCGGAACGAGCGCATCAGCTTGGCGATGTCGTCGAAGTGCAACCCGGTGGTCGGCTCGTCGAACATGAACAGCGTGCCGCGCCGCGCCACGGGCTGCCGGCTCGCGGTCTGCGACTGCGCGCTCTCGGCAAGGAAGCCGGCGAGCTTGAGCCGCTGCGCCTCGCCGCCCGACAGCGTGGGCACCGGCTGGCCGAGCTTCACGTACTCCAGCCCCACGTCGACGATCGGCTGCAGCACGCGCAGCACCTCGCGGTCGTCGCGGAACAGCTGCACCGCCTCGCTGACGGTGAGCTCGAGCACGTCGGCCACGCTCAGGTCGCGGATCACGTCGCCGGGCTTGCGCCGGTCGATCTTGATGTCGAGGATCTCGGCGCGGTAGCGGCGGCCGTCGCAATCGGGGCAGCGCAGGTACACGTCGCTGAGGAACTGCATCTCCACATGCTCGAAGCCCGAGCCGCCGCAGGTCGCGCAGCGGCCGTTGCCGGCGTTGAAGCTGAACATGCCGGCGCCGTAGCCGCGCTGCAGCGCGAGCGGCGCCTGCGCGAACAGCTTGCGGATCTCGTCGAACGCGCCCACGTAGCTCGCCGGGTTGGAGCGCGCCGTCTTGCCGATCGGCGACTGGTCGACGAAGACTGCGTCGCTCAGCCAGTCGGCGCCGAGCAGCGCATCGAACTCGCCGGGCGCGTCGGTGGCCTTGCCGAAGTGGCGCGCCAGCGCGGGCGCGAGCACGTCCTGCATCAGCGTGCTCTTGCCCGAGCCGGAAACGCCGGTCACGCACACCAGGTGCAGCAGCGGGAACTCGACCGTCACGTTCTGCAGGTTGTGGTCGCGCACGCCTTCGAGAATGAGCTTCGGCGTGGTCTCGCTCATCAGCCGCTTGATGCCCATGCCGACGTGCTTGCGCCCGCCCAAGTAGGCGCCGGTCAGCGTGTCGGCCTGGCGGATCGCCTCGGGCGTGCCGTCGAACACCACCTGCCCGCCGCGCTCGCCCGGGCCGGGGCCCATGTCGATCAGCCGGTCGGCCGCGAGCATCACCGCCGGGTCGTGCTCGACGACCACCAGCGTGTTGCCGGCATCGCGCAGCCGGTGCATGGCCTCGATGATGCGGTTCATGTCGCGCGGGTGCAGGCCGATGCTCGGCTCGTCGAGCACGAACATCGTGTTGACCAGCGAGGTGCCGAGCGCGGTGGTGAGGTTGATGCGCTGCACCTCGCCGCCGCTGAGCGTGCGGCTCTGGCGGTCGAGCGTCAGGTAGCCGATGCCGACGTCGACCAGGTACTTCAGGCGGGTGCGGATCTCGTCCTGCAGCAGCTTCAGCGCGTCGTCGAGCATCGTGCTGGGCAGCGTCAGCTGGTCGAAGAAGCGGTGCAGCCGCTCGATCGGGATCAGCATCAGGTCGTGCACCGTCAGGCCCGGCAGCGCCTCGAGCTGCTCGCGCGACCAGCCGGTGCCCGCGGGCATGAAGCGCTTCGCGGGCGCGAGCACCGCGTCGGCATCGTCCTTCGTTCCCAGGCGCCACAGCAGCGCCTCGGTCTTCAGCCGCGCACCCGCGCAGGTGCCGCACGGCGTGTACGCGCGGTACTTCGACAAGAGCACGCGGATGTGCATCTTGTAGGCCTTGGATTCCAGGTACTCGAAGAAGCGCTTGACGCCGTACCACTGCTTGTTCCACTTGCCGTTCCAGTTCGGCGAGCCGTCGATCACCCAGTGGCGCTGCGCGTCGGTGAGCTGCGCCCAGGCGGTGTCGCGCGGGATGCCGGCCTCGCCGGCGTACTGCATCAGGTCGTCCTGGTTCTCCTTCCAGGCCGGCGTCTGCAGCGTCTTGATCGCGCCCGAGCGCAGCGTCTTGCGGTGGTCGGGGATCACCAGCCCGTAGTCGACGCCGATCACGCGGCCGAAGCCGCGGCAGGTCTCGCACGCGCCGTAGGCGGAGTTGAAGCTGAACAGCGCGGGCTGCGGATCGGCGTAGCGGATGTCGCTGTCGGGCGAGTGCAGCCCGGTCGAGAAGCGCCACAGCTCGGGCTCGCCTTCGTCCTTCAGCGCGTAGACGTTCACGCGGCCCGCGCCGCGCTTCAGCGCGGTCTCGATCGCCTCGATCGCGCGGATCTTCTCGGTGCCCTGCACGCGGAAGCGGTCGGCCACCACGTCGAGCAGCTTGCGCGGGCCGGTCGGCGAGGCCACCTCGCGCTCGGCCTGCACCCGCGCCGCAGCCACGGCGTGCTGCTGATTGCCACCGCGGCGATGACGGCGGTGGCGACGCTGGTAATCGGGCCGCTGACCTTTGTCGGCCTGATGGCGCCGCATCTGGCGCGGTTTCTCGGGCTGCAGCGCGCGCTGCCGCAGCTCATCGGCGCCGCGCTGATCGGCGGCATCATCATGGTCGCCGCCGACTGGTTTGGGCGTACCGTCGCCTTTCCCTGGCAGATACCGGCGGGATTGGCCGCCACCTTCATCGGCTGCCCCGCCCTCATGTGGCTTCTGGCGCGGAGACAAAGCGCATGACGATCGACACGGCGATTCCCGCCCCCATTCCTGGCACCGTGCAGTTCGACCTTGCCTCGCGCGAGGGCGGCGAGCCGCACCGCATCTACCTCTACACACCGCCGGGCGAGCCGCCCGCCGGTGGCTGGCCGGTGCTGTATTTGCTCGACGGCAATGCGGTCATCGCCACGGCGGTGGAGGCGCTGCGGGCGCAGGCGCCGTACACGCTCGGCACCGGCGTGCAGTTTGGCGTGATCGTTGCCATCGGCTACCCCACCGACGAGGCCTATGACGGCGTGCGCCGCTCCTGGGATCTCGGGCCGCCGCCCGGCAAGGCCTACCCGCCCTTCAGTGAGGGCGGCCCGGAAGTACGCACCGGCGGCGCGGACCAGTTCCTCGCCTTCATCGAGGATGAGCTGAAGCCGGAAATCGCCCGCCGCGTGCCGGTGAATGCACGGCGCCAGGCGATCTTTGGCCACTCCTTCGGCGGGCTGTTCGTGCTGCACGCGCTGTTCCAGCGGCCGGACGCCTTCACGGCGTGGATTTCCGCCAGCCCCGCCATCTGGTGGGAAGGCGCGGGCATCGTGACAAAGGCGGAAGCTTTCGCCGCAGCAGGGCATGGCGGCGATCAGAACGGCGGCGGGCGCCTCCTGCTGCTGGTCGGCGAATATGAGCAGCAGCTCGCCCCGTTCCAGATCGGCGCCGAGGATGCCGAGAAGCGCCTCGCCAGCTTCACCGAGAGCCGCATCGTCGACTACACGCGCGAGATGGCTGAGCGGCTGGCCCCGGTGCCGGGGCTGGCAACATCCTACGTGTTCCTGCCCGGCGAAACCCACATGTCGGTGCTGCCGGCCTGCATCAACCACGCCGTGCGCTTCGCCTTCGGAGCGATCCATGCCAAGTGACGCGCCGCTGTTCGAGATCGAGGATGCGAGTTTTTCGGCTGGCGGGCGCACGCTGGTCGGTCCCATCAGCCTCGCCATTCCCACCGGCGCCCTCATCGGCCTGATCGGTCACAACGGGTCGGGTAAATCCACGCTGCTGAAAATGCTGGCGCGCCAGCATCCTGCCGAGGGCACGATCCGGCTGAATGGCCGCCCGCTGGGGCAATGGGGCGACCGCGCCTTCGCCCGCGAAGTGGCCTATCTCCCGCAAACCACGCCGTCGAGTTCCGGCATGCTGGTGAAGGAACTGGTCGCGCTCGGCCGCTATCCCTGGCACGGCGCGCTCGGTCGGTTCAGTGCGAGCGACCGCGCGAAGGTCGCGGAAGCGCTTGAGATGACGGGTCTTGCGTCATTCGCGGACCGGCTTGTCGACACGTTGTCGGGCGGTGAGCGCCAGCGCGCCTGGATCGCGATGCTGGTGGCGCAGGACACCAAATGCCTGCTGCTCGACGAGCCGATTTCGGCGCTCGACATCGCCCACCAGATCGAAATCCTCACCATGATCAGGAACTTGGTGCGCACGCGAAATATCGGCGTCATCGCCGTGCTGCACGACGTCAACATGGCGGCGCGGTTCTGCGACCATATCATCGCGCTGCATGGCGGCGCCCTGATCGCGCAGGGGCCGCCCAATGAGATCATGCAGCCGGCGCCCCTTGAGGCGATCTACGGCATCCCGATGGGCGTCATGGCATCCCCGGAGGCCGGCCTGCCGCTTTGCTATGCGCGCTGAAAAGAGCAGGCTGGTTTCGACCCCTGCCTTGGTCCCGCCGAGGAAGGTGGGCGGGGGCTGTTTGGGGCGGAGAAGAGGTAAAGCCTCTCGACTCCGGGGGCGGTCGGTGCCGCCGGCAGGCCGTATGATGTTTCCCGTCAGTGTGTTCCGGTCAGCCGAGGACCGCGGGCTTCAGCACCTCTGCACACCACTCCCGGAAGCTGGTCGGCGTGGTGCTCTCGGGCGTGCGCGGCTCGGCATTGTCGAGGCCCTGGTCCTTGGCGCAGGCCATGTCGGTCATGCCCTGCGCCATGGCCTCCGACATGCCGAACTCGATGAACCTCGCTCTGTAGGCCTCGAACGGAATCTGCTGGAAGTGCACCGGCTTGCCCAGCACCTCCGACATGATCTCTGCCATGTCGTTGAACGACAGGTCTTCCTGACCGAGGACAGCGACATGCCCTTGTCCGCGCCAGCAGGAATCGAGCAGCAGCTTTGCCGCAACGGCGGCGATGTCGCGCGTGGCGCAACTCGGCATTTTTCGCTCGCCCGAGATCGGCGAGAAGAACTTGCCCTGGCTCTTGATCGTGCCGGCCTGCCGGAGAATGTTGTCCATGAACGAGGGCATGGTCAGTGCCCGGTAGTCCACGCCCGTGCTAGCGATCAGATCGTCCATCGCCAGGGACGCCGTGACGTACCCGGCTTGTCCGGCAACGGATGTCCCGCGGCCGAGCGCCGAAATGCCGACCACCCGCTTGACGCCTCGGCTTTTGAACGCCTCGCAGGCCGGGCGGGCAAAATCGACATAAGCCGCCTCGACCGTTTCGGCATGAGGGTCCGGAGGAAGCAGCCAGAACACGGCGTCGGCCCCCTTGAAGGCCTCGTTCACCACATTGGCGTCACCGTGCGACCCCGGCATGACCTCTACGCGCTGCCGTAGCTGGGCAGGCAGGCGCGAGGGATCGCGGGCGATCACGCGAACGGGTTCGCCGCTCGTCAGAAGGTTGTCGAGCACTTGTGCGCCGATCATGCTGGTAGGCGCGGTAACGACGATCATGGTTGTGCCCAGTCTGATGCGATGAGCCGAATCCTCCCCGAGCGGCTTGCGCGGCCCTCGCGCCAATCTTTCGACTGTTTGGCCGGCGCCACGGAACAGCAAGCGGTGCCATTCGGGGGCATGACTGCGTTTGGCAATCTTGCTGGCTGGAAGCTACGTGATGGCCGCCATACGATCTATGCGTTAAGGTCCACATTACTTTCGCGATCGTCCAAGGCAGCCCATGGATCCGCTCTCTGATGTGCTCTCGCTGCTGAAGCCGCGCAGTTACGTCTCTTCCGGTTTCGGCGCGGGCGGAGACTGGTCGATCCAGTTCGCCGACCAGCATGAACGCATCAAATGCTATGCCGTGGTCTCCGGCGGATGCTGGCTGTCCGTGGAAGACGTCGACGATCCGGTGCGGCTGGAGGAAGGGGACTGCTTCGTGCTGCCGAGCGGCCGGCCCTTCCGCCTCGCAAGCGACTTGAGTCTTCAGCCTGTCGATGCCGGCACGATCTTTCCGCCAGCGCGAGCGGGCGGTGTCGTGTCGATGAATGGCGGCGGGGATTTCTTTCTCGTCGGCAGCCGTTTTGCGGTCAGCGGGCAACACGCCGGTGCTCTGCTGCGGACATTGCCGCCTATCGTGCATATCCGCAAAGAGACGGATCAGGCCGCGCTGCGCTGGTCGGTGGAACGCATGATGCAGGAACTGCGCGAGCCGCAGCCCGGTGGTTTCCTGATCGCCCAGCACCTCGCCCATATGATGTTGGTTCAGGCGCTGCGTCTCCATCTGACTGAGGAGGTCGAGGGCCGTGTCGGATGGTTCTTCGCGCTGGCGGACAAGCAGATGTGCACGGCGATCACCGCCATGCACGCCGATCCGGCCTATCGCTGGACGTTGCGGGAGCTTGGCGCGCGCGCCGGCATGTCCCGGTCGGTCTTTGCCATGAAGTTCAAGGCCACGGTCGGCGAGACACCCATGGACTATCTCACTCGCTGGCGCATGTTGCTGGCGGCGGACAGGCTGGCGAACTCGCACGATCCGATTTCAGCGATTGCCCTATCGCTCGGCTACGAATCCGAAAGTGCCTTCAGCACGGCCTTCAAGAGAGAGATGGGCTGTTCGCCTCGACAGTATGGTGTGGATCGGAAGCATACCTCTTCCCACAGAGCGCGGACCGTCACCGACGCCGGCCCGCTGGAAACGATTGTCGGCTGATTTTCACATGCAGAACTTCAGATTGTTGCAGCGCGCGCCCGTGTCGACGGCCATGGAAATCTCTGGGCACCAAGCAATCATGCCGGCGCGTCCTGGGCCTCAATCTCGTGGCGCCAGGGCGGGTTCGCACCGACGCGGGTGACGGAGATACCTGCTGCGCGCGTCGCAAAGCTCAAAGCCGCCGAGACGCCCTCGCGGGCCATCCTCGCCAACCCCTCGCGGCTTAGCGCTCCTGTCTCCGTGAGCGCGGTGAGGAAGCCTGCATTGAAGGTGTCGCCTGCGCCGACCGTATCTATGACAGTGACCGCCGTAGCGGCGACATGCACGTCCCAGTCCCGGGCGAACGCATGCACGCCACGCGCGCCTTGCGTCACCAGCACCAGATGCGGCCCCAGTGCCTGCACCTTGCGCGCCTGCTCCTCCAGGTCCCCCGGGCCGGTCAGCCAGAACAAATCCTCGTCCGACAGCTTCACCACATGGCTGAGCGCGATGAGCCGCCCGATCCGCGCGCGATAGGCCGCCTCATCGCGAATGAATCCCGGCCGGACATTCGGGTCGAGCATGATCAGTCGCCCGCGGCCGTCGTCCGCCACGCCATTAGCCAAAGTCTCGATAGTCGAGCTGACCGGCTCGCCCACAAGGCTTATGCCGCCGATGAACAGCGCGCCGACTTCCGAAGACACCTCGGGGAGGTCGTCCGCTGTCAGCATCCGGCCGGCGGTGTTCTCGTCGAGGAACAGATAGCGCGCCTGCCCCTCATTCAGCGTCACGAAGGCGAGTGTGGTTGGCCGATCCACTGGTCGACAGAGCCGGTCATCGACACCCGCCGAGGCCAGCGCGGCGCGGAGCTGGTCGCCGAAGAAATCCGTGGAAAGCCCGTACCAGAATAGCGTCCGCGCGCCCAGCCGTGCGGCGGCGATAGCGGTGTTGAACACCGAGCCGCCGGGCAATGGCAGAAAGGCCGGCCCTTCCGGCGTGTCGCGCGGCACCATGTCGATCAGCGCCTCGCCCGCACAGAGAATGGCTGGAATGGGAGCAGGCATGTCGTCGTCCCTTCAGCCCGCCAGATAGTCGGTGAGCACGGCGCGGGCGCCCTTTTCCCACAGCGCCCCGAGGGCGGCAGCGAAGGCGGAGGCCAATTCGGCATCGTGCCCGAGATCGCCATAGATGTCGGTCATGGCCAGCCATGCGGCCGGGTCGGCCTTTGCCGCCTGCGCCCTGACTGTGAGCACATCCCAGTTCGGATCATTGGGCGCTATAGCTGCCCCGGAATCCGTGACGCCGGCGCAATAGCGGCACCACAGCGCCGAGGCGAGGATCAGCCCCTTCGGCAGCGCCCCGGCCGCGCGGTTGTCGCGGATCGAGGGCACGATGAACTTCGGCTGCCGGTTGGAACCGTCGAGGCAGAGCCGGCGGACCGTATCCGCCACTTCGGGGTTCGCGAACCGCTCGCGGATGACCCGGTAATAGGCGCGCAGGTCGGTGTCGGGCACCGGCGGCACGATCGGCACGATTTCTTCCGCCTCCAGCCGGTCGAGGAACCCGACGACGAGCGGCTCGTCCATTGCCTCGTGCACGAACTCGATATCCATCAGACCGGCAGGATAGGCGATGATCGCATGGCCGCCGTTCAGGATACGGATCTTCATCGTCTCATAGGCGTGGACATGGCGCGTAAAGGTTACGCCCACTTTCTCCAGCGCCGGTCGGCCGGCGGGGAAATCATCCTCCAGAACCCATTGCCGGAACGGCTCGCAGGTGACGGGCACGGGATCATCCAACCCGAAGGCCGCTGCCATGGCGCGTTCCCGCTCGCCCGTGGCCGGGGTGATGCGGTCCACCATGCCATTGGGGAAGGCCACATGCGCGTCGATCCAGTCGGCGAATTCGGCGTCGGACAGCCGGGCGAGGCCGACCACCACGTCGCGGGTGACATGGCCATTGCCCGGAAGGTTGTCGCAGGACATCACGGTGAAAGGCGGAACGCCGGCCGCACGGCGGACTTGCAGCGCAGCAAGGATGGCGCCGAAGGCGGTGGCCGGCGCCTGCGGGCTGGCGGCGTCGGCGAGGATTTCCGGCGCGGCGGTATCGAGCCGGCCTGTGGCATCCATGAAGTAGCCGCCCTCGGTGACGGTCAGGCTGACGATGCGGATGGTCGGCTGCGACATGGCGGCGATCAGCGCGGCATTGCCGGGCTCGACGGGGAGGAAATCCACCATGGCGCCGATGCGACGCGCGCGCCGGCCCGCCGGATCGAGCTCGATGACGGTAGAGAGGCAATCCTGCGCCAGCAGTGCCTCGCGCATCAGGGCATCGGGGGCTCGCACGCCGGCGCCGATAATGGCCCAGTCATGCCCCTCGCCGAGCGCGAACAGGTCGTCGAGATAGACCGCCTGATGCGCGCGGTGGAAATTGCCGAGGCCGATATGGACGATGCCCGGTGTGAGGCGGGAGCGGTCATAGGCGGGAAGGGAAACGGCAGGCAAAGTCATCTCAGGCCATCCAGTTGCCGCCGTCCACGCCGAAGCATTGGGCGACGATGTAATCGGCTTCCGGCGTGGCGAGGAACACCGCCATGCCGATCAGATCCTGTGCCGTGCCCATGCGGCCGAAGGGCACGGCTTCACCGACAAGGCGCTTCTTCTCGCCCTTCGGGCGGTTCTCATATCTGGCGAACAGCGCATCCACCCCGTCCCAGTGCTCGCCATCGACGACGCCGGGGGCGATGGCGTTCACGTTGATGCCGTGCGCGATGAGGTTCAGCCCCGCCGACTGGGTCAGCGAGATGACCGCGGCCTTGGTCGCGCAATAGACCGCCACCAGGCTCTCGCCGCGCCGTCCGGCCTGGCTCGCCATGTTGATGATCTTGCCGCCGCCACCGCGCTCGATCATGTGGCGCGCGACCGCCTGCAGGGTGAACAGCGTGCCCGCCACATTGACCGCAAACAGCCGGTCGAAGCTCTCGCGGGTGATGTCGGCGATCGGAGCGGCATCGAACAAAGCGGCATTGTTGACGAGGATATCGATGCGGCCCATGGCGTCGACGGCGGCAGCGACGCCGGTCTCGATGCTGTCCTGCTTTGTGACGTCCATCTGCACGGCATGGGCACCGGGGCCGAGCTCGGCGATGGCGCGCTCCAGAGCGGCCGAGTTGATATCGGCGAGCGCGACCTGGGCGCCCTCATTGAGATAGGCGCGCGCGAACTCAAACCCGATGCCGCGCGCGGCGCCGGTGATCAGCGCGCATTTGCCGTTAAGTCTCATGTTGAGGCCATCCCAGATTCGTCGAAGCGATAGATTCTGTCCGGCCGGGGCGCGAGGTTCACCTTGTCGCCGTGATGCAGCTCGACCTCGCCACCGACGCGGATGTTGAGCGGGCCGATGCCCTCGACATCGACCTTGAGGAAGGTGTCCGACCCCAGATGCTCGGACAGCCCGACGACCCCTTTCCAGGGACCGTCCTCGGCGATGAGCAGATGTTCGGGCCGGACACCGACGGTATGCGCGCCATGGCGTGCCGCCTCGGCTCCGGTGATGAAGTTCATCTTCGGGCTGCCGATGAAGCCGGCGACGAAGAGATTGGCCGGGCGCCGATACAGATCGATCGGAGAGCCGACCTGCTCGATCTGCCCGGCATTCAGCACCACGATCTTGTCGGCCATGGTCATGGCTTCCACCTGATCGTGGGTCACGTAGATCATGGTGGTCTTCAGCGTCTGGTGCAGTTCGGAAATCTCCTGCCGCATCGAGACGCGCAGCGCGGCATCGAGATTGGACAGCGGCTCGTCGAACAGGAAGGCCGAGGGCTCGCGCACGATGGCCCGGCCGATGGCCACGCGCTGGCGCTGCCCGCCGGAGAGCTGGCCGGGGCGGCGATCGAGATAGGAAGAAAGGTTCAGCACCTGCGCCGCGGCCTCGACCCTGCGCTCGCGCTCGGCCGCCGGCATGCCGGCCATCCGCAGCGGGAAGGCGATGTTCTTGCGCACCGACATATGCGGGTAGAGCGCGTAGCTCTGGAACACCATGGCAAGGCCGCGCTGGGCGGGCGCCAGATGGGTGGCGTCATGTCCGTCAATGGAGATGGTGCCGGAGGTCGTATCCTCCAGCCCGGCGATCAGCCGCAGCAGCGTCGACTTTCCGCAGCCGGACGGGCCGACGAAGACGACGAACTCGCCTTCCTCGACCCGGAGGTCGATGCCCCGGATGATCGAGGCATCGCCGAAGGATTTCGTCACCTGAGACAGGATGATCTCGCCCATGGGTCTCTCCTACTTCACAGCGCCGAAGGTCAGGCCGCGGACGAGTTGCTTCTGGCTGAACCAGCCAAGGATGAGGATCGGCGCGATCGCCATGGTGCTGGCCGCCGAAAGCTTGGCGTAGAACAGCCCTTCCGGGCTGGAATAGCTGGCGATGAAGGCGGTGAGCGGCGCCGCCTGCGAGGCGCTGAGGTTCAGCGTCCAGAAGCTCTCGTTCCAGGCGAGGATGACGTTGAGCAGCAGGGTGGAGGCGATCCCCGGCACCGCCATGGGGGTGAGCACATAGATGATCTCGGACGCCAGCGTCGCACCGTCCATGCGGGCGGCTTCCAGTATCTCGACCGGGATTTCCTTGAAGTAGGTGTAGAGCATCCAGACGATGATCGGCAGGTTGATCAGGGTCAGCACCGCCACCAGTCCGAGCCGGCTGTCGAGCAGCCCGGTATCGCGGAAGATCAGATAGATCGGCACCAGCACGCCGACCGCCGGCATCATCTTGGTGGAGAGCATCCACATCAGCAGGTCCTTGGTGCGCTTGCCGGGCACGAAGGCCATCGACCACGCGGCCGGAACCGCAATGACGAGCCCGACCAGCGTCGAGCCGAGCGCGATCACCACGGAGTTCCAGAAATGCGCGAGGTAGTCCGAGCGCGCATTCACGGTCCGGTAGTTCTCCAGCGTCCAGTCGAACATGACGAAGGAGGGCGGCGAGGCGATTGCCTCGCCTTCCGACTTGAAGGAAGTGAGCAGGGTCCAGAGGATCGGGAAGAAGATCAGAAGCCCGATCCCCCACGCCACCGCCGTGATGAACGCCTTCCGGCCCGTCGTTTCCTTGCGCGCCATCTCAGCTCTCCAGGTTCTTGCCGATCATCCGCATCAGGAAGATCGCAACGATATTGGCGAGGATGACGGCAACGATGCCGCCGGCGGAGCCGAGGCCGACGTCGAACTGGAGCATCGACTGCATATAGACGAGGAAGGTGAGCGTGGTGGAGGCGATGCCGGGCCCACCATTGGTCGTCACCAGGATCTCGGCGAAGACCGAGAGCAGGAAGATGGTCTGGATCAGGATCACCACGGTGATCGCCCGCGTCAGATGCGGCACCGTGAGATAGACGAAGCGCCAGACCGGCCCCGCGCCGTCCATCTCGGCGGCTTCCATCTGCTCGCTGTCGAGGCTCTGGAGCGCGGTGAGAAGGATCAGCGTCGCGAAGGGCAGCCATTGCCAGGCAACGATGACGATGATGGACGCCAGCGGCGCCTGCGCGAAGAAGTCGAAGGCCGGGAGACTGAGCCCATGCGCCGCCGCGGCGAACAAGCCGTTCACCGGGTTCATCAGCATGTTCTTCCAGACCAGCGCCGAGACGGTGGGCATGACGAAGAACGGCGCGATGACGAGGATGCGGACGATGCCCTGGCCCCACATCGGCTGGTCGAGCAGCAGCGCCAACCCCACCCCGCCGAGGACGGTAATCAGCAGCACGCCGAGCACCAGAACCAGCGTGTTGACCAGAGCCGGCCAGAACGACGGGTCGGTGAAGAAGTAGGTGTAGTTCTCGAACCCTACGAAGCTCTCCGTGCCCGGCATCAACAGGTTGAAGCGCAGCACCGAGAAATACAGCGTCATGCCCAGCGGGACGATCATCCACAGGAACAGCAGGATGACCGACGGTGCGAGCATGAGCCGGCCTGCAATGCGTGAGGCTTGCGTCGCCATCGACGTATCCTTTGCCGGGCAGGCCGCGGGCGAGGACCGCGGCGGGGAAACGGGACAGAGCTCTAGGATGAAGGGCCGGCACCACCTGCGGGGGTGGTGCCGGCAAGTACGCCGCCCCCGTAGGGTCGGCGTGCCTGTCTGGGATCGGCTATTTCGGATAGCCGGCCCGCGTCATCTCGCGCTGCGTCAGGGCCTGCGCCGCCGCCAGCGCCTGCTCGGGCTTGGACTGCCCGGCGAGAGCCGCGGAGAATTGCTGGCCCACCGCCGTGCCGATCGCCTGGAACTCGGGGATCGCCACGAACTGCCCGCCCGTATAGGGCACCTCCTTCTCGGAGGGATGGGCGGTGTTGGCGGCCTCGATCGCGGTCAGCGTCATGGCGGCGAAGGGCGCGGCCTTGAGGTATTCCGGGTTCTTGTAGAGCGAGGTCCGCGTGCCCGGGGGGACGTTGGCGATGCCGTCATGCTTGGCCACGAGATCGGTGTAGGCCTGCGAGGTCGCCCAGGCGACGAAAGTCTTCGCCGCATCCGCCTTGGAGGTCGAGGCGGGGATGGCGAGGTTCCACGACCACAGCCAGTTGCCGTGGTTCTTGCCACCTTCGCGCGTCGGCGAGGGAGCGAAGCCGACCTTGTCGGCCACCTGCGAGTCCTTGGGGTTGGAGATGAACGACGAGGCGACCGTCGCGTCGATCCACATCCCGCATTTGCCGCTCTGGAACAGCGCAAGGTTCTCGTTGAAGCCGTTCGACGAGGCGCCGGGCGGGCCGTAATTCTTCATCAGGTCGATATAGGTGGTGAGCGTCGTCTTCCATTCCGGGCTGTCGAACTGCGGCTTCCACTGCATGTCGAACCAGCTCGCGCCCATGGAATTGGCCATGGACGTCAGGAAGGCCATGTTCTCGCCCCAGCCGGCTTTTCCGCGCAGGCAGATGCCATAGATGCCCGCGCCCTTGTCGGTCATCTTCTCGGCAGCCTGCTTGATGAAGCTCCAGTCCGGGTTCTCCGGCATGGTGAGGCCCGCCTTCTTCAGAAGGTCGGTGCGGTACATCAGCATCGAGCTCTCCGCGTAGAACGGCGCCGCATAGAGCTTGCCGTTCTGCGTAAGGCTCGCCGCCACCGGCGGCAGGATGTCTTCGGGATGATAGTCGGCGCCGAGACCCTCGAGCGCCAGCAACCAGCCCTGCTTGGCCCAGATCGGCACCTCGTAATTGCCGATGGTCAGCACGTCGTACTGGCCGCCCTTGGTGGCGATGTCGGTGGTCACGCGCTGGCGCAGCACGTTCTCTTCCAGCGTCACCCAGTTGATCTTGATGTCGGGATGCTTGGCAGTGAAGTCCGGGGTGAGGCCCTGCATGCGGATCATGTCGCCATTGTTCACGGTGGCCACAGTGATCGTCGTCTCAGCCCAGGCCGAACCCGTGAAGGCAAGCGCCATGGACGCACCCAAAAGGGCGCGAGCGGTGAATGTCATCGTTTCCTCCTACATGGCGATTTCTGAGCAATTCATCGCCTTATGGGCAAATATTCACCCGCGCTCCTCCATCGTCAAGTCTCCTGTCGGGCGACTGCGGGTACCGGAACGCGATGCATGGGTTCACTTCGGCCGGCAGGCGCGGCGATACCGACATGAAATGACAGCCGGAATCCCTGGCCTGCCCGGCCTGCCGGGCGCCCGATGCTCGTCGATGTCGGAGGGGGAATTAGTGCGAGAGGATGCCGCGGGCAGTCGGCTCGTCGGTCACAAGGCCGTTAAGTATGCCGGACGACAGCGCCGCCGTGATGGCCAGGATCTTGGACGGGCCGGCCGCGACGCCGATGACGGGCCGCTCCGGGCTTGTCCTGTCGACGCGCACGCCCCCTAAGCGCTGGTTGAGCGCCAGATCGAGGTAACGGCCTTCCGAATTGAAGATCCAGCCCGCCACTTCGCCGGACGCGCCTTCTTTTTGCACGTCACGCAGTTCCTCTTCACTGAGGAAGCCGTCGGCAAACAGCGGCGCGTCATCGCTCATCTGGCCGACGCCGACAAAGGTCACATCGGCGGCTCGCGCCAGTTCGCGCACCTTGCGCACGGGACCGAGTGACTGGAAGGCGGCATTCTCCTGCGCCGTGGCGGAGACCACCGGGACCGGCATCGGGTAATGCGGCGCCCGCACCTTCTCGCCCAGCCGCATGATGACGTCGAAATAGGATGCCGACCCATCCGGGGCGATATTGCCGATCAGCGACACCAGCCGATGCTGCGGTGCCTCGATCACGCCGAGCGCCTCGACCATGCCGCGCATGGCGCGGCCCGTACCCACCGCGACGACGAGCGGGTCGCGCTCGCGCAGCACGCGCTCCATCTCCGCCGCCGCCGCCGCGGCAATGGTCAGCACCGGATCGCGCTCCGCACCGAGCCAGGGCATCACCCGGCAGCGCACCAGCCCGAAACGCTCGCGCAACGCGGATTCGAGTGCGAAGCAGCTGCTCAGACGGTGATTGAGCCGAACATGAACGAGCCCCGCCGCGATGGCCCGGCTCACCAGCCGCTGCGCCCTCTGGCGCGAAACGCCCATCTCAACGGCGATCTGGTCCTGCGTCAGGCCACCGACATAATACAGCCAGGCGGCGCGGGCCGCCTGATCGTCGGTGCTGCGATCGGCTTCGACAGGCAAATTCATACTGAAACCGTGGCGGGCGCTTGAAAGAGGGTCGGAAATTCGGTCCGAAACTGCGCGAAGCTGGCAAAGCTCCGGTGCGGCTGCAAATCGTCGGGTAGATCGAGGTCGGCGCCGG
>LNAP01002961.1_pt1 | contig 16495 bp, 12 predicted proteins | sample 602601 | NCBI WGS metagenome assembly LNAP01 (sample SAMN02440304, study PRJNA202911) | soil metagenome | biome: Subtropical and temperate rainforests or woodlands; isolation source: soil samples (1 kg each in a 20% v/v slurry with milli Q water) were... ... | reverse complement strand
TGGCGTACATGAAACAAAAACAAACCGAGCTTGAGCAGTTCCAGGCGCAGCTGAAGGGCATGAACATTACCCTGCCACCGGCACAGCAAAATAAGGTGTCTCAGCTGCAAAACGAAATTGCCGCGTCCCAGGCTGACCAGAACAGCGCTGACCGGCCCACGCCGCAAGCGCTTTATTTTGTGAGCCTGGGCATTCCGGAAGAAGGGTTACTGCCCATGCTCGCCGATGCCCGCCGTTTTGGTATACCGGCGACGCTGCGTGGCCTGCTAGATAACGATTTTCGCAAAACGGCCTCGGTGATGTTTGATCTCTCCAAGAAGGACAAAGAGGCGGGGGTGCAAATTGATCCGACGCTGTATCAGCAATACGGCATCAAGGCTGTGCCCGCCCTGGTGGTCACCTGCCAGGGCAACTATGACGTGCTTTACGGCAGCCTGCCGGTTAAGCAGGCACTCGAAGAAGTCGTGCGCCGGGGAGACTGTGCGACCACGGCCACACAGCTGCTGAAAACGGCGGAGGGGAAATAATGAAGCGATTGCTTTTGTCACTGTTGCTGCTGTGTGCCCAGGGGGCACAGGCCGATGCCGTCAGCGATGCCTACAACGCCGGTTCCAGCTACGGAAAATCTAACAGCGGTCAGGGCACCTCGGGGATGAAAAACACCTCACCCTCGACCGTCATTCCAGGGTACACCGCCAATCCGTCGCAGAGCGGTTATTACGGGGGTGTGCAGGGTGGGGACGGCGGTATCAGTGACAAAGGACAGACCGAACTCGGCCAGAACAATGCCGGGCAGGCTGTTATCAGCTCCGGCACGACCAATCCGGCGGTGACCATTGACCCCAAGGCACCGTTCATTACCAACGGCAAGGATGCTGAGAGTACTGCCGGCACGGTCGTCAACGGCACCTATGACCAGTGTACGGACAAAGTCGTCAGTAAAAGCACCTTCCAGAATTACACCTGCGACAAAGATGTGGCGGTGACCCAAAGCTGTAACCGGGCCGTCACGATAGGCGGGACGTATGTGACGACGCAAACCAATCAGACAGCGGTAATAAATACCGGGGACTTCACCTACTCCCGCGACAATCTGACGGTTTATGCGACCTTCATCGCACCTTTTACCGGCGACCTTCAACTGGCTAATTTCAATATGTCGGGATATTTGGCCCGGACAGTGACATGGAGCGTGTTAGGGGACTCAATGGTTGTACCGGACAGGATTTCGGGGACAACGCAAAAGAATCTGTCTGTTTCTGGCTATCACATGAATCAGGGAGAGACAGTCACGCTTTCTTTAACGATTGGGTCAGTGAATCACCAGACGACTTTCCTTGACGGCATCATTAGTGGTTTTGGTAACGGATCTGCGTCCCTGACGCTCAGCATGACGGCTGTCACGACCGTACAAACGTATCAACCCCAGACCAACGTTCAACAGGCGTGTGATGACCAGAGCGTGGGTGGCCAGTTAATCAGCACGCAATGCACGGTGGGCGGTGGCGACAGAACAACCACCGTGAACGGACAGACCTACACCGTTCACAGCGACTGCTGGCAGTACACCGATACCTATCTGACGACGCCAGCCAGTAACGGTAACTGTGCCGCTTTAATGTCTGATGCCAGCTGTACCGTCGTCGGAAGTCACTGTACTGAACAAACGGCAGGGCAATGCTCGCACCAACAGGTCACGTATCAGTGCCAGAAGACCTACACCTCCACGGGCAAACTCTGTGGCGGCAATTACCTGTGCATGTCCGGGGACTGTGACGATACCAACGGCGCCGGAGACAGCGGTTTTGACACGGCGGTGGCCAAACTCGCGGGACTGGCATCAGCCGGTGATGATGTCGTCAACGACCAGATCAACATCAAAGCCTTTACCGGTCAGGCGATGTCCTGTCGCAAGGCAATGGCCGGTTTCTCCAACTGCTGCGTGGATTCCGGCTGGGGGAACAACGCCGGGCTGGCGAACTGCAACAGTGATGAAATGGCCATCGGCAAGGCCAAGGCGAAAAAGGTGGTGGTCAGCGTCGGTGAGGCGTGCAACCGCGCCGTGCTGGGCGTCTGTATTCAGAAAAAACAGGTGTATTGCGTGTTCGGGGGCAAGCTGGCCCGCATTATTCAGGAGCAGGGGCGGCGCGATCAGCTGGGTGTGAGTTTTGGCAGCGGTGATTCACCGAACTGCCGGGGGATCACCGTGCCTGAGCTGCAGGCCATCAACTTTGACCTGATTAACTTTGCCGATTTCTACAGCGACCTGATGACCAACCAGAAAATCCCTAACTCGTCGGTGATGGTTCAGCAGGTGAAAGACCGGATTGCGGCGCAGGTTAACGCGCAGGGCGGAGGGAAATGATGAAAACACTGTGGTTTGCCTGCCTGCTCAGTCTCACAATACCTGCGTGGGCGGACGGTACAGACACACCGGCCGATGCGGTGGTGACACCGGCGGATCCGTTTACCGGCTGGCACTGGTACAACGAACCGAAGAAGCCGGCAAATACGCCGGCCCCAAAACCGGTACCGGCCCCTCAAGTGCCTGATTTTAGCAAGCTGTCACCGTCAGAGCAGGCGGCGGTGCTCAAAGGGTACACGAAGGAGGCGCTGGACCGGGCCATTCTTAATCCGACGAGCGAAAATACCGCCACCTTCCTGCGCTGGCAGAAGTTCTGGACGGACAGGGCATCGTTGTTCAGCCAGTCGTTTGCGGTGGCTCAGCTGGATCATCCCGATCTCGACTACAACCTCGAACACCCACACTACAACAGTACGGCACCGCTACAGCAGGCCAGCGACCAGGCCAAACAGACGCAGGCCATCAGCGAACTGTCCGCCCAGTACGGGATGTTTTACTTCTATCGCGGCAGTGACCCGATTGATGCACAGATGGCCGGGGTGGTGGCTGACTTTGCACGCACGCGGCATATCTCGTTAATCCCGGTGAGCGTGGACGGCCAAATATCCCCGCAGGTGCCGGACAGCAGCCAGGATGAAGGGCAAAGTGCCCGGATGGGCATCAGCCATTTCCCCGCCTTATTCCTGGTTAACCCGGCCTCCCGCGACTTTCGCCCGCTGGCCTATGGCTTTATGACACAGGATGATCTGGCCAGGCGTTTTCTGAACGTGGCAACCGGCTTCAAACCTAACTTCTAAAGTAAGACCCCATTATGCAAAGCATTGTTCTTAATATTGAAAGCATCAGGGATGGTGAAACGTTCACCGGCATTGAGTATGACTTTGTGACATTTTCAACGCTGCCCGGACTGGACTGCGAGAGGCTGGAAAGTGCTTTACAGGCCCACTTCAGGGACGACATGCTGAACTTTAACTATTGCCCACAGCAGGGAACGGGCGATTTCATCTTGCTCTGCACTTTCCTGACTGTCGGTGAACGTATCGTGCCTTACACGGCAGACATCACCGAATAACCCCCCCGTTTACCCCTTCTTCAGAACCAAGGATTTCTCATGCAATGTTCAGCACTTAAATCGGGTGCCGGCGCCTGCTGGGCGACGGTCAGGCTCATGATTGACGTATTGGTCATCGGGCCGGCGTTTCTTTTTTCTCTCTTTATAGTGGTTAATGTCTGGCCTTCACCGGGGGCATTTGTCATCCGTCAGGCCGAAGGGCTGGTGGAGGGTGCCGCGCCGGGTAACGTATGGGGATGTGCCGCTCTCCCGGCGACAGTCAATGAACGGGCGCTACCGCAGTCGGTAACACCGTCACCTAACTTGTGTTTACTCGAACAGGTGAGTCGTGAAACCTATATCACGGGGTTTAATCATAACCTGCTTACTCTCTACGGCCTTATCACCACGCTTTACGCGTGTGTCTATTTGGCCGCACGCTGGCTGATGGTGGGACGTAAAGGCCGGATGCCCCTTGTGGCTTTTGGCATGGTGGTTCAGGACGGGAAACAGGAGCAAAAACATGAATAATTTGCCCGTCGTGGCCGTGTTATTTCTGCTTGGCATCATCGCTAACTGCCTGAGTGAGTTGTTGGCCTATTCGGCGACGCTGACGCGACAGGTGTTGGTTTTTTCAACCTTCACCTGCCTGATTCTGTCGCTGGTCGTGCTCATCGCGTCTGAATACCTCGCACACCGTAAGGCGCGCAGGAAGAACCGGGAGGCAAAATTGTGAAACTCACCTTTCTGTTGCCTTTCTTTTGCCTCATGGCTCCGCTGGCCGTGCAGGCAACCGTGGCCGACCAGATAGCGGCACTGGAAAAGTCCAAGACACAAACCAACTGGTCACCGGCGATGCCTGACCTGGGATTACCGCAGGCGCGTACTCCTTCAGACCGTGCGCCGCACATAATGACGCTCACTGATGGGCGTGAGGTAAACCTGAACAACTACGCCATCGTGGTATTTATGCAGCGGGGGTGTCAGTACAGCGCGAAATTCGACCCGAAGTTAAAGCAGTGGTCAGATGAGGTCGGCATCAAGGTTTATCCCTATACGCTTGACGGCTATGGCGATACGTCCTTTCCGGTGGCCCTTATTCCCCGTAAACGCGGCGCAAATGAGCCGCTGGCGGGTGAAATCATGACGTTTTTTGGCAACGGTCTGCCCATCGCCACGCCCACCACGTTTCTGGTTAACGTCGCCACACCGCGTCCGGACAATACCATTGCGGCTTTTCCGCTTTATCAGGGGGATACCGACATGGGCACCCTGAGCCAGCGCGTCGCGCTGATGATTGAGGCGGATATTGACAAGCTGCCTTCCGACACGCTGGGTCCCGTTCCTTCCAGTCAGGCCGTCACGGCACAGTAAACACTGCCCATCTTTCCGACAATTTTCCCGCAGTAAAATTTTCTGACGCCGTTAGCTGCGCGGGATGTTTCTGCGTTTAACCGTTTGAGTCGGAATAATTTCTAAGATTTAACGGAGTTAACCTCATGACACTCAGTAAGTTGACCGACGGGAGCCTCTCCTCATGAAGCTACGGAAAATAGTAATGTGCACGCTTGCTGCCCTGTGCTTCAGTGCGCCGGCGCTGGCCGACGTACAGGGCGACCTGAACGGTTATTTCGGCAGTCTGGGCTATGACGGCAACGTCTCCAAGGCGCAGGCATGGCAGGGGCAGGCCGCAGGCTACATGACCGGCGGCTCGGTGTATCTGCGAAATCCGGTGAAACAGGTACAACTTATCTCGATGCAGGTGCCTTCCCTGAATTCGGGCTGCGGCGGTATTGATGCCTATCTGGGGGCCTTCTCGTATATCAATGGGGAGGAAATACAGCGCTTTGCCAAGCAAATTATGAGTAATGCGGCGGGCTATGCGTTCGACCTGGCTTTGCAGACGATGGTGCCTGAACTGAAACAGGCCAAAGACTTTCTGCAAAAACTCGCCTCTGACGTTAACTCCTCAAACATGAGTTCATGCCAGGCGGCGCAGGGGATCATCGGTGGCCTCTGGCCCGTTTCTCAACTTTCCAACCAGAAAATCTGCCAGGACATTGCTGGTGACGACAATATTTTCTCTGACTGGGCCGCCTCGCGTCAGGGGTGTACTGTCGGGGGGCAGGGTGACAGCGTCACGGGACGGGCCAGCGACAATGAGAAAGACCAGGTGCTGAAGAACAAAAATCTCATCTGGGATGCACTCGGGCGCAATCACCTTTTCGACGGGAACCGCCAGCTGAAAGAGTTGGTGATGAGTATCGTCGGATCCATCATTTTTAACAGCGCCGGGCAGGTAACTATCCTGACGCCGATGGTGGATAACCGGGACGTGATCACCGTGCTGATGCGCGGCGGAACGGCCAAAATTTACGGCTGTGATGAACCGGACCTTTGCCTCGGACCGACGGTGGCAAACGTCACCATCAGCAGCAATAACGCGCTGGTCACGCTGGTCCAAAACATCATGTTATCCATGAACCAGAAGCTGACCGACGATACCGGTTTATCCGATCAGGAAAAAGGGTTCCTCAACACCACCTCTGTCCCCGTTCTGAAATACCTGACCAACTCTCAAAGTATGGGACAAAGCCCGACCTACCTCATCCAGGTGGCGGATTACATCGCGCAGGATTTAATGATCCAGTACCTGCAGGAGCTGGTGAAGCAGGCCAGTCAGTCGCTGGCCGGGAAAAACTTTCCGGAACAGGCGGCGGGAGAGCTGCGGCAGAACGTGGCCCAGGCACAGCAGCTACTGGCCAACATGAAGCTGCAGTCGGCGGCCGATCAAAACGCGCTGGACGGTATTGACCGCAACATGCAGTACCTCCAGCAGCAGGTCTCGACAATTATTTCAACGTCATACCAGGGCAACTACCGTTGGGGGACAAGCAATGACTGAAATGTATACGATATACGGTGGGGACATGTGGCGGCAGGTGTTAAACGGCGTCGTCACTATTCTGGGTGCCGATACGTTTGATACCTTGCTTCGCATTGTCAGCACGTTCGGCGTGCTGGGGGTGATGGTGTCCTTTATCAAGACCCGTGACCCGCGCGTGTTTATGCACTGGCTGGCCGTATTTATGTTTATTACGTCCGTGTTACTGGTGCCAAAACGGTCGGTACAAATCTTCGATATCACCGATCCGGCCGCTGTGTACGAGGTGGACAATGTTCCGCTGGGGCTGGCCATGATCGCGGGGCTGACCACCGGTGCGGGATTTGGGGTGGCACAGTTATACGATTACACCTTATCGCGTCCGGACTCGCTGACCTATACCAAGAGCGGCATGCTGTTTGGTTCTCAAATCGTGGCGCAAACCTCCGATTTTCGTACGCAAAACCCGCAGCTGGCACAGATGCTGACGGACTATGTCGAAAACTGCGTGATAGGTGACATTCTGCTTAACAACAAATACACCATTAACCAGTTGCTCAACAGCACCGACCCGCTGACGCTGATTACCAATAACCCGAGCCCGTTGCGGGGGATTTACCAGACGGTCAGTGGTGTGAAGCAGTTTGTGACCTGCCAGCAGGCCGCCACGACCATCAGAACGCTGATGGGGAGTGATATTTCCGTAGGGGGTGTCAGCTGGCACGATATGGCGACCCGCATATTCGGCAGCAAGGTGAACGCGGATTCACTGTTGAGTAATGCGATGGATGACAGCTATGGATTTTTCTATGCCGGTGGGTTAAGTGCCTCGCAGATTATGCGTAACAACGTGACCAATGCCGCCATCCGCGACGGCTGGAAAGGGTTTGCCGCCCGCTCCTCGGATACGGCAAACCTGGTGAATCTGGCCACGGAATCGACCCTGACCAAACAGCGCCTGAGCTGGGCGGCGGGCGGGGCGATTGCCTCACAAACGTTACCGATGTTCCAGTCTCTGATGATGCTTATTTTGATTGGTCTTTTCCCGCTGGTGATTGCGCTGGCCCTGGTCAACCACACCATCTTCGGGCTGAATACCCTCAAGCTGTACGCCGGCGGGTTCTTGTATTTCCAAATGTGGCCGGTGATGTTTGCGATTTTGAATTCTCTGGCCAACTTCTACCTCCAGTCAAAAACCGGTTCAACGGCGTTGGTGCTGGCGAATCAGGATCGCATTGCCCTACAGCATTCTGACGTGGCCAATATCGCAGGCTATCTCAGTATGTCGATACCGGTACTGTCCTTTTTCCTGACGAAAGGCGCAGCTTCGGTGGCGTCACAGGTGGTGGGCGGGGTGATGAGTTCTGCTGCGTTCTCTGCGAGCGGGCAGGCATCCACGACAGCTGACGGGAACTGGTCGTTTAACAACATGTCGATGGATAACGTTAATGCCAACAAATTTGACACCAACCTGTCGCAACGTATGGGTCAACAAAGCCACCAGATGGAAAATGGCGGGATGCGCACCCTGACGGCTAACGGTCATAACGTCTATGACACGTCTCAGGCCATCTCTAACCTGCCGGTTAACATGCGACTCAGTTCACTGGCGAGCAGCGGTTTCCAGGAGCAGTCGCGGCAGGCGCAGCAGGAGGCGCAAACGGCGCTCGATGGCTATAACCACAGTGTCACCAGCGGCTTCCAGCAACTGAACCAGCTGACCAGCCAAAGCGGTAACAGCGCCTCCATGACGCAGGGCAGCGAAAACACGCAGGCGACCAATGCGACAGTGGGGGCAAGTAAGATGATGTCGGCCGCTGAAAGCTATGGTAAAGCGCATAACATCTCTACTCAGGAGGCCTACAACCAGCTGATGGACATCACCAATCAGGGTTCAGGGGGGGCAGGTATGTCGGCGAATGTTAAGGTGGATTCTGGCGATCAGCTCGTCGGGAAAGTGGGTAAATGGGCCTCGGGTGTGAGTGTCGGTGGTGAAGCACACGTCAATGCCGATTGGAGACATACCTCTGGCAGTGCACACGGTACGCAGGATACCAACTCGGAAGGAAAAGATTTCCGCCATGACGAAAACAGCCAGACGGTTAAAGATTTCCGTCAGGGTATGGATATGGTGACGTCAGCACGCGTAAGCGAGTCTGGCAACCAGACGGATAACCAATCCAACTCTCAGGTTGAGCAGTATGCTGCGACCCTGAATGATGCCAAAAGTCAGTATCATCAGTACACCGACAGCAGTACCAAAAGCCAGGAATTCAGCCGGATGGCCACGTTGGCACAAAACGAAAGTGCAAGCCTGGATGCCAATTACAATCAGGAATTCGTGGACTGGACGACGGCTAAGTTTGGTAATAATGCGCAGGGTATTCTGACTAACGTTAATTCCGCGCGTGAAGCGGCTACGGAGTTTATGAAGGAGCGTCTGGAACCAGAGATTATGCAAAACTATGGTGCACGGACGGATCAGACAAACACACAACCTTTAACACCATCAAATTCGTTAGAATACGGTGCGGTCACTGAGCAACATACCGCTGCAGGCGACCCAATCCCTGTGCCTTATGGAGCCAGTGCGGTGGTGGGCAGTCAGCAGAACGTTGTAACTGGCTCTCGCGGTGTTACGGAAACTGACCCTAGAGGAACATTAACAACAGGGAACGCTCCGGGGACTACAGCAAGTGGGGGTGCAGATGAAGTTCACGTTACATCTCCGGTACGGGGACCCGGTCCATTATTGACGAGCGGGGGTGAGGAAAACCTGCATAATCAGGAGAGAAATCTTCATGAACCGAGTGAGGTTCACGGTACGTCTCCAGTACGTGGGGCCGGCCCATTACTGACAAGTGGGGGTGAGGTAAACCTACATAATCAGGAGAGAAACCTCCATGTACAAGGTGGCCCACCGTCAGCGTCAATGGAAGATAATTATAATGCAGCTGCTGAGAAAGTGAGGGAGCACGCTGAGGGTGCTGGTATCCCTAATAACGTGGCAGGGCAGGTTGCAGCACAAAGATCTGCTAATTCTAATGTCATTAGAGAAAATGGCGGGAAAATCGATCAAAACGAAACCCCTGTTCAGGCATCCAGTGATATACTCAGAAATGAGCATCAAGGTGCAGTGAAAGGCCAACAGATTGGACGCACTGAAGAAGATATTAGGCAGACTAAACCAGGTTTTGATCACGCAGAAACTAAGAATTTTGAGCAGAAGCTCAAAGAGCTTCGGGAACAGCAGAGAAAAGCCTCGTGATATATTTAAGGAAGAACAGAGATGGGAAACCTAACTGCAGCACAAATAGAAGCAGATGTTAACTTTCTAATAAACGGCTTAGATGCTGGGCGTCGACAAATTCCATCAGCAATGGAATTGATGAAAAGGAGTGCTGCGATTCCTTTTTTTTCTGTTTTATTGAGTATATTGAGCACTGTAATTTTCTATGCCTCTTTTGATAAAGATGACGCTTCAATTAATGGATTCGTAAATTTTCTTATATCAGAAGGCTGGTACTTATTGGCAATAACTGCAGCAGTAGGTCTGTTGGTTTTTTTAATGACGTATAATAACCAACTTACATATATGTCTTTGCCCCTAGAAGTTAGAAGCAATTCGTTGCTCGTAAGCCATCTTGCAAGAATTGTTCGCAAATCGATCATCACATTTTGCACTTTGATGATTATAAGTTGTTTGCTTTCTGGCTTATCTGCTTGGTTTGCCATAGCGGTACCTGTGCTGTTGTTATCACTTTTTTTTGTATCTAGCATATTAGTGTCATTTGAAATCAATCGTTTGGGTGCTGGTCTGGCCCTCGAAAAAATCAGCAAACTGATCAAAAAGATTTAAGTTAAATCCCCTGCTGCCGATAACCCTTCTGTCATTCTAACGGAAGGGTTTCACCCTCCAGATTTATATCTAAATAGCCAATATTTCGGGGCGCGCCTGCCCCATTTTTTGACAAGGAAACAGTAAATGAAAAACCGCAATTCTCTTGTGGCGGCTGTGGTCGTCTCATGTCTGGTACTTTCCGGTTGTAGCGCGATGGGCACTGCCATCAAAAAACGTAACCTCGATGTGAAAACACAGATGAGTCAGACCGTGTGGCTGGAGCCATCCAGCGAAAAAACGGTCTATATCCAGATCCGAAACACCTCTGACAAAGACATGAGCGACCTGCAAACGCTATTAGCACAGGATTTGCGTGCTAAAGGCTATAACGTCACGTCGTCACCGGACTCTGCATATTACTGGATCCAGGCCAACGTCCTGAAGGCCGAGAAAATGGACCTGCGTCAGGCGCAGGGGCTGCTCTCAACGGGCTATGAAGGTGCTGCTGCAGGTGCTGCACTGGGCGCTGGGATCACCGCATATAACAGCACATCCGGTGGGGCAATTCTGGGGGTAGGATTGGCCGCAGGTCTTGCCGGTATGGCGGCAGACGCGATGGTGGAAGACACCAACTACACAATGGTGACCGATCTGCAGATTTCGGAACGTAGCAAAGCGACCGTAACAACAGATAACGTCGCCGCGTTACGCCAGGGTAACTCGGGTGTGAAGGTGCAGACCAGCAGTGAAGAAGGCAATCGCATGAAATACCAGACGCGCGTTGTCTCTAATGCCAACAAGGTGAACCTCAAGTTCGAAGAGGCCAAACCGGTTCTGGAAGCCCAGCTGGCGAAATCCGTCGCCGGGATCATGAACTGACCTGAACGTTTTATCTCTGTTGTTTATTGTCCTGATGGCACACGCCCGTGTGCCATGTTCACCCACTCGTATGACGTCATAATTCAGCGCTCTGCCTGTTAACTCCCAGTGACCGTGCCTGTTTTTCCACCTGTGATATTCCGCTTCCTCGTCCAGACGCAAATCCCCGCGTCCGGACTGTGGCGAGCGTTGCCGTTAAACGCCCAACTGAAGGAATTGCTCATGCTATACAAAAGTGCCCGTGGCCTGATGACCTGGTTTACCCTGTTTTTTATCTGGAGCGCGTTTGTTCTCTGGTATCACGGCGTCGCCCTGTTGCAGTTCATCATGCACGACAGTAATTTTTACGCCTTCTCGCTGGCCTTACGTCAGACCCGCAGCGATATGCTGCCTGATGCTTTGCCGGTCGTACTGCTGATGATGTTGGTGTTGGCGGTGGGTGCATTTTTGTCGTCTGTCACGGTTGCCATGATAAACGCGGTGGCTTTCCTGTTCAGAACGGCCGGTGCACTGATCCAGGCACAGTTCAGTCAAACTCATGCACGCCGCAAAACATCGTCATTCCATTAATTTCTTTACTGCTTTTTCGTCCCTTTCATCCCCGTTTTTTCATTAACCATCCCGAACTGCCCATCAGGGCGGTTTAATCCTGCGCGTTCGCCGGAGCTGAACCATGAGTTTTACACCGAAATACCTCACGCAGGGGGGCCAGATGACGGCCTACCGGCTGCGTATGTTCGCCCAGGTCAACCAGTGGATATTTAACTGGCTGTTCCTGTTGTTTTTGTTATCCACCGGCGGCGTATTTTGGGCGGTCACCTCCGCCGATGTGCTGAATAACGGTTTCTGGTACTGGACCGGCAGGCTGTTTTCCAGTTTTGTGCCGCTGATGAACCCGAAAAGCCCGGCGACCTGGGATATCAGCTGGCACTGCAATAGCGGCATACAGTTGTGCACCACCAAACTGACGCTGGGACAGCTGCTGGCTGACCCCTGGATGCAGTCGATGGGCGGCCAGCTGGTGAACAACTTAAAACTGAGTGCCGCAGGCTGCGGCACGGTGTGTTTGCTGTTGTTCAGCGTGATTGCCTGGTATGTGGGCCGCATTGGCAAGAAGGAGAGTGAAGATACCTATATATCCGGCATGACGCTGACGGATGACGTGGACAGCGTAAACCGTCAGTTGAAAAAGGCCGGTCAGAAATCAGACCTGCAGATCGGCGGCCTGCATATGGTGAAGAACGCCGAGATCATGAACTACCTGATACACGGCACTATTGCAGTCGGTAAATCCACGCTTATCCGCTGGTTGCTCGACTTTATTCGTAAACGGGGGGACCGGGCGATTGTCTACGACTCCGGCGGCACTTTTATTGAAACGCATTTTGACGAACGTATCGACAAAATTCTCAACCCGCACGATAAGCGTTGCGAAAATTGGGTGTTGTGGCGGGAAGCGCGGGAGGTCGTGGACTACGAGAACCTGACGGCCTCGCTTATTCCGGTGGAGGGGGAGTCCGACCCGTTCTGGGTGTCCTCTTCACGCACCATTTTCAGCGATACGGCGATGCAGTTTGCCTCACATAGCGATCGCAGCATTGAGAAATTCCTGACAGCCCTGTTGTCCATCGATCTGAAAAGCCTGCGCGAATTCCTCAAAAACACGCCCTCCGCCAACCTGGTAGAGGAAAAAATTGAGAAAACGGCCATCTCGATCCGCTCGGTGGTGACCAACTACGCCAAAGCCTTGCGTTATCTTCAGGGACTTGATCAGGAAGGTAAACCCGAATTCAGCATCCGGGAGTGGATGACCGACGCGCAATACGACAAAAGCTGGCTGTTTATTTCAACAACGGCCCGTCATCGCAAGTCGGTTCGTCCGCTGATATCCATGTGGCTGTCGATGGCCACGATTTATCTGCAAAGCATGGGGGAAGATCCCGACCGAAGGGTGTGGTTTGTCGTCGATGAAAAGACCAGCCTGCAAAAAATCCCCGAGTTTGCCGAGACATTGGCTGAAGGGCGCAAATTTGGCGGTTGTTTTGTTATTGGCATTCAGAACATGCCACAGCTTATCAACGTGTACGGACGTGAGGTGGCCAAGTCTATTTTTGACCTGCTGAACACCCGTTTCTATGGCCGTTCGCCAAGCGCCGAAGTGGCGAAAATCGTAGAGGAAGAGCTGGGGCATCAGCGCCGCCGTGAGGCGCGGGAGCAGAACAGCTACGGTCTTGACCAAATCCGTGACGGGATTTCCATCAGCCGTGACAAGGTCAATGAGCCGGTGGTCGATTATGACCAGATCATGTCGATGCCAAACCTGCGTTTCTATGCCCGCCTGCCGGGGGAATACCCGGTCGTGAAACTGGATCTGAAGTACCGTCCGCAGAAGAAGTATCACAAGGCGCTGATTGAGCGCGATTTTAAGGACGTGCTCAGTCCCCAGCTGGAACAGGTCATCAGCAAGAACGAACAGGCGACGCGCAGGGCGGGCATTGTCTTCCCGACCGGCGACGAAATTCTGGAAGGGCAGTCAGCGACTGCAGAACCGGAGATTGTCACTCAATCCCCTCAATCCCCTCAACCCCAGACGCCGCCCCCGAAAGACAGCATTTCGTCACAAAGCCCCGTCCGGGAAAGCGTGCCCGTCACGGTTTCGCCGACGCCGCTCACCGTTGAAACACTGAAAACACCGGCAAAACCGCCGGTGGCTGAAGACCCTGTCCAGCCCGGCACTGCCGTCTTCCCGGAACCTTCCAGCAACGTGCGTCCCTTTACGCCGCGAATGAGGAGGCCGGAAGCTGCGGGAAACCCCGGAGAGAGGGATGCCGTATCCAGAACGGCGGACAAACATCCGATTGCGCCCGCACCGGTCAAATCTGAAGTGTCGGATCCCGCGCTCCCGCGTGCCGTCACTGCGGATTCGGCCGCCGTGCCACATGTTAGCCCGGCTGTGGCCAAAGCCCCTGCGGTAGCGGTTAAGCAGGTCGTGCCTTCCGCCAGACTCAGCGCCCTGGAGATGCTCGCGCAAAAAAGGCGCAAACCCGCGCCGACCGCTGACGGCACCGAAGACCAGGCGGCAACAGAGGCGCAGGGGGAAGCACCGGATCTGCAGATGGACGTGGAAGTGGATGAAAAAGGCGAGCTTGTTTTGCGCACGTTGGGTACCCGGAAGGCGGCACCGGAAAGCCTGGATGAGGCCCAGGAGACGGAGTACGGCGCGGCAAACCGCGCGATGGCCGAGGAGGAACAGAACATTCTGCGACACCACGATGATTATGACGCGTACCAGCATATGGATGAACACCACGAACCCGGAGGTTTTGAACGATGATGACCGTTGCCTCCGTTGCGTCTGCTGCAGACGCGGCGGGCTATTACAGCAGCAAAGATAACTACTATTTTCTCGATGATCTGCAAAGCCAGTGGCTGGGGGAAGGCGCCCGTGAGCTGGGACTGGAAGGGAACGTTGACCTTGAGGCGTTCACGAATATCCTGCACGGGCGGTTACCAAATGGCGTGGAGCTGGGGAAGGAGGTGTCAGGTAATCATGTGCACCGGCCCGGACACGACTTCACCTTTTCTGCACCGAAAAGTGTCTCAATGCTTATCCTGGCCGGCGGCGATAAGCGCCTGCTGCAGGCCCATATTGAGTCGGTCAAAGAAACGCTGGCCATCATGGAACAGACGATTTCCGCCCGTGACACGAAGGAGGGCATCACCTCGATCGTCCCCACCGGCAAGATGGTGGCGGCGCTCTTTACCCACGATACGTCACGCAATCTCGATCCGGCCATTCACACCCATGCCGTGGTTGCCAACGTGACCGAGCTGGACGGGAAGTGGAAGGCGCTGGCCACCGATGCCATTTACGGTGCCGGGTTTATTGAGACGATGTACCGCCATCAGGTCAGCTTCGGCAAAATCTACCGCAACAGCCTGAAGGCGAAAACCGAGGCGATGGGGTATGAGACAGAACTCACCGGTGGCAAGCATGAACTGTGGGAAATCAAAGGGTTTCCGGAGGCGGTGCTGGAGGAGTTTTCGTCCCGCCACCGTGAAATTGCCGCCCAGGTCGGGGATGAAGCGTCTCTGAAAAGCCGCGACGTCGCGGCGTTAGATACCCGGCAGAAAAAGGTCGATATCAGCCGTTACGGACTCGATGAAGCCGATGCACAGGGCATACGCCCGCCCGCTGCTCCCTCACTGACGCCGGCTGATACTGCCGGCGAGCCATTATCGTCCCCTGCGCGCATGGATTTACCGTCAGAACCTGCACACGAGGTGGGAAAACCGGGTATAGCCTCTGCCCGCACGCCCGATGAAATGGCCAATCCGGCTGAAGCTGTCACCGAGCCATCACTGTCCCGTGAACGCGTGGATTTCCCCTCAGAACCTGCAATTGAGGTGGGCGCAGAGGGGAACGCCCCTGTCCGCACGACCGCTGAGGCGGTCAGACTGCCCGAACCCGGACAGGTAACGCCGGAAAAAAGTACGGGGGCAAAGGACGTACCGGCGGAACCACCCATCGTCAAACCAGAGACGCAGGCCGGGCGCAACCGGCTGCAGGCCCGGTGGGATCAGCAGATGGCAGACCTGAATTTTGATATCCGTGAGGTGATAGACGCGGCACAGGTTCGCGCCGTGGAGCCTGAACAGGCGGAAGAACGTCCGATGCCGCCGAGCGTCATGCAGGCGGTGCGTACTGCGATTTCGGTGCTCAGTGACACCCGCACCCGCTTTACCTACGGTGACCTGCTGATGACAGCGCATGAGGCGGGGGAAGGGCAACAGTCGATCCCTAATCTGCGCAAGGCGATCGACCGGGCCATCAGTGAAAACCTGCTGGCCCCGCTGGACGGGGACAAAGGGGTATTTACCTCGCATATTCATCTGCTGGATGAACTGTCTGTGCAGGCCCTGGCGGCCGATATCGTGAAGGAAGGGAAAGTGGTCAGCTTCCGGCAGACCGACATCGATACGCCTGAGCGGCTCAAAACGGTGGAATTTGCGCCGGTGGCCATCCTGAACGCACCGGCGTCAATCGGTCGTCTGCGCGAGGTGACGGAAGAACTGGTGACAATGTCACGTGAGCATGGCCGCGAGGTGAAAATACTGGCCAGTTCTGCCGAACGGGGCCTGAGCTTTGGCAAATCTGTGCTGCTCAAAGACGACATCCTTTATCGCAGCCGCATTTTGGATAAGGGGTTCAGTCTCTCTGCGCACAGCACGCTCATCGTGGAAAGTGCGGAGCGCCTCGGACTCAAGGAGATGCTGGTCCTGAGCGGCGAAGCGAAGGAGAAAGACGCCCAGCTTATTTTCCTGGACAGCGCTGGTCGGCAGTCCAACGCCAACGCCCTGTCGGTGCTGTCATCCGCCGGCGTGCCCCGAAAAAATTCCTGTCCGATCGATCAGCTTTTGATTTCTGATTTTGTCCTTACATCAAACATGGAAAGGGCGCAGAATCTGGCGTGG
>LNAP01002959.1_pt1 | contig 16502 bp, 13 predicted proteins | sample 602601 | NCBI WGS metagenome assembly LNAP01 (sample SAMN02440304, study PRJNA202911) | soil metagenome | biome: Subtropical and temperate rainforests or woodlands; isolation source: soil samples (1 kg each in a 20% v/v slurry with milli Q water) were... ... | reverse complement strand
CGTGGACGGCGCCTTGAGCGTGGCGGCCTGGGCCGGCACGGTGTCGGTGGCCTTGAAGAGGCGCCGCACTTCGTCCGCCAGGCGCCCTGCCCCAGCGATAATCACCGGGTTGGCCAGGCCCTGCTGGCCGCTGCGGTGACGTTGCAGGGCCAAGGGTTGCGGCAAGCCGATAGCCTGGGCCAGACGACGGCCCCAGGCAGAATTAACAAAAGAAAGGTAGCTGTCGCTCATAAATCAATCCGTTTTCCTGACCTGCAAATCCAACCCCTTGTGGGAGCTGGCTTGCCTGCGATGGCGGTGGGTCCGATTGCATCTGTGGCGCAGATACACCGCTATCACAGGCAAGCCCGCTCCCCCATTGAGCGCGCTCGTTTCTAGTTCACCGGGGCGTTTTCACGTTTTTTGCTGCTGGGTTTGGCCGCTTGCTCCAACGTTTGCTGGCGCTTTTGCAAGGCCTCCAGCAACCCGAAGTCCTGTGGGAAGTCGTCCACCTGGATGCCGTGATCGGCGTATTCCACATAGCGCGCCAGCAAGGCGTCTTCGTCGGCGCTGATCAAATCCAGGGCGCGGGCCTTGATGCGCCAGGCGGTAAAGGCCGTGCTGCTGATCGGCATCGGGCCGAGGGTGCCTTGCTTGACCGCCGCCTTGAGCCGCCCTTCGATCAACTCCACCTGGGGTAGCAGGCGGAACGCCAGTTCGCCATAGGCCAGCTTGTCGACTTCCGGACGCGGGATGTAGGAATTGGCCAGCAAACGGTCGCGGCTTTCGCCCGGGGTCTGCACCAGCTCGGCCACTTGGGCCAGCAGGCGGTCGGAGGGTTTGCGCCGGGGAATGCCGAACGGGAAGCTCAAGCCACGCATCACTGCCGCAGCCGGCGTCGAAGGATAATTGTCGAGCACCTCGGCCAGGGCTTCATGGGCCCGCAACAAGGCATCCTGGGCCGACCAATGCACCAACGGCAGGTCGGCCTGGGGCCGGCCATCGTCCTCAAAGCGTTTGAGCACGCAGGACAGGATGTAGAGCTGGGACAGAATATCGCCCAGGCGCCCGGTGATGCTTTCCTTGCGCTTGAGCGCGCCGCCCAGCACGCCCATGGAAATATCGGAAATCAACGCCAGCACCACCGACAGCCGATTGGCCTGGCGGTAGTAGGACGCCAGCGCCGGATCCGTCTTGGCCGGTACGCCAATCAGCCGTCCGCCTGTCAGGGAATGCACTGCCGCACGTACGGTGTTGGCCAGCACAAAACTCAGGTGACCGAACATGGCGCTGTCGAACTCGAGCAACGCCTGGCGATTATCAGTGTTGCGCGCCGCTTCCATTTCTCGGAATACGTAGGGGTGGCAACGGATCAGGCCCTGACCGTAGATGATCAGGCAGCGGGTCATGATATTCGCGCCTTCCACCGTGATCGCGATGGGGCTTTGTTGATAGGCACGGGCCAGGAAGTTGTTGGGCCCCATGCAGATGCCCTTGCCGGCGACGATGTCCATGCCATCGTTGACGATGATCCGCGCACGCTCGGTGACGTGGTATTTGGCAATTGCCGAGATAACCGAGGGTTTCTCGCCGGCATCCAACGACGCCACCGACACTTTACGTACCGCATCGCAGGCATACAGGTGCCCGGCCATACGTGCCAGGGGCGCCTGCACCCCTTCAAACTTGCCAATCGGCAGGCCGAACTGCTTGCGCATCGCCGCGTAGGCCGTGGTACCGCGTACCGCCACCTTGCCCAGGCCGACGTTAGCCGACGGCAGGGAAATCGCGCGCCCGGCGGCCAGGCATTCCATCAGCATGCGCCAACCGTTGCCCACTTGCTCGCGGCCGCCGATCACCCACTCCAGGGGGATAAACACGTCCTTGCCGGTGGTCGGGCCGTTCTGGAACACCGCATTGAGGGGCCAATGGCGGCGACCACTGTTCACCCCGGGATGGGAAGTGGGGATCAACGCGCAGGTGATGCCCAGCGAACCGGGCTGGCCCAGCAGGCCGTCAGGGTCTTCGGCGCGAAAGGCCAGGCCGAGCACCGTGGCGATGGGGCCGAGGGTGATATAGCGCTTGTCCCAGGTCACGCTGAAGCCCAGCACTTCCTGGCCTTCATGCATGCCCTTGCAGACGATGCCCAGGTCGGGAATCGCCCCGGCGTCGGAGCCGGCATAGGGGCTGGTCAGGGCAAAGCACGGGATGTCTTCGCCACGGGCCAGGCGCGGCAGGTAGTAATTGCGCTGGACGTCGGTGCCGTAATGCAGCAACAGTTCGGCGGGGCCCAGGGAGTTGGGGACCATCACCGAAATCGCTGCCGCCGAGCAACGGGTCGACAGCTTCATCACCACTTGCGAATGGGCATAGTGGGAGAAGCCTTTGCCGCCATATTGCTTGGGAATGATCATGCCGAGGAAGCCGGCGTCCTTGGTGTACTGCCAGCCTTCGGGCGACAGGTCCTGCCAGACCTGGGTGGTTTCCCAGTCGTTGGCCATGTCGCAGAGGGTTTCTACTTCGTTGTCGAGAAAGGCCTGTTCTTCGGCGCTCAAGCGTGCCGGCGCGGCTTGCAGCAGGCGCGGCCAATTGGGTTTGCCGCTGAACAACTCGGCGTCCCACCACACGGTGCCGGACTCGATAGCCGCGCGTTCAGTGTCGGACATGGCCGGCATGATCGTGCGAAACAGACCCAGGGCCCTGCTGGTCAACAGCGTGCGACGCAGGGGCTTGATGCTCATCAGCAGCGCCGGTACCACCACCAGCAACGCCGCAACGCTCAGGCCCAGCCCTGCAACCACATTGAACAGATAGCCGCCCGCCAACCAGGCCAGGCCAGCACCCAGCCACAGGGTGGCTGCCGCTTGTCGATACGCCAGGGCAGTCGCCACAGCGAGTCCCGCCAATAACCAGATAACCATGGAGATACCTCTACTTATTATTCAGGGCACGGCACGCACAGCAGCAGGTCGGTACGGCCTGCGACTGATCACCACACTACAAACTTGAAAAGCCAAATTCAAATTTTGTTTTGAAATTTTTATTTAATGTCTTTGCGAAATAATTCTCGGCCGAACGCGTCAGCCGAAGTGTTAAAGGGAGAAGGAAATCACCAGGGGTCGCGTGGGCGCCCCACAGGTGGAGCACCGGGTAAACGCAGTAGAAAGATGCGCTGACTACGCGTTTACCCAGGCACTACGCAGATACAACCCCAGGTCAGAAGGCGTAGGTAGCCGACAGGCTGACCACTTCGCCCTTGGCCTCGGATTTGCCATCCAGCGACGCTGCGCCAAGACGGTCAACGTTCTTGGTCTTGAGCTTGACGGTCTCCACAAACTGGCGGGAATACGCGCCGTCGATGCTCAGGCCCGGAATGGCGCGGATGTTGTAGCCAAAGCCCAGGGAAGCGAAGGTGCGATCCCCATCCGGGATACGCGGGTCACGGGTGGAGTTGCGGGTTGGGGTCTGGTCGAAGGCCACACCGGCACGCACGGTAAAGTCATCCGTGAGTTTGTAGTCACCGCCGAACGAATACATCCAGGTGTTCTTGTACTTGTACGGGATCGACACGATGGTGCTGCCATTGGACTTCAAGGTCAGCGCCTCGAAGGAGGACCATTGGGTCCAGGTCACACTGGCGCCCAGGGCCAGGCGGTCAGAGAAGTCGTGTACCCAGTCCAGGGACGCGTTGGCAGGGATATCCAGTTGCGTGGAGGCATTGGCACCGCCCGGATACAGTTTCAGCCCAGGGTAAGCCAACTCGACCAGGGTTTTACCGTCGACCACCGGGGTGGTCATCAGCCCTTCCGAGCCTGGATCGGCGTACATGTTGTACTTTCCCTCCAGCTTGTTCTTGATCTTGGCGTGATAGTTCAAGCCCAGGGTGTCCTGCGCCGTGGGTTTCCAGGTCATCCCCGCAAACCAACCCAGGGAGTTATTGTCGACTTTGACCCGCATCAAGGCGAAGCCCTGGCCGGCCGGGAACGGAATCATCCCGAAGTCCGGCGACTGCGCAGCAGCGGCATACAGATCGACGTTCTGGCTCACAAAGCCTTTGGTGTGCTGGAGAATCGCACCACCACCGATGGAAAACTCATCATTGACCTTGAACGACAGGGAGCCGGTCAGGCCCACGGTTTCGATGCGGGTGTCCACCGCGAAGTCGCGACCTTTCCAATCCTCATCCCAGGTTGTGCGCGCGCCCATCGGCACCACTTGGCTCAAACCAAAGGCAAAACGATCGTTGATCGGGATCACCATGAAGCCAGTGGGTACCCACGCTTCGAAGCCGCCTTGACCGCCATTACCGGTGCGAGGTGTCGATGTTAACTCGCCAGTATTGGGATCATAGACCGTGTTGGACGTCGGATTGCCAGCGTAGTCATACGCCGACCCTTTGTATTTGATGTCGATGTTTGCGTAGTTGATGGTGAACTGCGAAATGGTCTTGTCAATGAAAGCCATGGCAGCAGGGTTGTTGTACGCCGATGACGGGTCGTTCTTGAACATCGACCCCCCACCAAACGCCCGGCCCCAACCAGCAGTGTTTGCGGTTGGCGTCATGAAACCACCCGCCTGAACGGTTCCCGCTGAGGCGATCAGCCCGCCCAACAATGCCAGGCCTAACAACGCCTGGGCCTGCTGCTTCATATTATTCATGCGTCACTCCTTATTGTTTTTATTTGTCACAGCCGGTTGGACCGAACGGCTTTACCTCAACAGATGCCTCTGACGAGGCACCTGTTTTTCACCGGGTGATCAAGCCTATTTCCGAAGTGCCGGCATCAAGGAACAATGGTGACGCCGGTAGCGCCTACGTTCAGTGTCACCACCGTGCAACTGCCGCTAAGCGGCTGGTTGGTCGCAGCAAGAGTGATACTTGGAGACGGAGCTGGGGTTGAGGCCAGCGCTACATCGATAGCCGTAGGGCCGCAGTTGGTTGGAGGGAACGAAGTGATCGTGTAACCAACGTTGTAAGCTTTACCGGCACTTGTGCTGGTGGCTTCCAGCAACCAAGGCAAACCAGTGATATTGGGTAGGTTGCACAGCACGCTTGATCCTGGAGAGATAGTTACTTTGGTGATATCTGCCTTACCATCAGGGCGCACCTTGCCTTCGAATACAGCCTTACATGTTACGGGCTGCTGAAACGACGAAGGTGATTTAACAACAATGCTCCCAGTCGCCCCTGTAGTAAACGTCGCTCCAATTGGACTAAAAGACGCCGCACTGGCCATCGAAGCCGCGCCAAAGCACAGAGCAAACGAACTTACACAAACGAGGGTTTTCAAACTTTTCATTATTTTTCCTCACATGTATGGCGAGTCATTTCGCCGGGGTAATGGCCATGATCGAGAGGTCACGGAGAAACAGCAGAACTTCCCTTTCCAGCCAAATTTCAATTCATTTACCGCTACAAATTCGGGGGTTTACTCGACGACTTTGAACGTCGGTGGCATCTTGATCGACACGGTCTTGATCTTGCAGTCTTCGCCAATCGGCACATTGACCGCTTCCAACTTGCCGGTGGCGTTATCCCAGGTGCCTTCGGCAGTGGACGGGCCACACTTGCCACCCAGGCCAAAGGCGTGCACATCGACGCTGATCTTCGACATGGAGCCGCTCCTGGCATCCTTGGCCACTAATATCCACGGCAGGTTGATGGCTTCGACGCGGCTGCACTTGAGGCCACCGTCGAACTCGACTTTGTCGACATTGACTTGCGAACCATCGGCCGCGACCTTGCCGGCCACCTTGATGGTGCAGTCGGCGCTGATCAGCGCGCCCTTGGAAAAGCTGATGGGGCCCTGGGCAGTGAAGGCGCTGCCGGCGGGTTCGATACGGGCGGCCTGGGCCTGGTGATAGGCAATAAGCCCCAGTGCAGCGAGCACGATATGCGCAGTGAACTTGGCAGGTGTTTGCATGGTGTACGTCCTTCCCTTGATTTTATTTTTGTTAGGGTCAAACAACTTTCTTGCAACTAAGCAGCACTCGAAACCGGCAAACCGTGGGCGATGAAAACCTGCGCGATACACAGATCCCGAGTGCGCCCTACAACAGTTAATTCACATTAGAAGGTGCTGGTCTTGCCGTACTTCTCCAGTATCTTCAAGCGTTTGGATGGCTGGATATTGGCCAGGGTGACATCCCCCGAATAATGCCGTAGTACCCGGTGATCCATACGCCGGCGCCATAAGTAAGGGATATAGGCCCAGACAATCATGCTGGCGTAGCCATACGGCAGTTGCGGCGATTCATCAAAGTGGCGCAACGACTGATAACTGCGAGTCGGGTTGGCGTGATGATCAGAGTGGCGCTGCAACTGGAACAGAAAGATATTGGTGACAATACGGTTACTGTTCCACGAGTGGCGCGGCGAACACCGTTCATAACGGCCGTTAGGCAACTTCTGGCGTTTAAGCCCGTAGTGCTCGACATAGTTCACCACTTCCAGCAACGAAAAGCCGTAGATGCCCTGGATCAACAGGAAGGGAATCACCGCCATGCCCAGCCAGGCGATCATCGCGCCCCACAACACCACGCTGTACATCCAGGCGCTGAGTACGCCGTTCTTCCAGTGCCACGCCGGCAGGCCGAGCTTGCGCAGGCGTTCGCGTTCCAGGTTCCAGGCCGAGCGCGCACTGAACCACACCGAGCGCGGCAGGAAGGCCCAGAAGCTCTCCCCCAGTCGCGAGCTGGCCGGATCTTCCGGGGTGGCAACGCGTACGTGATGGCCACGGTTGTGTTCGGTGTAGAAGTGCCCGTAGAAGGTCGGCGCCAGGGTGATCTTCGCCAGCACAATCTCCAGCAGGCGCGGCTTGTGCCCCAGTTCATGGGCGGTGTTGATCGCGATGCCGGTGGCAGCGCCGGTGGACATGGCCATGCCCAGGTAGGTAAACCCACTGACCTCACCGTGCAACTGCACCCGGGCCGTCAGGAAGCTGGCGGTTTGCGCCATCCAGCTCGAAGGATCGAGGGAGGCGGTAAGTTGCAGCAGCCCGCCGCTGATCATCCAGTCGATGCCGCTGACGGCCAGCCAACCGGTGATCACCACCGAGGAAATAACGAACAACACCCCGGTGTAGACGATCCAGCGGTAGTACTTCTGCGATTCAAGGCCGCTGACAGCGGATTCCGGCGGGTTGCTGACGTCTTCGCCGAGCAGGCCGTCGATCAGCGGGATCAGGCCGAAAATCACCAGTACACCGACCCACCACAGTTGTTGTACGCCGGTAGTGATAGCCAGGGCGCCGGACAGCAGCGGGGTCGCCAGAGGCATGATGCCGAGCCACCACAGGTGGCGCTTGCCGTCGGTCCAGACGTGGGGGGCGGCCAGGGTCTGATTCATGGCAACCTCCGGGCGCACTGCGCGGCAGAGAGTGAGAGCGAAGCAAAAGAGGCAGAAAAGCGGTTCAGGCGGCACTGACGGCCACTTGAAACAAACCATGCGATAAAAGGCGTTTTTTTCATTATTTTATTCGCTCTTAGGCATTTCAAAAATCATTTCAAAATAAATATTGAAATATTTTTTTTAAATAAATAGCGCGGAATCGATAGGTCGTCAACTACTTTTTCGGGGCCTTTTTTACGTGACCGGCCAGTCTCTTTTTCATCCGTTCGGTCAGGTGTCTAGGGCAAGCGTCAGCGACTTTCGACCACGCCGTGGGGTTCACGATTATTTACTCGCCAGCGCAAACGGCGGGTGCAACACCGTGGCGCTTGCCACCGGCTTGCTGCGCTTGGCCACCTGCTCGACCAGTGCCGCCACGCGCTCGGTGGCGGTGATTGGCAGCATATGGCCACGGCCTTCGACCAGCTGCAGCTTCAGCCCTGGCACCTTGTCTGCCAGGGCCTGGCCGTGCTTGCGAAAGTCCAGCACCTTGTCCCGCGAGCCATAGATCAGGCCGATGGGCAGGCGCAGTTGCGGGTAGCGTTTGACCATCTCGGGCAGGTAATCGTTGACCAGACTGATTTCGGTGGAAGCGGCATAGAAGTTATCGGGGCGCATCCCCAGCAGGCCGCCGCCACGGGTGGCGAAGTCGGCCGGCGCCGGGTCGGGAGCGAACACGCCCTTGACCACCGCACCACTGCTGAGCATGCCGATGGGCACCGTCAGCGTGCGCGACACCCAGCGCCGCAGCCAGGCCGGGCGCACCGCCAACGACAGAAACACCAGGGGAAGCATGCGCTGGGGATGGGTCAGGGGTGCCACCAGCACCAACCCGGACACCGCATGGGGATGGTCCAGGGCCAGGGCCAGGGAGATCGCCCCGCCCAGGGAATGCCCCAGCACCAGGGGCTGGCCCAGGTCCAGGGTCTGGATAAAGGTCGCCACTTGCCGGGCCTGGCTTGGCAGGTCGGCACCGGTGCCTTTGCGGCGGGTGGAATAGCCTGAGCCGGGTCGGTCCAGGGTGATCACCCGAAAGTGCTCGCGCAATTGTGCGGCCAAGGCATAGGTCAGGTTACGACTGCTGCCCATCAGGCCGTGGATCATCACCAGCGGCGGGCCCTTACCCTCGTCTACATAATGAAAGCGCTCGCCATCCACCTCCAGAAAGCGCCCGTTGCTTGGAACAGCCACTTCGATACGGCGCGTCATCCAGGCACTCAAGCCCCATAACGCCGCACTGGCAGCCATAAACACACCCGCAGCGACAACCCATTCGACAGCCATAGCTCGGTCCTCTGCTTCCCTGCTGCTGGCGATCTGACCGGTATTGGTCAAGACCTCAGCCATCGTCCACACCCTGGACTTCAACTGCGCGCGTCAAGCGTTCGTCCGTCGGACAAATCGCACATAAAGGACAAGGGTCTAGCGTAGACGACATTTTCAGGTAGATTATTTAAAATCTTTTTTAAAATAATAAATACAATTTTTCTTTGCAATGGTGTTCTATCTAAAAGCCAAAACAAAAAAGGAGCACATCCGATGTCAACACCCGTAAGGCGCCCACAGCCCACGAGGGACACCCTATGAATGCCTCTACCCAGCCAAGCGGCCCGGCAGATTGCGTCGATATCGCAATCATTGGCTCAGGCTTCGCCGGCCTGTGCATGGCGATCAAACTCAAGCAAGCCGGGCTCGACGACTTCTTTATTGCCGAACAGGCCGACTCCCTGGGCGGCACCTGGCGCGACAACCACTACCCGGGCTGCGCCTGTGATGTGCAATCCCACGTCTATTCGTTTTCCTTTGCGCCCAACCCCGACTGGACCCGCCAGTTCGCCCCCCAGGCGGAAATCCGTGCCTACCTGGAACATTGCGCACAGCGCTTTGAGTTGGCGCCGTACCTGCGTTTTGGCATGGGCCTGCAACAGGCGGTGTTCGACGAGCAACTGCAACGCTGGCAATTGCAGTTCAGCAATGGCCGCCGCGTCAGTGCACGGGTACTGGTGTCGGGGATGGGGGGACTGTCCCGCCCGGCACTGCCGGAAATTCCGGGGTTGGACAGTTTCAAGGGCAAGCGCTTTCACTCCCAGCACTGGGACCACGACTATTCACTCAAGGGCAAGCGTGTGGCGGTGATTGGCACCGGCGCCAGTGCGATCCAGTTCGTGCCGCGTATCGCCCCCCAAGTGGCGCACCTGGACCTGTTCCAGCGCACCCCGCCGTGGATCATGCCCAAGCCGGACCGCCCCATTTCAGGTTTTGAGCGCTGGGTGTTCAAGCATCTGCCGTTCACCCAGCGCCTGGTGCGCGGGGCTTTCTACTGGGCTCTGGAAGGTCGGGTGGTGGGCTTTGCGCTGCACCCGCGCCTGATGAAAGTGGTGCAAAAAATCGCCGTGCGCCATCTGCACAAACAAGTGGCACGCCCTTCCCTGCGCAAAGTCCTGCGGCCGGATTACACCATCGGCTGCAAGCGCGTACTGATCTCCAACGACTACTACCCAGCGCTCTCACGCAGCAATGTCGAAGTGGTCACCGACGCTGTACTGCGAATCGAGGCCGACGGGGTCGTCACCGCCGATGGCATCAAGCACCCGGCTGATTGCCTGATCTTCGGCACCGGGTTCCAGGCTACCGACCCCCTGCCCCGCGACTGCATCATCGGGCGCGGCGGCATTGACCTGATGGAGGCCTGGCGCGATGGCGCCCATGCGTACAAGGGCACCACCGTGCCGGGCTATCCGAACCTGTTCCTGATCGTCGGGCCCAACACCGGGCTGGGCCACAACTCGATGATTCTGATGATCGAGGCACAGGTCACCTACATCCTCGATGCCCTGCAACAGATGCGCCGCCAGCAAATCGCCACGGTCGAGGTCAAGCCAGCCGTGGAAAGCGCCTACAACCAGCAAATCCAGGCAAAACTCCAGCGCACTATCTGGAACACCGGCGGCTGCCGCAGTTGGTACCTCGACCCGCGCACCGGCAAAAATACGACGTTGTGGCCCGGCTCGACCTGGCGCTTCAAACAGGTCACCCGCCAGTTCGCCCTGCGCGATTATCAGGTCACGCCACTATTGACCGGCGCCACACCGCGTCCCGTCGCGCCACCCCATGCCACCGCAGAAGGAAGCCTGTCATGAAGTCATTCAATGGCCGCGTGGCGGCCATCACCGGTGCCGCGTCCGGCATGGGCCGCGCCTTGGCCCTGGCCCTGGCGCGCGAGGGTTGTCACCTGGCCCTGGCGGACAAGAACCAGGCCGGCCTGCAACAAACCGTGGAGCTGATCCAGCGCAGCAGCCTGGCGCCGATCCGCGTGACGTCAAGGGAGGTGGATGTTGCCGACCGCCAGGCCATGGAGGATTGGGCCGCCAGTTGCGCGGCAGAACACGGCCAGGTGAATTTGATTTTCAACAATGCCGGGGTGGCCCTGTCGAGCACCGTGGAAGGTGTGGACTACGCCGACCTGGAGTGGATCGTCGGCATTAATTTCTGGGGCGTGGTGTACGGCACCAAGGCCTTTCTGCCCTACCTCAAGGCCAGCGGCGAGGGGCATGTGGTCAACACCTCCAGCGTGTTCGGCCTGTTCGCCCAGCCCGGCATGAGCGGCTACAACGCCACCAAGTTCGCGGTGCGCGGCTTTACCGAGTCCCTGCGCCAGGAACTGGATTTGCAACGCAGCGGCGTCTCGGCCACCTGCGTGCATCCCGGTGGGATCCGCACCGACATCTGCCGCAGCAGCCGGATCGACGCGAACATGACCGGGTTCCTGATCCACAGCGAACAACAGGCCCGCGCCGACTTCGAAAAACTGTTTATCACCGATGCCGACCAGGCCGCCAAGGTCATCCTGCAGGGCGTGCGCAAGAACAAGCGCCGCGTGCTGATCGGCCGCGACGCCTACGCCCTGGATCTGCTCGCGCGCTGGCTGCCGGCGGCCTATCAAGGGCTGGTGGTGTTCGCCAGCCGGCGCATGGCACCGAAACAGCGCAAGGCCCTGCCACCCTCCCCCCTCTCTGAACAGGAGTCGCCATAATGCTGCCCATTCGCCGCGACCTGCGTTTTACCCTGCCTGCCGAACGCATCAAGGACTGGCACGAGCAAGGCCCGTTCATCACGCACTTTTTCAATGCCCTGTCGTTGCTGTTTCCCCAGGGCGAATTGTTCTTCATGGACAGCGTGCGCCACTATCGCCAGCGCATCGACGACCCGGCGTTGAAAAAGGAGATCCAGGGTTTTATCGGCCAGGAGGCCATGCACAGCCGCGAGCACGTGGCCTACAACGAGCTGCTGCAAGCCGCCGGGCTGCCGGCCCACCTGCTGGACCGCCGCTTGAAATTTATGCTCGACCTGCAAAAGAAGCACTTGCCGCCGTCCTTCAACCTGGCGGTGACCATCGCCCTGGAACACTACACGGCGATGCTCGCGGAAATCCTGCTCAGCGACCCCACGCGTTTTGGTGATTCGCTCAAAGGCTACCAACAGATGTGGTACTGGCACGCCCTCGAAGAAACCGAGCACAAGGCCGTGGCCTTTGATGTGTGGAACAGCGTGATCAAACCAGGGCCCAAGCGCTATCTGCTGCGCACCGGGACCATGCTGTTCACCACGGTGTTTTTCTGGCTGGTGGTGTTTGATTTCCACCTGCGCCTGCTGATCGCCGATCGCCGCGCGGGCGGGCATCTGAAGGGTTTCTGGCGGATGCTGAAGTTTCTCTACGGGCCCAAGGGCGTGTTCCCGCGCATGGCGCGGCCGTGGCTGCATTATTTCAAGCCGGGGTTTCATCCGTGGGATCACGACAACCGGGCACGGTTGGAGGGGATTGATAAGCTGGTGGAAGAGATTGAGCGCACCAACGGCGCGGCAGGCGCCTATACCTGAGCCGTGGTGAGGGGGGCTGTGGCAAGGGGCCTTGTCCCCTCGCCACAAGGGTGGATTCGGTAGTCAGACCGTGCGGGAAAACTGCCCCTTCTGCTGCCCACCCAGGTACGCATCAAACGCCATCGCCACGCTGCGCACCATCAGTTGCCCCTGGGGCAGCAACTGCACCCCATCGTCCTCGACATGCAGCAAACCATCCGCCACTTGCTCATCCAACTGTGACAACGCCTGGGCAAAGTATTCGGTAAAGCGGATCGCATGCCCCGCCTCGACCCCGGCAAAGTCAATGCGCCCATGGCACATCAGGCCGTTGATCACGTCGCGGCGCAGCACGTCATCGGCGTTCAGGCGGTAGCCGCGCTGCACCGGCAACAACCCGGCGTCGATCCGCGCGTAGTACTGGGACAACTCCTTGACGCTCTGGCTGTAGCTGTCGCCCACCTTGCCGATGGCCGACACGCCCAGCCCGATCAGGTCGCAATCGGCATGGGTCGAGTAGCCCTGGAAATTGCGCTGCAAGGTGCCATTGGCCCGGGCCAGGGCCAGTTCGTCGTCGGGCAAGGCAAAGTGGTCCATGCCGATGTACACATAACCCGCTTCGGTCAGCCGGCGAATGGTCAACTCCAGCAGCTCCAGCTTGCGCTCCGGCGGTGGCATGTCTTCGGGGCGGATCATGCGCTGGGCGCGGATTTGCGTGGGCAAATGCGCGTAGCTGTAGGCCGCCACACGGTCCGGGCGCAGGGCAATCAGCTTGCCCAGGGTCACGTCGAAACTGGCCACGGTCTGCAATGGCAGGCCGTAGATCAGGTCCACGCTGATGGACTTGAAGCGTGCCTGCCGGGCGGCCGTGACCAACTGCACAATCTGCTCTTCGCTCTGCACGCGATTGACCGCCGCCTGCACATCGGCATCAAAGTCCTGCACGCCAAAACTCAGGCGATTGAAGCCCAGCCCGCGCAGGTTATGGATGCGTTCCACGCTGATGGTGCGCGGGTCGACCTCAATGGAAAACTCATGGTTGTCGCTGGTATCCAGGCTGAAGCCCTGCGCCAGGCTTGCCATCAACTCGGCCAGTTGCGCATCGTCCAGGTAGGTCGGCGTACCGCCCCCCAGGTGCAACTGGGTCAGGGGCCGCGTGCGATCGAACAGCGCGGCCTGCATCTGGATTTCGCGCTTGAGGTAGCTCAGGTACTCCACGGCGCGATGGGTCTTGCGCGTGATGATCTTGTGGCAACCGCAGTAATAACAAAGGCTCTGGCAGAACGGTATATGGATGTATACCGACAACGCCTTGGGGGCCACCCCATGGTTGCTGGCCGCTACTGCCTGCTGATAGTCATCCAGGGCAAACGCCGAATGAAACTGCGGCGCCGTCGGGTACGAGGTGTAGCGCGGCCCCGGGCGGTCGTATTTCTGCACCAGGGCCCGGTTGAACTCAAACGCTTTCATGGTCGATGGTCTCATCGTTGGAGCAAGGGGGAACCGCGCTGCCTGCCCGGTCAAACAGCGCGCAGAGGGCTTCGACCCGCTGCCGGCCCGCAGGCAGCACACAGAGGAAGCGCTCGGACAAGTCGATCAGGCCGTCCTGGTGCAGGTGCTCCAGCAGCGGCCAGATCGCCGAAAAATAGCGGGAAAAAATCACACCATAACGGCGCTCCAGCGCCTGGATATCCAACTCCAGGTCACAGGCCAGGCGCTCCATGACATGCTGACGGATCTGATCGCCCGCCTCGCAGCGCCAGCCGCGGGCGGTGGGCAACAGGTCGCTGTCCAACTGCTGACGATAGCGCGCCAGGTCGTCGGTGTTTTGCGCATACAGGTTGTCGAGCTGGCTGATGGCGCCCAGGCCAAAGCCGATATGGTCGCAGTAACCATGACGGGTAAAACCCTGGCAATTGCGGCTCAGGCGTCCGTGTTCCTGGGCCAGCGCCAGGTCATCGTCAGGGCGTACGAACTGGCCCAGGCCAATGTAGTGATAACCGGCAGCTTCCAGGTGCTGGAAGGCGATCGCGCGCATCGCGCACTTGTCGGCATTCGACGACAGCGCCCGCGCCCGTTGCTGCTGGTAGCGCCGGGGGGCCTGGGCATAGTCGAACACTTGCAGGCGGTCCGGCTCGAGGGCGATCAGGCTGGCCAGCTTGGCTGCAAAGCTGTTGCAGGTCTGCCAGGCGTGGCCATACCCGAGGTCGACATTCACCGAGCGAAAGCCCAGGGTGCGCGCCGCGTCGATCAGCGACTGGATGGGCGCCGGGTCTTGATAGCCGGCCACCGAAGGTGTGACGTCGCTACTGGCATCCGACACGCCGATATTGATGTGATTGAAGCCCAGTTCACGCAGGCGGCCCATGGTCGCCCAGTCGGTGTGCAGCGGGTCGAGGTCGAGGCTGTAGTCACCCTGGTCATGCTCGAGAAAATGCAGGCGACTGCGCAGGTGCGCCATCAACCGCTGCAGGTCGGCCATCGCCGGGGTAGCGCCGCCCAGATGGAATTGATCCACCGGCTGGCGCCCGCCCACGTGGCAACCGACCAGGTGGATTTCCTGCTCCAACGCGTCCAGGTAGTCATCGGCCACCAGGCCCGCCGGCCATTGCAGGTTCAGCGCCAAGGGGCGTTGGCGCTGGCGACTGCTGCGCATGGCGCGCAACAGGTCGAGGGAGCCGATCCCCGTATGAAATTTGCCGATGTCGACCTGGCCCTGGTCCAGCACGCTTTGGTCACGGCGCAGGCGCCACTCGCGGGCGGGATGAATGACAGTGAGCATGACGGCCTCCGGGTCTGGCTACGGTGGGTCATTGTGCGGTGCGACCGGACAGCGCACCTTGATATGCATCAAGGCCAGGGAATACGAGGGGGGTTACCAGGTGATGTAAAACATGCTTTTGGCCAGCAACACAATGGCGACCATATGGCAGAACAGGCTCAGATGAACGAAGCGCAAATAGGCCGCGCTGACCCGCCCACGACGCATCAGCCACACCGTCAGCAAAAAATGCATCAGCACACTGGCGGCGAGGATCAACTTGAGGGTCAGCAAGGCGCCGAATGCCGAACTCGATGGCGCCGCCAGCACCGGCAGATAGCGCAACCAGACCATGCCGATACCCGCGCCGAAAAGCACCAGCAGCACCCACGGCATCAAGGCCCTGGCACGGTTGCCGATGCCCTGCTCCACCAGCAGCATGACGCGGGCCGGCAGTTGCTTGTGCACGCTGGCGAGGATCAGTACTTCAAAGAACACCGTGCCGATAAACATCAGCGCCGCGAACAGATGGGCCAGCAGAAACAGGAGATAGAGCATCAGCGCCTCACAGTGGGCCGGTCCGTATGGCGTGACTGTGCCCCAGGCCGGGGGGACGCTGCCTTGATGCGGGTCAAGAGCCCTGATAATCGTTGAAACATTTGCCCAAAGCCTTGTACGCCGGGCGTTTCAAGGCGTCTGCGACAGTGTGCCACAGACGCAATCGCCCCCTCGGCTGGTAAGGTGGCGACCGCCCCTGTGGCAGAACGTCGCAGATTATCAAGCGTGATCAACACCGGTAGACTACCCACCCTGCTTGTTCACCGCTTTTCAAAGCCTGACTGACCTGTTATGCGCAGCCGTCAGGCGCTTCACGGGACGCCCATTTCATGAGTACGTTATTCACCCGCCGCAAGGTCCTCACCGGTATGGGCCTGCTGGGCCTGGGCCTGCTGAGCGGCTGTGACACCGGCCCCAAGCTGAATTTCAAGTACGGCAAGGATCTGAGCAACAAGATCATGGGCCGCACGTTCAAGCTCAAGAATACCGCCGGCGAAACCGTGACCCTGACTTCGTTTCGCGGCTTGATGCCGGTGGTGTTCTTCGGGTTCACCCAGTGCCCGGCCGTGTGCCCCACCACCCTGGCGCGCATGGCCCAGGCCAAGAAGCTGATGGGCCGCGACGGCGAAATCATGCAGGTGATCTTTATCACCCTGGACCCGGAGCGCGACACCCCTCAGGTGCTCGACGCCTACGTCAAGGCCTTCGACCCCAGCTTCGAAGCGCTCTACGGCACGCCGGAAGAAATCGCCGTGGCCGCCAAGGAGTTCGGGATCTTTTATGAAAAGATCCCCGCAGGCGACACCTACACCCTGTCCCACACCGCCACCAGTTTTGTGTTCGACACCCGCAGCAACCTGCGCCTGGGCCTGTCGGCATCCCTTAACGCCAAAGAGTGCGCAGAAGACCTGCTCACCGTCATGGAGGTCTGCTAATGACTGCTGTCCACACCCTCAA
>LNAP01002958.1_pt1 | contig 16504 bp, 21 predicted proteins | sample 602601 | NCBI WGS metagenome assembly LNAP01 (sample SAMN02440304, study PRJNA202911) | soil metagenome | biome: Subtropical and temperate rainforests or woodlands; isolation source: soil samples (1 kg each in a 20% v/v slurry with milli Q water) were... ... | reverse complement strand
GGTCACGGGAACGAGCCAACCGCGCCAGGCTGGAGGCGCGCGTCCCGGCGGCGCCACGCCCGCCGCGGCGACGACCAATCTGAACCCCACTTTTGGGACCGTCTCCAGGACGAAGGCCGGCGGTTCGCTTGCGGCTGCAAGAGTGCGGACCTTCGCCACCACTCGCGTGACCGCATCGTCGCTGACCGTCCGGCCCTGCCAACAGGCGGCGATGAGCTCGTCCCGCGAAACCGTTCGCCCTTCGGCGCGGGCCAGCAGGACCAGCACCTCCATGACCCTCGGCTCGACCCGGATCTCCCTGTCGCCGCGCACCCGGCAGAGCGACGGACTCACCTCCAGCCGCCCGAGGCGGAAGTCGGGCTCCCGCGCCAACTCGACCTTCTTGTGCGTCTCCACGGTCGTCATCGCGAAAAGTCGGCGTCTGATGGGCTGAAAGTCGGAACTCGGTCGGAAAATCGTCCTGCGAAAAAACGGGGAACGGACTGGGCTAGGCGCATCGATACGGCGTCAGCCGGTCGAGGTAGCCAAGGGAGACCATATCATGAAGACGCCCATCACGTTCGCCATGGCCGCCATTGCTTTCCTCTCCGTCACGGGAGGCGCCAGGGCCGAGTACAGGCCGGCCCTGCGGACCGCGACGGTGGCTTATGAGGACCTGGACCTCAGCCGCTCCGGGGGCCGGGCCATGCTCGAACGACGCATCGCCCTGGCAGTGCGCAAAGTCTGTCCCGACATCCCCCACCCGCTGCGCCTGGAGGAGCAGTTCTTCTACAGCCAGTGCCGCAAGGCTGCGTGGGACAGTGCTGCGAGCCAGGTCGCCGCCGCCTCGACGGGAACTCAGCTCGCCAAGGCGACGATCACGTTGAGTGGAAAACCGCGCCGGTGACGGCGCACGAGGGGGCCGCGTCCCGGCCCCCTCTTCTCGCCTCAGCGACGGCCGATGTCGGCCATGTCGAAGGGGGTCGTCTGATAGAGCTGGTTGATCCAGTTGCCGAACAACAGGTGCGCGTGGCTGCGCCAATGATTGAGCGGGGCCTTCGTCGGATCATCGCCCGGGAAGTAGTTGGCCGGAACGGCGATCGTCTTCCCAGCCTCCACGTCGCGGAAATACTCCTCGGCCAGCGAGTTCGAGTCGTACTCGATGTGGTTGAACATGTGCAGCGAGCGATTGACTGGGTCGTCCAGCAGGCAAAGCCCCGCCTCGTCGGACTCCATCAGCACCTGTATGCCGCTATCGGCCGGAATGTCGCCCCGGCGCATTTCGGTCCAGCGTGAAACGGGTATCGCGAAGTCGTCCGAGAAGCCCCGCAGATAGGGCGAAGCCGGCGCCAGGTTCCGATGCTGGAAGACGCCGAACGCCTTATGCTCCAGCTCGTACTTCGGCATCCCGTGGAAGTGATGCGTCGCCGCCTGCGCGCCCCAGCAGATGTTGAAGCTGCTGTGCACGTTGGTCTGCGTCCAGTCGAAGATCCGGCGCAGCTCGTCCCAATAGGTCACCACCTCGAAGGGCAGGGTCTCCACCGGCGCCCCAGTGACCACCAGGCCGTCGAAGCGCTCGGCCTTCACGTCCTCCCAGTCGCGATAGAAGGACAGCATGTGTTCGCTCGGCGTGTTGCGGGCGACATGGTTGGTGATCTTGATCAGGGTGAGTTCTAGCTGCAGGGGCGTCGCCCCCAGCAGGCGCGCGATCTGGGTCTCGGTCCTGATCTTGTTCGGCATCAGGTTCAGGAGCCCGATGCGCAAGGGACGGATGTCCTGGCGGATCGCATCCGCCTCTCCCATCACCATCACACCCTCGGCGTCGAGCGTCGCCCGCGCGGGGAGGTCGTCAGGTATCTTGATCGGCATGGCGTCGCTTAGCCGCAAGCACCCCGCCACCGCAAGCCCTGCCGGCGCCGCAGACGCTCCTCAGGCCTCGCCAAGCACCTGGCCGATGGTCCGCCGAGCGTTGGCCGCGATGACCGGGTTGCTGTCCTGGTAGTAGGGCAGTTGGATCAGCGCCACCGACAGCGCCCAACCCCGCCCGCGCGCCCAACTCGCCTCATCGGCGCCGGAGGCTTCGCGGAACGCCGCGCGTCCCTCCCCCGCCAGCAGGTTCCAGCCCGGGATCAGGTCGCAGGCCGGATCGCCAACGCCCATGCACCCGAAGTCCAGCACCCCGGCCAAATGGCCATCGCGCAGCAACAGGTTGCTCGGCATCAGATCGCCATGCAGCCAGACCGACGCGGCCTCCCATGCGGGCGCGTCGAGGGCCGCCTCCCATGCCGCCAGCGCCGCCTTCGAGTCGATCCGATCGCCAAGTTCGTCGATAGCCCGCCGGGTGGCCTTGTCGCGCGCTTTCAAGGCGACGCCGCGCCAGGCGTTGTGCTGGCCCGGGCCTGGCGCGTTCTCCGCAGGCGTCGATCGCAGGGCGGTGACAAAGGCGCCCAACTCCCTCCCCAGCCCTACGTCGCCCGAAAGCTCCAGCTCGGCCGCGGTTTCGCCCTCCAACCAGGGGCTGATCGACCACGGATAGGGATAGGCCTCGGACGGCGCGCCTCTTCCCATCGGCGCAGGGATGGGAGCCGGCAGGCGCGGCGCCAGCCATGGCGACCACCGACCTTCCTTCTCGACCTGCTCCGCCGCGCCCGGATGGCGCGGCAGCCGCACCGCCAGGTCATCGCCGAGCCGGAAGATCGCATGATCGGTTCCGTGCGCGCCGGTCCGGCTCAGCGGCAGCCGCGCCCACTGCGGGAATTGCGCCTCGACCAAATGGGCGACCAGGCCGACGTCGATCTCGATTTCATCCTTATGCAAGCTTGGTCTCTCGCCTAAGCGGCCCAGTTGAGGGCGTTGCGCAGCCTGATGCCGCTGGCGTGCAGGCTGCTCGACCAGACGCCCTTCAACGGCGTCAGGTCATCCATCAGCCGCAGTTCCACGCCGCTCTGCCGCAGCGCTTCGGGCAGATCCGTGAGCGTCTCGCGCGCGATCGGCGTGACGCCCTGGCGGGCCACCCACATGCCTGCATCGTCGAGGCTCTCGAACGCCTGCCGCGGCAGCTCATAACGGTGCAGGACGCTGCTCTTGAGGGCCTCGAACCAGGCCCATTCCACATGGGCGATCATCCGACAGTCGCGTCCGCCCCACCAGTGCTGCACATCGGCGGCGCTGCTTGTCGCCAATGGCCAGATCAGGATCCGAGGGCAGTCGCGCGGAAACAGGTACATCGGGGCGTGCCAGTCATCGATGGCCCAGACCAAAGGCCCGTTCAGCCAATCCCGCCCCGGCGGCCGCGCAGAAGGCACACGCACTGGCCGCGGCTCGAACCGCTCGATCCCCGGATCGTCGCTGAAATGGAACAGGCGCATCCGAAGACTATGACGCAAGGCCCCGGTCCCGCGTCAATCTCGGGATGATGACGTTCGAGGTGACCATGTGCATCGCCACGGTCGCCGACGCCGCCGAAATCACCGAGGTGGTTCGTCAGGCCTACTCGAAATGGATCGCGCTCACCGGCCGCGAGCCTCTGCCGATGCAGATCGACTATGCCGACGCCGTCCTGCGCCATTGCTTCGATCTCCTGCATCTGGAGGGCCGGCTGGCCACGCCCATCGAAACCCGCCCCTAGCGAACCGAACCGCTGCTGTCGGAGGCCGAGACCCCGGTGTTGTCTGGCTGCTCCGTCACTTCCGTAGGCGCAGCTCCCGGCTGGCCGTAGGGCGGAGTCTGGCCCGCCGGCCCGCCGGAGGTCGTAGGAATTTCGGAGGGCGACGGCGCTGTCGCTGACGCGGTCGGGCTTTCCTTCGGCGGGAAAGGCCCATCGTCGATAGGCTTGTCGCAGGCGGCCAGCAAGGCTCCGCTTCCCAGTGCGACGGCGAGGTGAAGGGTCGAACGGCGCATCCTTCTTCTCCCTGGTGCACCAACGGAACTCGCAAGATCACGGTCCGTTGCCTCGCTTGCACGTACACCTTGGGAGGTTCGCATGAGGAGCTACGCCTATGGCTGGCTGACGGCCGCCTTTTTCCTGATCTCGATCATCGGACACTGGCTGTTCGGCTGGTTCGCCTATCTCGACGAACAAGCGACGCTGCACGCCCCGCCAGAAATCTCCGGCTACGTCGTCGAGATGATGCGGGACACGTTCGAGAACTGGCAGTCGGAGTTCCTGCAGCTCATCTGGCAAGTCGTGGGCCTCGCCTACTTCCTCTATGTCGGCTCACCGGCCTCGAAGGAGAACGACGACCGGGCCGAGGCCAAGCTCGACGCCCTCATCCATCTGGTCGGCAAGGAGAAGGCCGACGCGATCATTTGGGAGCTCGACGAAAAGTACCTCCGCCACAAGGGCCATTCCAAGCCGCACGGCCATGCCGACCTATAGCAGGCCCGGCCCCACCACGAGGCGTGTGAAGCCGGAAAGCCCGGCCACGGCGCGCGCACCATCGGCGCTGTACGGCGGCCACTCGACGTCCGGCTCGCCGTCGCGGTCGCGGGCCATCACCTCGAGCAGAGTTCGGAGGGCCGGCGGATCCGGCGCGCGCGCCGCGCCGCCTTCCAACGCGAGCGCCCCGAAGGGACCAGCCCCAAAGACTGCAAACTGGGTCATCGCCGCTCCTTCCGGCCCCCATAAGAAGAACCCTCCGCGATCGGCCTGGGTTTCAGCTCGACTTCTCGACAAGGGATGACCGATGGCCGAAGCGCTCAGCCCCATTCTTCCGCCCGAGATCGAGGCGGCAACCCACCGGCTGCTACAGGAGGCCTGCGACCGCAAACTTCGCCTGGCCACCGCCGAGAGCTGCACCGGGGGCCTCATCGCCTCCTTGCTGACCGACGTGCCGGGATGCTCCCACGCCTTCGAACGCGCCTTCGTGACCTATACCAACGAGGCGAAGGAGCAGCTTCTTGGCGTGACCTCAGGAACGCTCGCCGCCCACGGCCCGGTCTCCGAGGAGACCGTACGACAGATGGCGGCCGGCGCCCTTGCCGGGTCCCCGGCCGATGTCGTCCTGGCCGTCACCGGCTGGACCGAGAGCGGCCCAGACCCCAGCCAGCCAGCCGGCCTCGTATGGTTCGGCGCCGCCCGTCGTGGCGGCCCGATTACCGTGCGTCAGGCGCATTTCGGCGATGTGGGCCGCGCCGCCATCCGCTTGGCCTGCCTCGAGGTCGCGCTTGAGATGATGGCCCGCGCCGTGATGCGGGCGCCTTAGCCCTCGGCGGAAACCCCGGTCCCGACCAGCGATCGCGCCGGCGGGCCGAAGCGGTTTTCGCCCGGCTGGCTCGCGGTCAGCCCGATCCACAGGAGGAAGGCCAGACCGACCAGGAACGACAACATGAAGGCGAGCCCAGTGGCCATCATCGCCGCGCCGTGCACGGCTCCGAAGTCGCCGCTCATCGCCGCGAGGCCGCCCATCATCGTGGCCACGATCATCGCGCCCAGGAACACCGCCCCGGGGATCAGCATCAACCAGGCGGTGCGGCCCATGTCGTGCAGCCGTTTGGCGTGGACGCAGACTTGCGGATAGATCAGCAGGAACCCGATGAGCGGGCCGAGCAGCGGGATGACGCCCGCGACGACGCCCGCCGCAAAAATTATCGCAAAGCCGATCCAGAAGTCGCGCCGGCCAATCCGCCCTTCCGGCGTGAGGAACAAGGTCTTCCAGTCCATTCAACAGCCCTTTCGACGTTCGTCGAACGCCGACTTTCCACCTGGGGCGCGAGACACGCAACACGATATGCCTTTGCCGCTGCAACCACGCTCAATCCGCTGGCTGCAAAGCGGCGCAGTCCATGTTCTAGTCCCGCCATGTCCGCGTTCACCGACATCGCGACCCGCACCTACAATCACGGCTGGCGGTTGGATCCTATCGTCCGCAGCTTGCTGGACACCGACTTCTACAAGCTGCTCATGCTCCAACTCATCTGGGAGCGGCATCCTGAGATCGACGTCACCTTTTCACTGATCAACCGCAGTCGCTCCGTGCGGCTGGCCGACGTCGTCGCCGAGGAGGAGCTGCGCGCCCAACTCGACCACGCCCGCACCCTCGCCTTCACCAACCGCGAACTGGTCTGGCTAGCCGGCAACACCTTTTACGGCGAGACCCAGATGTTCAAGCCGGGCTTCATCGCCTGGCTGCGCGACTTCCGCCTGCCGCCCTACGAGCTTTCGCGGCGCGAAGGCCAGTACGAGCTAACCTTCTCCGGCCCCTGGACCCACACCACGATGTGGGAAATTCCGGCCCTGGCGATCATCAACGAGCTGCGCACCCGCGCCGTGCTGCGCGGCGAGGGCCGGTTCTCGCTCGATGTCCTCTATGCGCGAGCCAAGGCGAAGCTCTGGGAGAAGGTCGAGCGCCTGCGCGCTTTGGACGGCCTGCTGATCTCCGATTTCGGGACGCGCCGGCGCCATTCCTTCCTGTGGCAGCGCTGGTGCGTGGAGGCGCTGAAGGAAGGTCTCGGCTCGGCCATGATCGGCTCGTCCAATGTGCTGATCGCCATGGAGAGCGATCTGGAGGCCATCGGCACCAACGCTCACGAGTTGCCCATGGTGGCCGCGGCCCTGGCCCCCGATGACGAGGCCCTGCGCCAGGCGCCCTATCGCGTGCTCGACGAGTGGCGCAGCGCCTATGGCGGCAATTTGCTGATCGTCCTGCCCGACGCCTTCGGCACCCACGCCTTCCTGAAGGACGCGCCCGACTGGGTCGCCGACTGGACGGGCTTTCGGCCCGATAGCGCCCCGCCGATCCCCGCCGGCGAGGAGATCATCGCCTGGTGGGCGTCCAAGGGCCGCGATCCGCGTGAGAAGCTGCTGGTCTTCTCGGACGGCATGGACGTGGCCTCCATCGAAGAGACCCACAGGCGCTTCGCGGGCCGCGTGCGCACCAGCTTCGGATGGGGAACCAACCTGACCAACGACTTCAAGGGCTGCCTGCCAGGCGGCGGCTCGGCGCTCGATCCCATCTCCTTGGTCTGCAAGGTCACGCAGGCTGACGGCCGCCCGGCGGTCAAGCTTTCGGACAATCCGGAAAAGGCTACCGGCGACGCCGGCGAGATCGCCCGCTATCTGCGCGTTTTCGGGCGATCGGGGCTCGTCTCCACGCCCGTCACCGTCTGACCTGCGCCAATCCACCTCACCCCCAATTTGGCAACCAAGAGCGTTGAGGAGGCTTTCTCTAGCTTCGCAGCCTCGGCTTGGAGGTCCCCGCGTCGATCCGGACGTCGGGGCGCTCTCGCATACCCACTGCTATATTTTTACTCACCAACTGTTGCTATTCAAGCACTTATGGGCTGCATAAATCGTACCGTCGCCAAGATTTCGCCCCATCGTGGTCTTTTGGCGACCTCAAAGCCCCGTCAATCTGACATCCGTCGGGGGAGGCCTCGCAGAATCACAGGGAGACCCTCATGCGTTCCATTCTCGCCCTCGGGGCTGCGGCCCTCGCTCTTTCCATCACCGCGCCGGCTTTCGCACAGGGCACTGAAGCCCAGGAACCGGCCACCAGCGCCAGCCCGTCGGCCGATCCGTCCGCCGGCGCTTCGAGTTCGTCCATGAGCGGCTCGGCCGCGGGCGCCGGGGCTGACGCCAGCGCCACGGCCTCCGGCCTCGCCGTGGGCGCCACGGTGAAAGACAACACCGGCGCATCGATCGGCACCGTGACCGATCTGAAGGCGGACGCCACCGGCAAGCAGGTCGCCACCATCAAGATGGGCGCCGACAGCTTCGCCGTCGAAACGGACAAGCTGGCCATCGCTGATGGCTCTGCGACGATCAACGCCACCCAGGCTGAGCTTAAGGCGATGCTTCAGAAGTAGCGTCTTTTCGATCGGCGCCCCGTTTTCTCCAGTCGCGGGGCGCCGATCACCTAATCTCGCGGGGCGCCGTCAGCGAAACACGTAGACGTCGCCGCCCGACTGGTTCGGCAGCGGTCCGCTGGCAACGGTCAATTGCGCACGGCGACCGCCGCACACGCAGCGCATCCGCTCGGAAAACACCCGCAACGGCAGGCCGCCGAGCCCTTGCGCCACCCAATGCGTCGGGTCGCAGGGCGCCGTCCGCTCACACCCCGGCGTCGCGCACCGGGCCACCAGATGTCGATCCAGCCCCACGCAGGCCAGAAGCGGTTCGTGCTGCATGTCGCTTTTGCCCATGGTCGCCTCCATAGGCGGAACAAAAGCAGAACTTATCAACATGCGCCACTCCGCCAAGGTTGCGCCCGGCGGCTATCCACAAGGATCTCGCCGGTCCTGACCGAACCATCGAAGGAGTCGCGCCGGCGCCAAACAGGGCGCCTCAGATTTTCCTGTGAGCCACGCCCAGCGCGCGCCGCCGCAACGCCGTCCCGGCCAATCCGAACCCGACGATCATCATCGCCCAGGCGCCGGGCTCCGGCACTGCCGAAGGCGGCGGTTCATAGGTGGAAACCTGGAACGTACCGCTCCAGATTTCGCCGTCGCCGGTGGAATAGGCGAAGTTAAGCGGCAGCGGGCTCAGGGGATCGGCGCCCGCGCCAAGGAACGACAGGACGAAGTCGCTGGCGCCGGGCGAAACGCTGCCGACCCCGCCGACCGTGCCGCCGACGACCAGATTGCTGAACTGCGGCGTTCCGCCGAAACTGTAGGCGAAGCCGGTGTTGGCCACGGTCATGGTCAGGCTAGGTTCGGAGATACTCAGCGCGTCCAGCGAACCTGCGGAGCTGACCAACGGATCAAAGGTCAGGCTGAACGTGCCCGTGACCTCCGAAAGCGGCCCGCCGAAAGTACTGGCGACGAATTCGAAGTGCCGGGTGATCGTCGCGGCCGAGGCGGTCGAGACGGAAAGGCAGGCAGCCGCCAGGGCGCCGCCGAGAACGGGAAGCAACTTCATAACCGACCCTTCCCTAGGGAATTTTCTGAAAAATCTGCGCTTTAGATCTAAGCCGAGCACACTTGAGCCCGCGCCAACACACGGCGACAGGCGTCAGCGCTCATGGTTAATCATAAGTTGCACCAAGGCAAGAGACGCGCACCGCCGGCCCGGCGACGCCGACGTCTCGGAAGTCTTGCGACTATTCGCGCAGCAGGGCTTGGACGAAGTCGGGAAGCCAGGGATTTCGGCCCGGTTTCATGCGCTCCGACCGGTAGATGTGGCCGAGGTCCGCATAGGCGCGGTCGAAGTTCTTGTTGACGATGACGTAGTCGTAGAGCCGCCAGTGCTCGACCTCGTCCTTGCCTTTCACGAGGCGCTTCTGGATCACTTCCTCGCTGTCCTGGGCTCGCGCATGCAGACGGCGCGATAGGTCCTCCCACGACGGCGGCAGGATGAAGACCCGCACACTGTCCTGCGGCGCGGCGTCCGCGACCTGCTTGGCGCCCTGCCAGTCGATATCGAACAGTACGTCCTTGCCCTGTTCCAGGGCCTCCATCACCGGCGCCTTGGGCGTGCCATAGCGGTTGTCGTGCACGTCCGCCCATTCCAGGAACTCGCCGCGCTCGATCATGGCGTCGAAGGTCGGGCGGTCGACGAAATAATACTCGCGCCCCTCCTCTTCTCCCGGCCTCGGGGCGCGGGTCGTGCAGGAGATCGACAGCATCAGGTCGGCATGGTCGGACACCAGCCGGCGCGACAGCGAGGTCTTCCCCGCGCCTGACGGGCTGGAGACCAGCAGCATCATGCCCCGGCGGGTGGTTTCCCAGGGCCTGGGATGGTCTTGACCGTCAGTCATGGACGAAAGTCCTACTCCACATTCTGCACTTGTTCGCGGAACTGCTCGATCGTGGCCTTAAGCTCGAGCCCCACGGTCGTCAAAGCGCTGAGCGCCGACTTCGAGCAAAGCGTATTGGCCTCGCGCATGAACTCCTGGGTCAGGAAGTCCAAGCGCCGGCCCTGCGGCCCATCGGCGGCCAGATGCGAGCGCGCCGCCTCGACGTGCGCGCGCAGGCGGTCGAGTTCCTCGCGCACGTCGGCCTTCACGGCCATGGCGGCGGCCTCGTTCACGATCTTGTCCTGGCTGACCACCTCGCCCGCCAACTCGACCATCCGCCGCTCGAAGCGCTCCTTGATCGCCGCCGGCTGGCCTTCCGCCAGATCCCAGGCCTGGCCGACCAGCGCCTCGATCTTGTCGGTCAGGCCGATCAGCACCGCGGTCAGGGCCAGCCCCTCCTCGCGCCGCGAAACGGCCAGGGCTTCCAAGGCCGCGCCGATCGAGAGGGCGATGGCGTTCTCCAGCGTCGCCTGCGCTTCCGGATCGTCCACCGCCTCGGCGGCTTCGATCACCCCGCGCAGCGCCAGCAGCCCGTCGACGCTGGGCGGAGAGGCCTTGCCCGCCGTCACCAGCGAGGAGCCCATGGAGAGATAGCGCTCCAGCACCGCCTGGTTGATCTGGACATCTATCGAGCCTTCCGACCGCTTGGCCTGCACGCCCACGGTCAACTGTCCCCGGGCGAACTTCGCCTGCGCCGCATCCCGCGCGACGCGATCCAGTCCGTCGAAGCCGGGCGGTCCGCGAAACCGGATCTCCAGGTTGCGGCCGTTGACCGAGCGCGCCTCGACGGCCCAGCTCCAATCTCCCGCCGCGCCCTCGGCGCGGCCAAAGCCCGTCATTCCGCTAAGTGGCATCCAAGACTCCACGATCGAAGGGCGGAGGGGTCGCACAGCCGACCGGGGTTTGCCAAGCTTTACGGGGCTCTGCGGCCTAATGCTCCGCCAGGTGATCGTGACCGCCGACCCGGCCGGGCCGCCAATAGCCCTCCCCGAAAATCTGGTCCTTGCCGAAGCCGCGGTCGAGCAGGTCGTGGCGCTGACGACGGATCGTACCCGTCTCGCCCAGGACATAGATGTGACCATGACCGGCCGGGGTTTGGTAGTTCGCCAGGCGCTCGATAAGGCCGGCGCTCATCGGCGCGGCCGGCGCGCCGGCGCGGGTCAGCCAGTCGATCGTCACGCCGTCGCTGGTCGCCAGCGCCTGCTTCTCGCCTTCGTCGGCCACCTCGATGATCGCATGCGCCGTGGCGCCGGCCGGCAGGGCTTCGATCATACCGAATATGGCTGGGATGCAGGTCTCGTCGCCGACGAAAAGCCGCCAGTCCGCACCCGGCCGGATCACATTGCGCCCGCGCGGGCCGAACGCACTCACCGTGTCCCCCGGCGCCGCTTCCAGCGCCCATCGCGCGCCCGGTGAGGTCTTGCTGTGGATGACGAGGTCGATGTCCGCCAGCCCACTGGCCGGGTCGTAGCGCCGGATGGTGTAATGCCGCCGCCCCAGGTTCCCCGTCAGGTCCGGCAGCAACAGCACCATGTCCTGCCCCGGCGTCGGCTCGAAGGCCTCCTTGCCCTCCACCTTCACGGTCACGCGACGCATGAGCGGTGTCACCGGAGCGGTCGCGGCCACCGTCAACCACCACTCCTTGAGGCCACGGCGGCGCATCATCTCAGCGATCTGGCTCTCGGCGGGCGGACTTTGGGCGTCTTGCGTACTCATGGGTGTCCCTTCGGCTTCGTCGCGCTCAGTTATATCGATATATCTTATGAATGTCTCGTCTGTATCTGATGGGCTGGCGCGTGCGAAGTTGGCGGTTACGGACGCTCAGGTTGGCGCCGCTACCGAGGCCGGCGCGTTCAATGCGCGGGATAACCAAAAGGACGACCTATGGACGCAGCCCCCATCCCCGCCGCACAGCTCGCCGCCAAGGCCCGCACGCCCTTTCCGGGCGAGAGCCAAGACTATCGCCTCGCCCGCCAGGCGCTGCTGGCGGAGGAGATCGAGTTCCGACGCCACATGACCCGCGTCGCGGCGCAGCGCCAGGCGCTGCCCGAGGGTCCTGTCGTCGCGAAGAACTACCGCTTCAAGGATGAGAACGGCGCCGAGCTCGGCCTGATCGACCTGTTCGGCGACAAGCAGACCTTGGTGACCTACTTTTGGATGTTCGGGCCACAGCGCGAGCGGCCCTGCCCCATGTGCACCAACTGGCTGGGCGCGGTGAACGGGAACGCCGCCGACATCAAGCAGCGTGTGGCGCTCAAGATTCTCGGCCGCAGCCCGGTCGAGCGCCAACTCGCCTTCGCCCAGGAGCGCGGCTGGCGCGATCTCGACTTCGTGCAGACCGTCGGCGACGACTATGCGCGCGACCTCGGCCTCATCAATCCGGACGGCTCGGAGAACCCGGCCCTCGTCGTCTTCCGCCTCGACGGCGACGAGGCGCGCCTCTTCTGGGCCAGCGAAATGACCCGCGAGATGGCCGATCCCGGTCAGGACCCGCGCGACGCGCCCGATATCGCTTCGCTATGGTCGATGCTCGACCTCACGCCCGAGGGACGCGGCGGCGACTGGTATCCGAAGCTAAGCTATTAGGCGGCTTCGAGCGCGTATTTCTGGGCCTCACGGGCGATCAGCACGTCGGCCAGGAGGTTGTAGGCTTCGCCCCAGGCTTCCAGCACTTCGTCGGTGGCGGCCTCGCCCAGCACATCGCGGATGGCCGGCAGCAGGGCAGCGGCCACGATCGGATAGTGCTCGGGCTTCACCTTCGTCTCGACGTGACGGTCGGCCATCTTCTCGACGGCCCCGGCCAGCGCCGGCAGGTTGTCCACATTCTGGGCGAAGGCGACGATGGCGGCGGCTAAGCGCCGCGGTTGCTCGCCCGACTGCTGGGCCGCGACATCGAACATCGCCTTGATCTCGGCGTTCACGAACAGCCGTTCATACATGCGCGTGGTGATCGCCACTCCGTGCTGCACCAGCACCGGCGCCGTGGCCTTAACGATGGTCAGGGTCTTGGGGGATAGTTCGCGCATGTTCGATTCAGGCTCCGTGTAGACACCGGCGCCTCTAGCATGCGTCCCTAGGGGCTTCCACGTCAGGAAACCTACGTAGGTCTCGCCATTTTATGGCTTCGATAACTGCGTTATATTTCACTGATACTCAGCGCATGGGCGACCGTCTGGAGTTTGTCGAAAGGAACCGGGGTGATGTCACTTCGTATCAACAGCGAGGCGCCGAACTTCACGGCCGAGACAACTGAAGGCAGGATCAACTTCCACGACTGGATCGGGGACAGTTGGGCGATCCTCTTTTCCCATCCCAAGGACTTCACCCCCGTCTGCACGACGGAACTCGGCTATATGGCCAAGCTGAAGCCCGAGTTCGATGCGCGGAACACCAAGATCATCGGTCTCAGTGTCGATCCGGTAGCCAATCACGCCCGCTGGGCCCAGGACATCGGCGAGACCCAGGGCGTCGCGCCCAACTATCCGATGATCGGCGACACCGATCTCCACGTCTCCCAGCTCTACAACATGCTCCCCGAGCAGATCGAAGGCGGCTCGGAAGGCCGCACCGCGGCTGACAACGCCACGGTGCGCACGGTGTTCATTATCGGCCCGGACAAGCGGATCAAACTGATGCTCAGCTATCCCATGACCACGGGCCGCAACTTCGACGAGATTCTGCGGGTGCTGGATTCGATCCAGCTCACCGCCCGGCATCGCGTCGCGACGCCGGTGAACTGGAAGAGTGGCGACAAGGTGATCATCGCCGGATCGGTCTCCGACGACGAGGCCAAGACGCTCTACCCGGATGGGTGGGAGGCGCCGCGCCCCTATCTGCGCATCGTGCCCGAACCGCGATAGCCTCGCGCTCTTCGAAACGAGGCGCTACGCGTCGGAACGCTAAAGCCGCTCCATCCGCAGCCAGGACCGATCACCCGCCCAGGCTCGTGAAAAGGCCATCTGCGCCGCCGCGGCGTCCACATCGCGCCCCAGAGCCGCCTCGCTACGGGCCAGGCCATAGAGGGCCCAGCCGTTGTTGGGCGTCTGCGCCAGGGCGGCCCGGAAAGCGCTGCTGGCCTCGTCGTAGCGTCCGGCCAGGAACAGCGCCGCGCCGAGCGACTGGTTCACTGGATAGTACCAGTAAGGCGGCTCCTGGTATGGAACGCCGGCCTCGATCGCGCCGGCCCTCTGATAGTGGCCGATGGCGTCGTCATAGCGGCCTTTGGCGGCCGCCATCCGCCCACGCGCCACGTTCTCGGCCAGGGCGATCAACTCCGGCGCAGGCACGCCCTGTTGGATCATCCCCTCGAACGCACCGGACTTCGCCAACGCCTGCATGGCCGCGATTTCCCGGTCAAAGCCGCCCTGGTCCCTGAGCTGGGCGTAGGCGACCGCTCTCGCATAGTGGCGCATGGCGACGGCATAGGGCAGTCGCACATCGGCCGCCGGCATGGTCAGGATGGCGCTCGGCTCGGCGAACTGGGCCATCGCCTGATAGGGTGCCGCCTCGATGACCTGAACCCATGCGATCCTGGCCGAGGTCACAGGATCCAGGATCGTCGCCAGGCGTCTCGCCTCCCCGATCGCCGTGTCCATGTCGCCGGCCATCTGGGCGGAGATGACGATGAAGTGGACGTTGTGCGGATAGTACCCGTAGCGCACCAGGCTATGGTCGTTGGCGCTGCGAATGAAGGCTTCGTCCGCTCGCGCCGCGGCGATGTTCACGCGGATCGAGTCCGCGTATCGCCCGCGGACCTGGTAGATGTGCGAGGGCATGTGGACGAGATGCGCGGCGCTCGGCGCATCCGGGCTGGAAAGCCGGTCGGCCGCGGCCTCGGCGCGCCTGGCGTCGCTGGCCTCCAGCAGATGGATGTAGAGGTGCCCGGCCTGCACGTGAGCCGGATTGCGGGCAAGAACCGTCTCGACCAGCCGCACGGCCTCACCACTTCGTCCGACCGGTGTCTTCTTGTCGGCCTCCCAATAATTCCACGGGCTGGTGTCCATCACCGCTTCGGCCGCCAGGACGGCGACGTCATCGTCGGCCGGGAAGCGTCGCGCGACCTCCAGCATGGCGTCGGCATAGGCGCCGTCGAGCGTGGCGCGGTCAGCCTGGGGATCGCGTGAATAGCGGCGGGCCACCGCCTCGATCAGCGCGCGCTCGACCGGCGAGGCCCGCTCGCGCAAGGCCATCGCTCGATCCATGGCGGCCAGCGCCGCATCGCGGTCCCGCTCGTCCATCGGCGCATTGATGTTGGGACCCAGCGCGACCGCCTCGCCCCACCAGCAACTCGCACAGTCCGGATCGAGCTTCTGAGCCTCTCTGAATGAACGGACGGCGCCCGAGTGGTTGAAGCCATAGGTCATCAGCAGACCTTGGCTGAAATAGCGCCGCGCCTGCTGATTGGACGTCGTCACGGGAAACGGCGACCTTGTCAGGTCCTCGTAGAGCGGAATGGGCCCGGCCTGGCTGGCCGGCGCCGCCACCGCTTCGGCCATAACGAGAACCCGCGCCAAGGCCCCACCCGCTCGAGGCGCGCTGCAAAGCGACGAAGCCATACGACTGGGATCCAGCGCCGCCAGGAGTTCGGGCGAGAAGCGAGCCTGGGGAGTGAAGCTTGCGAGCGAAAACCCAAGTCCGACTACGGCGACGGCGTTCAACGCGTACCGCATCCCGTTCCTCCCCAGGCAGTCGCATATCGATGATACGCGACCCATGGAGATGTCAAGCTCGCCAGGCCAGGGCGGCGCCTCGCCTACTGCGCTTTCAGCTCCGCCGCCCTCTCCTGCAGGGCCGCAGCGGCCCGCTGGCGTTCCACGGCGCGCCATTTGGCGACATTCTTCAGGTGCTCCTCGTAGGTCGAGGCGAAGACATGTCCGCCGCCGCCGTCGGCGACGAAGAACAGGTAATCGGTCTTGGGCGGATCGAGCACGGCGGCCAGCGCTGCGCGCCCTGGATTTGCGATCGCGGTCGGGGGCAGGCCCGGAATCTGGTAGGTGTTGTAGGGGTTCGAGGCGGCCATTTCCGAAGCTTTCAGGCCCCGGCCGAGCGGCTTGCCGCCGTTCAGGCCGTAGATGATGGTCGGATCGCTCTCCAGCCGCATGTTCTGGCGCAGCCGATTGACGAAGACCGCCGCCACCTGCGGACGCTCGCTGGCGATACCGGTTTCCTTCTCGACGATCGAGGCCAGGATGACCGCTTCGTCCGGCGTCTTGAACGGCAGGCCCGGCTGGCGGTTGGCCCACAGCAGGGCCAGCAGCTCGTCGCGCGCATCCATCATCCGCTTCAGCACAGCGGCGCGGTCCTCGTTCCGCTCGTACTGGTAGGTCTCGGGAAGGATGGAGCCTTCGGGCGGGGCCGGGACGACGCCGGTCAGGTCGGGCCTGGCCGCCAGCAACGCCACCGCGACCTCGGAGGTCATCCCTTCGGGGATGGTGATCTGGCGGATGACGATCTTCCCGTCGCGGATGTCGCGCAGGATCGAGGCCATGGAGGCCCGGCTCTTGAACTCGTATTCGCCGGCCTTCAGCGACTTGGCCGCGCCGGTAATCTGGGCGGCCGCGGCGAAGAGCGACTTGGACCGAATCGCGCCGGACCGCTCGAGCGTGGAGGCTATCTCGGTCAGGCCCGCGCCCTTGCGCAGCAGGACGACGCGGGTCGCGCCGCCGTCAGTGGCCGGCCCCGGCCCCTGATAGGCCCACAGCCCCGCAGCCAGCGCCAGCGCCGCAGGTCCCGTGACGGTAACGGGAGCCGCCGATGCTGCACCGGGGACAAGGAAAAGTGCGAGGACTGCC
>LNAP01002957.1_pt1 | contig 16506 bp, 17 predicted proteins | sample 602601 | NCBI WGS metagenome assembly LNAP01 (sample SAMN02440304, study PRJNA202911) | soil metagenome | biome: Subtropical and temperate rainforests or woodlands; isolation source: soil samples (1 kg each in a 20% v/v slurry with milli Q water) were... ... | reverse complement strand
CATGCCGGCCAGCGTCTTCTCGCGCTCCACCGAGTGCCACAACCAGGACAAGGTGAGCATGGGCACCATCGCCGCCCGCGATGCGATCCGCGTGCTGGAGCTGACCGAACAGGTCGCCGCCGCCACCCTGCTGGCCGCCAACCAGGGCGTCTGGCTGCGCGGCCGAGCCGAGGATGCACGGCCATTGCCGCCAGCCCTGGCCGCCATGCACCAAGAGCTGGCCAAGGACTTCCCGCCGGTGATCGAGGACCGCGCCCTGGAAGGCGAACTGCGCCTGTGCCTGCAACGCATTGCCGAGCAACACTGGAGGCTGCATGCGTAGTCGGGGCGTGCTGCACGCGGACACCGAGATCCAGGTGCCGTTTTTCGACGTCGACACCATGCACGTGGTCTGGCACGGGCATTACGTGAAGTACCTGGAAGTGGCCCGCTGCGCCCTGCTCGACAAGCTCGGCCACAACTACAACCAGATGCTCGAGTCCGGCTACGCCTGGCCGGTGATCGACCTGCAACTGCGCTATGTGCGCGGCGCGGTATTCGGCCAGAAGCTCAAGGTCCGCGCCAGCCTGGTGGAGTGGGAAAACCGCCTGAAGATCAACTACCTGATCAGCGACCTGGAAACCGGCGAACGCCTGACCCGCGCCAGCTCGGTGCAGGTGGCGGTGGAGATCGCCAGCCGCGAGATGCAACTGGCCTCGCCCAAGGTGTTCACCGATGCCGTCGAGAGGCTTCTGCCATGAGCCGACCGCTTCCTGCAGGAGCGAGCTTGCTCGCGAAAATCGTCAACGATTGCGCGAGCTACCTGACACGTCACGGCGTTCTGCGGTTTTTCGCGAGCAAGCTCGCTCCTACTGTGCTCGTACTGTTGGGCACTCCAGGCTTGGCCAATGCCTTCGACCTGCAACAGCTCAGCGACCAGTTGGCCAGACCCGAGGTGATCCACGGCAGCTTCGTCCAGGAGAAACACCTGCGCGCCCTGCCCCAGCCGCTGACCAGTAAGGGCAGCTTCGTCCTGGCGAAGAACCATGGCCTGCTGTGGCTGCTGAAAACACCGCTGCAACAGGACTACCGCATCACCGGCAAAGGCATCGCCCGCCGGGATGGCAGCGGCTGGCAAATGCTGCCGAACAAGAGCGCCGGGGCCGAACAGAACCGCCTGTTCCTCGCCGTGCTGCAAGGCGACAGCAGCGGCCTGCAACGGGACTTCGAGCTGGCCCTGGCCGGCGACGCCAAGGCCTGGAAACTGACCCTGACCCCACGTTCGCTGCTGCTCAAGCAGGTGTTCAACCAGATCAACATCGACGGTGGCGAACTGGTGCAGCGCATCGAGCTACTGGAAACCCAGGGCGACAGCACCGTGCTGGAGATGCACGACAGCATCAGCAACCAGCCCTTGAGCGACGCGGAGCAGCATGACTTTGCCGAGTGAACGCTGGTGGCCGCGCCTGTTCCTGCTCCTGCTGGTGGCCGTGCTGGCCCTGGCCGGCTGGCAATGGCGCCATGGCGCGCCGCTGTCGGCCAACCTCATGGAGCTGGTGCCGGGCACCGACCCCGATGCCCTGGAGCTCAAGGCCGAGCAGCGCATGCAGGAGCCGCTGAACCGCGAAATGCTGGTGCTGGTGGGCCACGCCGAACGCCAGCAGGCCATCGCCATGGCCCAGCGCCTGGGTGAGCAATGGCAGGCCAGCGGGCTGTTCGAGAAGGTCCAGTGGAACCTGCAGGCCGACCTGCCGGCGCTGCGCACGCAATTGCTGCAAGGCCGCCTGGCGATGCTTGCTGCTGCCGACCGCCAGCAGTTGATCGAGCACCCCGAGGCCTTTATCCAGCAGCGCGTACAGGCGCTGTTCGACCCCTTCAGCGGTTTCAGCCTGGTCCCGAGCCAGGACGACTGGCTGGGCCTGACCGGGCGCATCCAGAACAGCCAGCCGCAACGCGGCGCGGTGCAACTGGACATCGGCAGCGGCACCCTGATCGCCGATGCCGACGGCAAGAGCTGGGTGCTGCTGCGGGCGCGCACCACCGGCAACGCCTTCGACATGCAGCTACCGCTGCAGGTGGCGGCCTTGCTCCAGCACAGCCGCGAACAGGCCGCCCAGGCCGACGTCCAGCTGCTGGCCGCCAGTGGTCTGCTCTACGCCGCCAACGGCCAGCAGCAAGCCTCCCGCGAGATCACCTGGGTCGGCGGCGGCGCCACCGTCGGCATCCTCCTGCTGCTGTTGCTGGCCTTCCGTCGCTGGCGGGTGTTGCTGGCGTTCGTACCGGTGCTGGTGGGCATGCTGTTCGGCGCAGTGGCCTGCGTGGCCTTCTTCGGCCATATGCACGTGATGACCCTGGTGCTGGGTTCGAGCCTGATCGGCGTCGCCGTCGACTACCCCCTGCACTACCTGTCCAAGAGCTGGAGCCTGCGCCCCTGGCACAGCTGGCCGGCGCTGCGCCTGACCCTGCCGGGGCTGAGCCTGAGCCTGGCCACCAGTTGCATCGGCTACCTGGCGCTGGCCTGGACACCGTTCCCGGCCCTGACCCAGATCGCAGTGTTCTCCGCCGCCGGCTTGCTGGGTGCTTACCTGAGCGCAGTGTGCCTGCTGCCGGCGCTGCTGCGCGGCGTCGAGCTGCAACCGGCGCAATGGCCGCTGCGCGTGGCCGAATGGCTGCTGAACCTGCGCACCCAGTTGCTCAAGCGCGTGTCCAGCCCCTGGCTGCTGGCGCTGGTGATCGCCTTCTGCGCCGGTGGCCTGTGGCAGCTCGACAGCAAAAACGATATTCGCCAGTGGATCGGCGCGCCGCCACAACTGCTCAACGAAGCCCAGGCCATCGCGCGGATCACCGGCTACCAGCCCACCAGCCAGTTCTTCCTGGTGCGCGGCGCCGATCAGCAACAACTGCTCGAACGCCTCGGCGCCCTGAGCGAGCGCCTGGAGCAACTGGTCAACCTGGAGAAACTCCAGGGCTACCTGTCGCTCAACCAGCTGGTAAGCCTGCCCAGCGAGCAACAGCGCCTGCGCCAGGCCCTGGACGCGCTACCGCGGCACTGGCAGCCGCTGCTGGATCTCGGGGTCCCGGTGGCAGCCCTGAACGCGGAACTCACGCAACTGCGGGCACTGCCCGACGAAGACATCGACGCGGCCCTGCAAGGCCCGCTGGCCGAGCCTTACCGCACCCTGTGGCTGGGCCCCGCCGACAACGGCGTGGCGGCCATGGTCAGCCTGCAGGGGCTGAATAACCCACAGCTGCTGCGGATCCAGGCGCAGGATCTGCCGGGGGTGCAACTGGTGGATCGCCTGGGCGAGCTGAACCAAGTGTTCGCCGCCACCCAGGTCAGCGCCGCCGAGCTCAAACTCGCCTCCTGCGTGCTGATCGTCTTGCTGCTGATCCTGCCGTTCGGCCTCGGCGGCGCCCTGCGCCTGGTCGCCCTGCCGCTGCTGGCGGCCCTGTGCAGCCTCGCCAGCCTGGGCTGGCTGGGGCAACCGCTGACCCTGTTCAGCCTGTTCGGCCTGTTGCTGGTGACCGCCATCAGCGTCGACTACGCCATCCTCATGCGTGAACAGGTCGGCGGCGCCGCCGTGAGCCTGCTCGGCACCTTGCTTGCAGCGCTGACCACCTGGCTGTCGTTCGGCCTGCTGGCGATTTCCAGCACCCCGGCGGTCAGCAACTTCGGCCTGTCGGTGAGCCTGGGCCTGGCCTTCAGCTTTATCCTGGCGCCCTGGGCCGGTCGCCAGCGCCATCGCCAGACCGTTACGGAGCCAGCCCTGTGATGATTGCCCTGTTCTGGCTCATGGCGCTGCTGCTGTTCGCGCTCGCCACCCGCATCGGCAGCCGTTTCGGCCTGATCCCGATCGTCAGCCAGTTGCTGCTGGCGACCTTCGGCCTGCCGCTGCTGATGCTGTTCTGGATCGAACCGCACTGGCAGTTGAGTGGCGCCCAGCTGGTCGCGCCGGTCTGGCTGAAGAACCTGTACGGCTTGAGTTTCGCCCTGCTGCTGGGGCATATCCTCAGCGACGTGATCGACCTGCGCCTGGACCGCCAGAGCCTGAAGATCGCCCTGCCGAGCTTCGCCATTCCCTTCGCCTGCGGCCTGGCCACGGCGGTCTGGCTGTTGCCGGCGCAACCCTGGCTGAGTTCCCTGGCGGTCGGCCTGCTGTTCGCCATTACCGCAATTCCGGTGTTGTACCTGTACCTGCGGCACATCGACTACCCGCCGCTGGCCACCCGGCGCCTGGTGCAGACCGCGATCCTCATCGACCTCGGCTGCTGGACCCTGTTCGGCGTCGCCCAGGGCAGCCTGCATCTGAGCAGCCTGCTGCTGCCGCTGGCTGGTGCCTGCCTGCCGCTGCTCCTGCGCGGCCTCGGCCTGCGCCAGCCGCTGCTGCACAGCCTGGGCTTCTTCGGCCTGCTGGTGGTGGCCGAGCACTACAAGCTCAATGCACTGATTTTCGGCATCGGCTACCTGCTGTGCATGGCCGCTCTCAAGGTGCCGCTGGCGCTGCCGTTAAAGGCAGCCTGGATAAACCGTTTGCAGACCTTTATCGCCATCCCGCTGATCCTCACGTTCGGCATCGTGCAGATCAATGTGCACAGCGCCATGGACAGCCTCGGCTGGGTGCAATTGGGGGCGTTGCTGCTGTTGCCGATTGCCAGCAAGTTGCTCGGCAACTGGCTCGGCCTGGGCTGGGCCGGCGCCTCCTTCAAGGGCGCCAGCCGCTGGCGGGAAAGCCTGCTGCTGAACATTCGCGGACTGAGCGAGATCGTTTTTCTCAACCTGCTGCTGCAACAACAGCTGATCAGCCCGGCGCTGTATTTCGCGCTGATGCTCATGGGCCTGGTCGCCACCCTGATGCCGGCCCTGGCCGGGCTGCACCGAACACCTTTGGTCCCTTTGAACCCGAACATCGCCGAACCGGCAAGGAGCCCCAGTGCCAACAGTTGAAATGGAACGCCGCCAGATTGTGGTGATCGGCGCCGGCCCATCGGGCGCTATCGCCGCCGCGCTGCTCAAGGGCAAAGGCCACGACGTGCTGATCGTCGAGCGCCAGCATTTCCCACGCTTTTCGATCGGTGAAAGCCTGCTGTCCCACTGCCTGGATTTCGTCGAAGAGGCCGGCATGCTCGAGGCAGTCAAGGCGGCGGGCTTCCAGCTGAAGAACGGCGCCGCGTTCGCCTGGGGCGAGCGTTACAGCGCCTTCGATTTTGGCGACACCTTCAGCGAGGGCAAGCCCACCACCTTTCAGGTGCAACGCGCCGATTTCGACAAGCTGCTGGCCGATCAGGCCGCCCTGCAAGGCGTTGAAGTGCGTTATGGCGAGGCCATCGTCAGCGCCGACTTCAACCTGGCCAGGCCACAGCTGCAGGTGCTGCGCGAAGACGGCAGCGAGTACCGCGTGGAGGCCGGTTTCGTCCTCGACGCCAGCGGCTACGGCCGTGTGCTGCCACGCCTGCTGGACCTGGAAGCACCCTCGAACTTCCCGGTCCGCCAGGCGGTGTTCACCCATATCGAAGACCACATCGACAGCCCGGCTTTCGAGCGGGAAAAGATCCTCATCACCACTCACCCCAGCAAACGCGATGTGTGGTTCTGGACCATCCCGTTCAGCAACGGCCGCTGCTCGATCGGCGTGGTGGCGGCCAAGGAGCACTTCGACGGTCGTGACGGCGACCTGGACCAGTGCCTGCGCGGTTTCATCGATGAGACCCCGAGCCTGGCCAAGGTCCTGCACAACGCCGTCTGGGACACCCCGGCGCGGGCAATCGGCGGCTACTCGGCCAACGTCAAGACCCTGCACGGCCCGGGCTTCGCGCTGCTGGGCAACGCCGCGGAGTTCCTCGACCCGGTGTTCTCCTCCGGCGTGACCATCGCCATGCGTTCGGCGAGCATGGCCGCCGCCGTGCTGCATCGGCAGTTGCAGGGCGAAAGCGTGGATTGGGAAACAGAGTTCGCCATCCCCCTCAAGCGCGGTGTCGACACCTTCCGTTGCTACGTCGAAGGCTGGTACGCCGGCACCTTCCAGGACGTGATCTACCACCCGGGCAGCTCGCCGGAGATTCGCCGGATGATCAGTTCGATCCTCGCCGGCTATGCCTGGGACGAACGCAACCCGTTCGTCAGCGAACCCAAGCGCCGGCTGCGCATGCTCTCGGAAATCTGCGCCATGGAGGCTCCATGAACGACACCCAGCCGCAATACCTGAGCGCCAGCTACGTCGAGGAAACCCGCTTCGGCTTCTGGTTCCTGCGCAGCCACACCTGGCAGCACCATGTGCTGCGGGTGGCGATCAACGACCTGCGCCGCCTGTTCGACAACCAGCCACCGGCCAACCCGGTGCTGCTGGATGCCGGTTGCGGCCAGGGCAAGTCGTTCCAGTACCTGCGCCAGGTGTTCGTCCCGCGGCGCCTGATCGGCCTGGACGCCGACCCGCACAGCCTCAGGCTCAGCAGCGAAGAGGCGGCGCGCCAGGGCCTGCAGGTCGAGCTGATCGGCAGCGACTGCGCGACCCTGGACGTGGCCGATGCCAGCGTCGACCTGCTGTTCTGCCACCAGACCTTTCACCACCTGGTGGAACAGGAAAAAGCCCTGGCCGAGTTCTATCGCGTGCTCAAGCCGGGCGGTTACCTGCTGTTCGCCGAATCCACCGAGGCCTACATCGACACCTGGGTGATCCGCTGGCTGTTCCGCCACCCGATGCATGTACAGAAAAGCGCGGCGCAGTATCTGGAAATGATCCGACGACAGGGTTTTGAATTTACCCCGCGCAATGTGTCTTATCCCTATCTGTGGTGGAGCCGTGCCAAGGATTTCGGGCTGCTCGAACGCTTCGGCCTGCGCCGCCCGAAACCCTTTGGCCAACGGGAAGAAACCCTGGTCAATGTGGTCGCCCGCAAACCCTTGCACGAAGGTGCCGCCGGATGATCCGTGCCCTGCTCGTCGGCTGCCTGCTGTTGCTGAGCGCCTGCGCCAGCCAGCCGCCGCTGCCCGAGAAAACCCCGAGCCTGGCCCTGCCGCTGCAACTGCATATCGAGCGGCAACAGGCCGGGCAGCGCCAGGACTGGCTGCTGGTGATCCAGGCCGAAGGGCCGGGCATCCGCTGGTCGCTGCTCGACCCGCTGGGCATTCCCCTGGCGCGCCAGCAACTGATCGACGGTCGCTGGCAGGCCGATGGCCTGCTGCCGCCGAACCCGGAGGCCCGCGAACTGTTCGCCGCCCTGCTATTCGCCCTGACGCCCGCGGGCGAACTGCGAGATAATTATCCAGCCGCCCGGCAGCACGGCGCGCAGCGCGACCTCGCCCCGCACTGGCAGGTCCGCTATCGCCAGGCCCTGGATTTTCGCCTGGAGCTGCCCCAGGGCTTGTACTACCACATCAGCCCGCTGACCGCCGAGAACGCCTCATGACGGCCTACCTGAATGCCCTCGGGGTGATCTGTGCCCTTGGGCGCGACAAGCAGCAAGTGGCCCGCAGCCTGTTTGCCGGCGACTGCTCCGGCATGCGCGCCGCAGCCGGCTGGGTGCCGGAGCGCAGCGTGCCGGTGGCCGCCGTCCAGGGGCCGCTAGCGAGCATTCCGCCGGAGCTGGGACATCAGAGCAGCCGCAACAACCAGCTGCTGCTGGAGGCCGCCCTGCAGATCCGTGGCGACATCGACCAGGCCATCGCCCGCTACGGCCACAGCCGCATCGGCATCGTCCTCGGCACCAGCACCTCGGGCATCGACGAAGCCAGCCGCGGCATCGCCCACTACCTGCGCGACCGGCATTTCCCGGCCGACTACGACTACCGGCAGCAGGAGCTCGGCGCGCCGGCGAACTTTCTCGCCGACTGGCTCGACCTCAGCGGCCCGGCCTACGTGATCTCCACCGCCTGCACCTCCAGCGCCCGCGCGCTGATGAGCGCCCGCCGCCTGCTCGACCTGGGCCTGTGCGACACGGTGCTGTGCGGCGGCGTCGACAGCCTGTGCAAGCTGACCCTCAACGGTTTCTCGGCCCTGGAAGCAGTGTCCGACCAGCGCTGCAATCCGTTCTCGGTCAACCGCGATGGCATCAATATCGGTGAAGCCGCCGTGCTATTCCTGATGAGCAAGGAAACCCTCGGCGCACAACCGATCGCCCTGCTCGGCGCCGGCGCCAGCTCCGACGCGCACCATATTTCCGCGCCCGAACCCAGCGGGCGCGGCGCCCTGCAAGCCATGCAGAAGGCCTTGCACAATGCCGGCCTGCAAGCCGGACAGATCGGCTACCTGAACCTGCACGGCACGGCCACCCAGCACAACGACGCCATGGAAAGCCTGGCGGTCGACCAATTGTTCCCGGCTGGCGTGCCCTGCTCGTCGACCAAACCCATGAGCGGCCATACCCTGGGCGCCGCCGGCGCCCTGGAAGCGGCGTTCTGCTGGCTGAGCCTGTCCGCCGCGAACAGCGCGCACGCCCTGCCGCCCCATGTCTGGGACGCCCAGGCCGACCCGCAACTGCCGCCGCTGCATTGGGTCACCGCCACCACACGTCTGGAGCAGAACGCTCCGCGCTGCCTGATGAGCAACTCCTTTGCCTTCGGCGGCAACAACGTCAGCCTGATTATCGGAGACGCCCCATGATTGACTGGCCGCTCGCCGAACTGCTGCCCCACGCGGGCGACATGATCCTGATCGATCAGGTCCTGGCGTTCGATGAAGAGCAGATCCACACCCGCCTCACCGTCAAACCCGATGGCCTGTTCAACCGTGCCGACGGCAGCCTGCCGGCCTGGGTCGGCATCGAAATAATGGCCCAGAGCATCGCCGCCTACGCCGGTTGCCATGCGCGCCAGAAAGGCCAGGCCGTCGAGCTGGGGTTCCTGCTCGGCACCCGCAAGTTCGAATGCAATGTGGACCACTTCCCGGCCGGCAGCGAACTGCAGATTCACGCCTTGCGCTCCCTGCAAGACGACAACGGCATGGGCGTATTCGAATGCCACCTGAGTGCCCCCGGCATCCAGGCCGTCGCCCGCCTCAACGTGTTCTGTCCGCCCCAGGCGGACAGCTACCTGAACGAATCACCCGCTTTATCAACAGGAGTCCAGCCATGACTGAATCCATACTGGTCACCGGCTCCAGCCGTGGTATCGGCCGCGCCATCGCCCTGCGCCTGGCCCAGAGCGGCTATGACCTGATCCTGCATTGCCGCAGTGGCCGCAGCGAAGCCGAGGCCGTGCAGGCCGAAGTCGAGGCCCTGGGGCGCCAGGCGCGCATCCTGCAATTCGATGTGACCGACCGCGCCAGCTGCAAGGCCGTTCTCGAAGCCGACGTGGAAGCCCACGGCGCCTACTACGGTGTGGTGCTCAACGCCGGCCTGACCCGCGACGGCGCCTTCCCGGCCCTGAGCGAAGACGACTGGGACACCGTGCTGCGCACCAACCTCGACGGTTTCTACAATGTCCTGCACCCGGTGATGATGCCGATGATCCGGCGCCGCGCCGCCGGGCGTATCGTCTGCATCGCCTCGGTGTCCGGGCAGGTCGGCAACCGTGGCCAGGTCAACTACAGCGCGTCCAAGGCCGGCCTGATCGGCGCCGCCAAGGCCCTGGCCATCGAGTTGGGCAAGCGCAAGATCACCGTCAACTGCGTGGCGCCAGGCCTGATCGACACCGCCATGCTCGACGAGAACGTGCCGGTGGACGAATTGCTGAAGATGATCCCGGCCCAGCGCATGGGCACCCCGGAGGAAGTCGCCGGCGCGGTGAACTTCCTGATGTCCGCCGAGGCCGCCTACATCACCCGCCAGGTGCTGGCGGTGAACGGAGGCCTGGTCTGATGAAACGTGTGGTCGTCACCGGCATGGCCGGCATCACTTCGCTGGGCAGCGACTGGGACACCATCGCCGCCAACTTCGGCGCCAACCGCAGCGGCATTCGCCGGATGGACGAATGGGATCGCTTCAGCGAACTCAATACCCGCCTGGCCGGCCCCGTGGACGACTTCAAGGTGCCGGACCACTGGACCCGCAAGCAGCTGCGCAGCATGGGCCGGGTGTCGCGGCTCGCCGTGGGGGCTGCCGAACAAGCCCTGGCCGATGCCGGCCTGCTGGGTGACGAGTCGATCAAGGACGGGCGCATGGGCGTGGCCTGTGGCTCGTCCACCGGCAGCACCGACGAGATCAAGGCGTTCGGCAACATGCTGCTGAACTCGGTTGCCGAAGGCCTCAACGCCAATTCCTACGTGCGCATGATGCCGCACACCACCGCGGCCAATATCAGCATCTTCTTCGGCCTCACCGGCCGGCTGATCCCGACGTCCAGCGCCTGCACCAGCGGCAGCCAGGGCATCGGCTACGCCTACGAGGCGATCAAGTTCGGCCGTCTGCCGCTGATGCTCGCCGGCGGCGCCGAAGAGCTGTGCCCGACCGAAGCCATGGTGTTCGACGCGCTCTACGCCACCAGCCTGAAAAACGATGCCCCGCACACCAGCCCGCGGCCCTACGACAGCGACCGCGACGGCCTGGTGATCGGCGAGGGCGGCGGCATGCTGGTGCTCGAAGAGCTGGAACACGCCCTGGCCCGTGGCGCGCATATCCATGCCGAGATCGTCGGTTTCGGCAGCAACGCCGACGGCCAGCACACCACCCGTCCGGAGCAGGTCACCATGCGCCGGGCCATGGAGCTGGCCCTGGAAGACGCCGGCCTCGAGCCTTCGGCCATCGGTTACGTCAATGGCCACGGCACCGCTACAGAACAGGGCGACATTGCCGAAACACTGGCCACCAGCAGCCTGTTCGGCAGCCGGATGCCCATCAGTTCGCAGAAGAGTTTCCTCGGCCACACCCTGGGGGCCTGTGGCGCGCTGGAGTCCTGGTTCAGCATCGAGATGCTCAACCGCGACCTCTACGTGCACACCCTCAACCTCGACACGGTGGACCCGCGCTGCGGCGAGCTGGATTACCTGCGCGGCGAATTCCGGCAGATGAGCTGCGAGTACGTGATGAACAACAACTTTGCCTTTGGCGGCGTCAACACTTCGCTGATCTTCCGCCGCTGGCCTCAATGACGTTACCCCCTGGAGAAAATGGAATGCCCTCCCTGCTTCGCGCCTGCCTGATCGTGCTGGCCCTGCTGACCTGCGTCTCGTGCACCAGCAAGCGCATGTACACCCCGGACCGGGTCCTGCCCGCCACCCTCAAGGCCGACCATGAGGAAATGAAACAGGCGATCCTGAAAAACCTGGTCGCCCGCAAGTGGACCGTGCAGCACATCAGCCCGGAGCTGATCCAGGCCGAGATCACTGTGCGCGAGCAATACCACGTGGAAATCGACATCCAGTACGCGCCGACCCACTACAAGATCCTCTACCGCGACAGCCGTGGCATGGGCTACGCGGACGGCAAGATCCACAAGAACTACATCCGCTGGGTGCGCCTGCTGGACAAGGGCATCCTGCGCGAGCTGAAGGACAACCAGAACGAACGGACCGCGCAACAGCTGTCCAGCTCGGCCCAGGCGATTGCCGCGCCTAATTGAGCGCCAGCCGCTACCCGCTTTCTACGTCAAGGAGACCACCATGCAATTGAAGACCCTGGCCGCTGCCGCCACCCTGCTGCTCTGCACCCTGCCCGGCGTCAGCCAGGCCCGTGATACCGCGCTGTACCTGCCGTTCGACAAGGTGGTCGCCGAAGCCATCAGCACCGGCAAGATCGACGGCAGCGTGAAGTTCTACCTGGCCGGCAACCAGCCCGCCGGCAAGGTCACGGTGATCAGCGCGGGCGCGGTCACCAACAAGAAGACCAATGCCTTCAACAAGAGCGACGAAGTGGCCTGCGAATGGGTCCTGCAATCGGCGCTGATCACCCTGCACCAGGCGGCCAAGAAAGTCGGCGCCAATGCGGTGACCGACATTGCCAGCTTCTACAAGAGCAACGAGCGCAAGGACGCGAAAACCTACGAATGCCACGCGGGCGCCCTGATGGCAGGCGTCGCGCTGCGCGGCGATCTGGCGAAGGTGCAGTAAGGCGCCTGCCGATGAAATCGGCATGACCTGATCCACAGTTTCCATCCCCCGGAAACGACAAAGGGCGCCTTTCGGCGCCCTTTCACAAACAGGCTGGCTTGTCATCGCGCTCTGCCTGTCTGGCTCTGCGATGGCTGGTTGCCCAGGATCCTCAGAGTCTCACAAGTCCCTTTCGGGTACGCGCGCAGTGTCGCTCGAAGCCTGCCGCCCGGCAACCGTGGCCAATTGCCGTTTTCCACAGGAAAGTCGGTATCAGAGCCCCAAAGCCTTGCGTACAGCGGCTTTGACGGCAGCGAGCTCTTCGTCTGTAAGTTGCAAGACTTCGTAAACTCGTCGGCCATGACGGCCTTTGCGCCTGATCCGATCGAGTCGCGGCAAACCGACCGTGGCAAGCATGTCGCATTTTGCCCAGCAGACCGTTACAACTCGGCCTTGCGGGTCAGCAGCTCGACAAAGGCCTTGGCCATTGGCGAGCGTTGGTCGGTGCGCTGCGCCAGCCACACCGCCGAAACCGCCTCGGGGTCGAGCAGCGGTCGATAGACCACGCCGTCGATACGCATGCGCTGGTAGGACGCCGGCAACACCGAGACCCCCAGCCCCGCCGCCACCAGGCCGATGATGGTCATGGCCTCGCCCGCTTCCTGGGCGAAATGCGGGGTGAAACCGACATCCCGGGCCAGGGTCAGCAACTGCGCATACAGGCCGCTGCCGTAGCTGCGCGGGAAGAACACGAAGGGTTCGTGGGCCAGGGCCGACAGCGCCAGGCCGGCTTCGCTGCCGGCCACCAGCGGGTGCTTGGAGCTAAGCACCGCCACCAGCGGTTCGCGCAGCAACTCCACCACGCTCAGGGAGTCCGGCAGCGGCAACGGCCGCATGATGCCGACCTGGATCGACTCGTCCAGCAGCGCCTCGGCCACCTGGGTGCTGCTCATCTCCCGCAGCTTCAGGTGCACGTCGGGAAAGCGCTGGCGAAAGGTGAAGATCGCCTGGGGAATGCTCGAGTTGAAAGGCGCCGACGAGGTGAAGCCGATTTTCAGCTCACCCAGCTCCCCCCGTTGCGCCCGCCGGGCCACATCCGCCGCCTTGTCGACCTGGGCCAGCACCTGTCGCGCCTCATCGAGGAACAGCCTGCCGGCCTCGCTGAGTTCGACCCGACGATTGGTGCGCTCGAACAGGCGCGCGCCGACCTCCTGCTCCAGCACCTGGATCTGCTGGCTCAAGGGCGGTTGGGAGATGCCCAAAACCTGGGCGGCGCGGCCGAAATGCAGCTCTTCGGCCACCGCGATGAAGTAACGCAGGTGACGCAATTCCATGATCGCCTCATTAGGTCGTAAAACATATCAATCAGGTCGAACAATATATTGGAAAGAAACATTAGCCAGCTATATGCTTTTTTCCATTGCCTGACCGGCTGCGCTCCCCCGAGGTCTCCCGTGAAAACCGCTGTCGCTCCACTCGCCCACGAACTCCCTCCCACCGCCCTCGATGAGGTCGTCGCGCAACTGAACGAGGTCTACATCGAAAAAGGCACGCCGATGTTCATGCGCACGGTGCTGGCGCTGTTCTCCGGCGGTTTCGCCACCTTCGCCCTGCTCTACTGCGTGCAACCGATGATGCCGCTGCTGTCCCGGGAATTTTCCATCAACGCCGCGCAGAGCAGCCTGATCCTCTCGGTCGCCACCGGCCTGCTGGCCATCGGTTTGCTGGTCACCGGGCCGATTTCCGACCGCATCGGCCGCAAGCCGGTGATGGTGGCCGCCCTGTTCGCCGCCGCGCTGTGCACCATTGCCAGCGCCCTGATGCCGAGCTGGCACGGCGTGCTGCTGATGCGCGCGCTGGTGGGGCTGTCCCTGAGCGGCCTGGCGGCGGTGGCGATGACTTACCTGAGCGAGGAGATCCACCCGCAGCACATCGGCCTGGCCATGGGCCTGTACATCGGCGGCAACGCCATTGGTGGCATGAGCGGCCGCCTGATCACCGGGGTGCTGATCGACTTCGTCAGCTGGCACACGGCGATGCTGGTGATCGGTGGCCTGGCGCTGATCGCCGCGGCGGTGTTCTGGAAAATCCTCCCCGAATCGCGCAACTTCCGCGCCCGCTCGCTGCACCCGCGCAGCCTGCTGGACGGTTTCACCATGCACTTTCGCGATGCCGGCCTGCCGCTGCTGTTCCTCGAGGCCTTCGTGCTGATGGGCGCGTTCGTCACGCTGTTCAACTACATCGGCTATCGCCTGCTGGCCGAGCCGTATCACATGGATCAGGCCTTCGTCGGCCTGCTGTCGGTGGTGTACCTGTCGGGGATCTACAGCTCGGCGAAAATCGGCGCCCTGGCCGACCGCCTGGGGCGACGCAAAATGCTCTGGGCCACCATTTCGCTGATGCTCGCCGGCCTCGCCCTGACCATGCTCAGCCCGTTGTCGGTGGTGATCATCGGTATGCTGATCTTCACGTTCGGCTTCTTTGGCGCCCATTCGGTCGCCAGCAGCTGGATCGGCCGGCGCGCCCTCAAGGCCAAGGGCCAGGCTTCATCGCTGTACCTGTTCAGCTATTACGCCGGATCGAGCATCGCCGGGACGGCGGGCGGGGTGTTCTGGCACATGGCCGGGTGGAACGGCATCGGCCTGTTCATCAGCGCCCTGCTGGTGGTGGCGCTGCTGGTAGCCTTGAAGCTGGCCAAGCTGCCGCCGCTGGCCACTCAGTAGCCGCTAAACCAACATGCCGGCGACCAACCCCCGCGATCCATATGCGGGGTCCGGTCGCCGGCATGGGCGATATCTGTCGATCGGCTTACTTGACGATTTCTACCAGGTCGACGTCGATCTCGCGCTTCATCAACCCCTTCTCGACCTCACCGGTCAGCCTGACCTGGGTCTTCTCGTTGAACGCCACCGGCGGCAGGTCTTCGTCGTCGATCTCAACGGTGATGGTGCCGCTGGCATCCTTGAATTCGTACTTGTCGTCGTTGTTCAGCTTCTTGACCACATGGCCCTGCAACACCACCGGCGTATCGTCCGAGGCATCGTTGGCCGCCGCGACGGTGGTGACGGCCTGGGCGCCAGGACCGGTGTAGCCGACAGCCAGGGCGGCGGTGCTGAACAGCGGGGCGAGCAACAGAACGAGGTAACGGGTTTTCATGGCAGTGATCCAATGTGGGTTTCGATAAAGCCAGATTAACCAGCCAGGCTGAATTGAAACTTAATCCGCCGGCCCTTTCCTGAAGGCAAAAAAAGCCCGGCAAATGCCGGGCTTGCTTATCAGGCCGCGATCACTGGTGATACTGCGCCGACAGTTCGTGCACCGCGCGCAGGAAGGCGCCGGCGTGCTCCGGGTCGACTTCCGGGGTGATGCCGTGGCCGAGGTTGAACACATGGCCGCTGCCCTTGCCGTAGCTGGCGAGGATGCGCCCGACTTCGGAACGGATCGCTTCCGGCTTGGCGTAGAGCACGGTCGGGTCCATGTTGCCTTGCAGCGCGACCTTGTTGCCGACCCGTTGGCGCGCTTCGCCGAGGTCGCAGGTCCAGTCCAGGCCCAGGGCGTCGGCACCGGCGTCGGCAATGCTTTCCAGCCACAGGCCGCCGTTCTTGGTGAACAGGATTACTGGCACCTTGCGCCCTTCGTGCTCGCGGATCAGGCCGCTGACGATCTTGCGCATATAGGCCAGGGAGAACTCCTGGTAGGCCGCCGCCGACAGGTTGCCGCCCCAGGTGTCGAAGATCTGCACCGCTTGCGCACCGGCCTTGATCTGGCCGTTGAGGTAGCTGGTGACCGACTGCGCCAGCTTATCCAGCAGCAGGTGCATGGCTTGCGGGTTGTCGTAGAGCATCGCCTTGATCTTGCGGAAGTCCTTCGACGAGCCGCCCTCGACCATGTAGGTGGCCAGGGTCCAGGGGCTGCCGGAGAAGCCGATCAGCGGCACGCGGCCGTTGAGCTCGCGGCGAATGGTGCGCACCGCATCCATCACGTAGCCGAGGTCCTTTTCCGGATCGGGAATCGGCAGCGCCGCGATGTCGGCCCGCGAGAACAGCTTCAGCGCGGTCACCGTGTCCGACCAGCTTCGAGCGCTCGCGTACCGGGTTGAGCGCCTGGCCGTAGGCGGGCGCACCGACCCTGAGGAGATCACCGCCGAGAAGCAGCTGATCAGCCGCGCCCTGCGCCGGCTGGCAACGGAGGAGGACAGATGATGACGCGGGTCCCTCCTGGCCAAACCGTACACGGGCGGCGGCAGCGCAGTATTTTCCTAGCCCGGCGCTCTAGCGGTCCCTATAATCACGCTTGACTAATGGAACAGGCTAAAGCGCCATGCCCCAAGATAATACGAAACAGTTGTTTGAGGTGTCTGAGACGACTCCAAGGCTTGTCTTAAAGCGCGAGTTTGCAGATATGATGGGCGTTACTCCCGGGCGCATCTCGCAATTGGTCCACAAAGGCTTGCCCCTCGAGCCAAACGGCAAGATCGACCCCGAGAAGGGCAAGGCGTGGTGGGCCGAGAACCTGATGTCGGGCCGCAAGCGGATGGCAGGTGTTCAGGGCAGCCTCGCCAGCACCAAGG
>LNAP01014336.1_pt1 | contig 16511 bp, 15 predicted proteins | sample 602601 | NCBI WGS metagenome assembly LNAP01 (sample SAMN02440304, study PRJNA202911) | soil metagenome | biome: Subtropical and temperate rainforests or woodlands; isolation source: soil samples (1 kg each in a 20% v/v slurry with milli Q water) were... ... | reverse complement strand
GCGCCGATGGCGGCGACCCCGATGGCAGCCCCCGCCATCGCGCCGGCGCCCAACTGCGGCCCGCCGGAAATCAGCCCGGTGGCGATGCCTGGCCCGAAGATCCCCAGCGCGAGCAAGGCAAGCGACGCCAGCATGATCACCAGTGCATGGTCGATGGAGGGCTCGTCGGGCACCGTCTGGAACTCGGCAAACAGCCCCGAGCCTATGCCCACGATCACCGCCAGCACCAAGACCTTGACGCCGGACGACACGACGTTGCCCAATACCTTCTCGGCCAGAAACGAGGTCTTGTTCCACAGCGCAAAGGGAATCAACACGAAGCCGGCCAAGGTCGTCAGCTTGAATTCGATGAGCGTGATGAACAGCTGCACCGCCAACGCAAAAAAGCTCAGGATCACCACCAGCCAGGCCAGGAACAGCACCACGATGGGGTCAATGTTGGTGAACACCTCGGGAAAACCCGCCATGTCGCCGATCTGCTCCAGAATGGGCGCGCCCGCATCCATCCCGATCTTGGCCAGGCCTCCGGGCTGAAGGAAACTGTCCATGCTCAGTGTCGAGCCGGTGGCCGTCAGGCCCAGCCCCGCAAACGAGCGAAACACGATGCCGGCCAACCAATTGAAGTTGCCGATAATGTAGGCAAACGCCCCGACGTAAAGCACCTTGCGCAGCAGCTTGGCGATCACATCGTCGCCTTGGCCGCTGGCGTGGCTCATCGCCCAGAACAGCCCGGCCATCGTCATGTCGATAACGATCAGCGTGGCGGTCAGAAACGCCACTTCGCCTTGCAGCAAACCGAAACCGGAATCGATATAGCGTGAGAAGGTATCCAGAAAGCGGTCGATGACCGACACGTCGTTCATGGCCGGTTCCCCTTAATGACCGTAGAACTGCACGGCATGCGGCGTGTAGGGCGTCCCATCCCCACGGAAGCGGCGCCGCACTTCGCGGGCGCGTTCGGTAGACGCCGCCTGGCGCGCCAGTTCCAGCGCCGCCGCCCTATCCTGGGTAATCTGAAGCTGCTGGGCCTGGATGGCCTGCTTGGCTTGCAAGGCCAGAAGCTGGTTCGTGGCTTGCGCGGCTTGCAACGCGCCGGTCGCGGACTGGCTCTGGCCCACCAGATCGGCCAGCGCGCTTTCGTCGTCGCGCAGGTTTTGCGAGGCTTGCGCCTGCATGCGCATCGCGGTGTGCAGGCCGTCCAGCGTGTTTTGCCAACGTGCGCGCGCGTCCTGTGCCATCTGATCGCCGCTGACGGTGGCGGCGTACTGATCGGGGTACAGGCGCGCAAACGCCTGGTCCATGTGCGCCACATCAAACGTCAGCCCCTGCGCTTGGCCAATCAGCCGTTCACTGGTGGCCAGCGTGGTGCGCAAGCGGTTGACGACATTAAAGTCCAGGCTCGTCAGGTTGCGCGCCTGGTTCATCAGCATCTGCGCCTCGTTCTGAAGCTGGTTGATCTGGTTGTTGATCTGCTGCAGCGTGCGAACGGCGGTCAGCGTGTTCTGCGTGTAGTTGGACGGATCAAAGACGGTTTTCCACGCCCAGGCGGGCGACGCGGCCAGCAAGGACGCCGTGAGCACGGAGGCAAGCGACAGCGATAGCGTGCGGGTTTTCATGACAGGTTCTCCGGTGATGAAGGGGGCAAAGAGGAAGCAGTGGCCAAGCCGGGAAATGACGGCAGCAGATCGGCCGCCCAGTCCAGGCCGCGATGGCGCAGCCAAGCGCCCGCGAAGCCGGGCACGCCGGCATCCAGCAGGATGCGGTCAATGTCGCGCTGGTCTTGCGGGGTGGACGCGCCCGCAAAGGCGAGCGTGGCCGGTCCCAGGTCAAGATCGAACAAGCGGTTGCCCAGGCGAGATTGGTAGTAGTAATCGCGCTTCGGGACAGCGGTCGCGACAATCTCGATCTGCCGGCTGTTCAGGCCAAAGCCCGCGTAGATCGTGCGAATCTGCGGTTCGGTCGCCTGCGGGTTGGGCAGGAAGATGCGGCTGGCACAGCTCTCGATGATGGCCGGCGCAATACTTGAATCCTTGATGTCGGCCAACGACTGCGTGGCAAAAATCACGGAGACGTTTTTCTTGCGCAGGGTTTTGAGCCATTGCCGGATGCGTGCGGCAAACGCCGGCTCATCCAGAAACAGCCACGCCTCGTCCAGAATCAAGAGCGTGGGCGCACCGTCGAAACGCTCATCGAACCGGGCGAAGAGATAGCGCAGCACCGCCTGCACGGCAGCCGGACTGTGCATCAGCTCTTCCATCTCGAAACATTGCACGTCGGCCTTGCCCAGCCGATCATGATCGGCATCCAGCAGCTTGCCGTGCGCGCCACCCAGCACGTAAGGCGCCAGCGCCTGGCGCAGGGCGTTCGATTGCAGCAGTACGGACAAGCCCGTCATGGTGCGCTGCTCGACCGGCGCACCGGCCAGACTGCCCAGCGCGGACCAAATGGCGGCCTTGTCATCGGGGCTCGCGGCCACGCCTTCATGCAGCAAGCGGCCTTCAACCCATTCCGCCGCCCAGGTGCGGTAGCCTTCCTGGTCGATGCGGGCGAGCGGCTGGAAAGCCATGCCGCCATCGGCGCCCAGGTCGTAGTGCTCGCCACCCAGACCCAAGATGGTGGCGCGCATCGAGCGGCCCATATCAAAGGCAAACACGCGCGAGCCAGGGTAGCGACGAAACTGCTTAACCAGGACGACGAGCAAGACCGACTTGCCCATGCCGGTCGGTCCGGCGACCAGGGTGTGGCCCACGTCGCCGATGTGCGTGACCAGCCGAAAGGGTGTCGCGCCTTCGGTGCGCGTGACAATCAGCGGCGGGCCATCCAGGTGGTCGTTCCTCTGGGGGCCGGCCCACACCGCCGAGACCGGCATCATGTGCGCCAGGTTTAATGTCGACACAATGGGTTGCCGTACATTGGCGTAGGCATTGCCGGGGATGGACGACAGCCACGCATCCACCGCGTTCAGCGTTTCGGGAATGGTGACAAAGCCGCGCCCCTGGATGACGCGCTCCACCCTGCGCAGCTTCTCGTCGGCCACGACGGGGTCGGCATCGAGCACCGTCACGGTGGTGGTGACATAGCCGAAGGCGACGTGATCGCTGCCCAGCTCTTGCAAGGCGGCATCGGCATCGGCGGCCTTGTTGCTTGCGTCGGTATCGACCAGCGGCGACTCCTGCTGAAAAATCGTTTCCCGCAGCAGCGCGACCACGTTCTTGCGCTTGGCGAACCACTGACGGCGCAGGCGGACAAGCTCCTTTTCGGCCTCGGCTTTGTCCATGCACAGAAAGCGCGTGCTCCAGCGGTAGGCAAAGCCCAAGCGGTTCAGGTCATCCAGAATCCCCGGCCAGGTGGAGGTTGGAAAGCCGCGCACCGAGGCCACGCGCAGATGCGCCTCGCCCAGCGTCGGCGCCAGGCCGCCCACCAGCGCGCAATCGGCCAGCAGCGCATCCAGGTGAAACGGCACTTGCGGCACGCCCACGCCATAGCGGCGCGTCGAGACGGTGCCATGCAGATAGGTCAGCGTCTGGCTGTCGTCCACCCAGGCAATTTCCGGCATGACACCATCGAGCAGGTCAAAGACGCGATCCGTCTCCGAGACGAAGGCGTCCAGCCGCCCGCGCCAGTCCACGCCTTGCGATGGCCGATTCTCGTAGAGCCAGCCCGCCGCACGGGCGCGGGCTTCCTCAGCCGGCAAATACATCAAGGTCAAGTGATAGCTACTCTCGAAGTGGCTATGCGCTTGATCAAACGCGGCGCGGCGCTCCTGATCGACCAGCCAGGACAGGCTTTCCGGAAAATCCGAGTGGGGATAGTCCGCCGCAGGCAGACGCTTGGCGTCCACGAACAGCGCCCAGCCCGAACCCAGGCGGCGCAGCGCATTGTTCAAGCGTGCGGAGGTGGCGATCAGTTCGCCTTGCGTGGCGCTATCCAGGTCCGGCCCACGAAAACGCGCCGTGCGCTGAAACGCCCCATCTTTATTGAGCACCACACCGGGCGCGATCAGCCCGGCCCAGGGCAGCCAGTCGGCCAGCAGCGCGGGACGCTGGCGGTATTCGGCAAGATTCAACATGGCATTCTCCTCATACGTCCAACAGGGGTTTGTGCTTGATGTGCCGGGCGAACACGGCCATGAACTGGGGATCGAGCCGTGCGCCCCAGACCGCCAGGCAATGGCCGACGATCCACAACACAACGCCCGGAATCCACAGTTGCAGGCCCAGCCCCACGGCGGCGGCCAGCGTGCCGTTGACAATGGCCACCGTGCGCGGCGCGCCGCCCAGCAAAATCGGCTCGGTCAGCGAGCGATGCAGCGGCACTTCAAAGCCGGCAGCAAATTCCTCGATGGCTCCGCCGGAGAAGCTGAAGAACGACAGGAAGAATGAGGAGGCGGCAAAGGCGATCGACAGGCCGAAGACGATCTGGATCAGCTTGCGAAAGCCTCCTGATGTATCCCCAAAAGCCAGTGCCAGCCCAGTAGAAATAATGATGATGACCGCCACGATGCGTGCCACCGGCCCCTGGATGGAGTCGAGGATGGACTCCAACGGCCCTTCCCAAGGCATGCTGGAACCGGCGGCGTGCGCCGTGCTGGCCAATAGCAGTATCAAAGCGGCCAGCAACAGTCCCTGTCCAGCAGGACGGGCCAGACAGCGCAGCCGTACCAAGTTGAAAAGCGGATTGGCGGAAATACGGAAAGCATCAACGGGCGTCATGGCTATTCTCCAGAGTGGTGGGAGTTGAGGCAGGAAGATCTGAAACAGGTGGCAATTCGGGAAACGGCGCTTCCAGCGCATCCGCCAGTCGGTAGCCCGCACCGTCGAAGCCAACGACATGGGCTATGGTGTCGATGCGGCGCTTGCGGCCGCGTCCGGCGATGTAGACCACGACATTTACCGCCTCGGCGATCAGCGACCGAGGCGGGTTCACGGCGACTTCGAGAATCAGTTGCTCCAGGCGCAGCAACGCGCCCAGCGCGGAACTGGCGTGGATGGTGGCAATCCCACCAGGGTGGCCGGTGCCCCAGACTTTGATGAGATCCAGCGCCTCCCCGCCACGCACCTCGCCGACGACTACCCTATCCGGGCGCAGGCGCATCGTGGCGCGCACGAGTTCCTGCATAGTCACGACTCCGGCACGGGTGCGCAGCGGCACATGGTCGCGCGCCGTGCATTGCAGTTCGATGGTGTCTTCGAGCACCAGCACGCGGTCGCCCGTGGCGGCGATTTCGGCTAACAAAGCATTCGCCAGCGTGGTCTTGCCGGTGCTGGTACCACCGGCAATCAGGATGTTCTGCCGCTCATGCACAGCGCGCACCAAAAAGTCCGCGTGCTCGGCGGTCATCATCCCGTCAGTGACGTAGCGCTCCAGCGGAATCACGCCCACGGCGCGTTTGCGTAATGCGAAGGCCGGCCCCGGTGCAGCCGGAGGCAGGATGCCCTCGAAACGTTCGCCCGTTTCTGGTAGCTCCGCGCTCAGCAGCGGCTGACCACGATGCACTTCCGCGCCGACGTGGGCGGCCACCAGTCGGATGATGCGTTCGCCATCGGCCTCGGACAGTTCCACGCCCAGCGGCGCACGGCCCGATGACAGCCGATCCACCCAAAGCGTGCGGTCAGGGTTAAGCATCCGGGTCTTCCAGCGCGGCGGCGATCAATGGCCCCATCGCCGTGCGCAGCATCTGAATGCGGCGATCCAGTGACGTCGCAGCGGATGAGCGCGGCTCGGGCGGCAACTGCGGTACGGCGTTCATGAGCTACGCTCTCTGGCTTCAGCCGACAGTGCGGCGTCATCCATGCGCATCGGGTCGGGGTGCAGCTCCTCCACCACGTCGCGCACCAGACTGCGGCCGCGCAGCAGATGGCGGCCAAGCTGTTCAACGAACTGTTCGAAACGCACCTTGCCGTGAGCACGGGCAGCGTCCTGGTGGGCTTCTGGCACCGGCGTGCTGACGGTCAGGTAGTAGCGGATAAACAGCGCCAGGGTTTCGATCTGGATGTTCTGGTCGCGCTCCAGGCGCTCGGTCTGACGCGACAGGCTATCCAGCCGCTTGGCGATGGCCGCCTCGCGCTGGTCGCCAGCGTCCGGGGACAGCCAGGACGCCAAAGCGGCGGCAACGATGCTCGATTTCGAGACGCCTTTCTTGGCGGCCAGTTCATCGAGCCGTTTGGCGTGTTCTTCAAGCGGTATTGGCTCATAGCTGGATTCCGTCGTCAGGGTCGAGGGACGCCAGCCGGGCCGTGCGTTGCAGGGTCGGATCGAGCTGGCTGGGGAAAATGGGCGGCACGTCGTCATCGAGCAGCGACAGGTCGCTGACTGGGTATTCGGGCTCGGGACCGTAGGCGGCGACTTCAGAAAATTCGGGCTGCTGGCGCGGGCCACCATCATCGGCGTTGCCCACGCCATCGGCGGATACGGTAGCCGCGGTGGCAGGCACGGCAGGAACCGCCAGTCCGCTCCAGTCATCGGGCCGGGCAGGAGGCATATCGGCATAGCCACCGTCAGCTAGCATCGGCGGCGACAGTACCCGTCGCTTGAAATTGACGTTCAGGTAATAGCGCAGCTTTTCGGCCTTAATCGGTGCATGGCCCGACACCATCACCACCGACTCATCCGTGGGCAGTTGCATCACTTCGCCGGGCGTGAGCAACGGGCGCGCCGTTTCCTGACGCGACACCATCAGATGGCCCAACCACGGCGCGAGCCGGTGGCCGGCATAGTTACGCTGCGCGCGCAGTTCGGTGGCGGTACCCAGCGTTTCGGAAATCCGCTTGGCGGTGCGCTCATCATTGGTGGCGAAGGTCACGCGCACATGGCAGTTGTCCAGAATCGAATGGTTCTGGCCGTAAGCCTTGTCGATTTGATTCAACGACTGCGAGATCAGGAAGCTGCGGATGCCGTAGCCGGCCATGAAGGCCAGCGCTGTCTCGAAGAAGTCCAGCCGGCCCAGCGCCGGGAACTCATCGAGCATCAGCAGCAGCTTGTGGCGGCGCTCAATCCCGTCGGAACCGTCGAGCGATTCCGTCAAACGACGCCCGATCTGATTGAGGATCAGCCGAATCAGTGGCTTGGTGCGGCTGATGTCCGAGGGCGGCACCACCAGGTACAGCGACACTGGGTGCTCAGAAGAAATCAGATCGGCAATGCGCCAATTGCAGCGCGAGGTGACTTCAGCCACTGTGGGATCGCGGTACAGACCCAGAAAGGACATGGCCGTGGACAGCACTCCCGAGCGTTCGTTATCACTCTTGTTGAGCACTTCACGGGCGGCCGATGCGACAACAGGATGGACGCTCTCGCCCAGATGGCGGGTGGTCATCATCCGGTGCAACGTCAACTCGAACGGACACGCCGGGTCGGACAGGAAGTTGGCGACGCCGCGCAGCGTCTTGTCCTCAATCGCGTACAGCACATGCAGGATGGCGCCGACCAGCAGCGCGTGCGAGGTTTTCTCCCAGTGATTGCGCTTTTCCAGCGCACCTTCAGGATCGACCAGGATGTCGGCGATGTTCTGCACGTCGCGCACTTCATGCGTGCCACGCCGTACTTCCAGCAAAGGGTTGTAGGCGGCGGACTGAGGGTCGGTGGGGTTGAACAGCAGGCAGTACGAGAAACGCGAGCGCCAGCCGGCGGTGATGGCCCAGTTCTCGCCCTTGATGTCGTGAATGACGGCAGACGCGGGCCAGCTCAACAAGGTGGGCACCACCAGCCCTACACCTTTGCCCGAACGCGTGGGTGCGAAGGTCAGGATGTGTTCTGGGCCTTCGTGGCGCAGGTACTGATCGTCATACAGGCCGAGGAAAACGCCTGCCGGGTTGAGCAACCCGGCCTTGCGGATTTCAACGGCATCGGCCCAACGGGCGGATCCGTAGGTAGTAACCAGTTTGGACTGGCGCGAACGCCATACGGACATGGTAATGGCGACCACCACGGCCACCATGCCGCTGCCGCCAGCGATGGCACCGCCAATATCAAACACCTGCGACGCATAGGCATCGAAGAAAAACCACCACTCGAACAGCTTCCAGGGGTGATAGACCGGCGTACCGAAGAAATCGAACCAGGGCGAACCCAGGCGTAGCTGATAGCCCAGGGCGGCGGCTGTCCATTGTGTGGCGCTCCACACACCGGCGATCACGATGCCGAATACCACGGCGATCTGCCCGAACAGCACGTTCGTCCCTTGCATTCCCGGCCTCCGATTTCTTCTGCGCAACACTGCGCTGAAAGACGGCACAACCACGTGCCGCAAAGGTCAGGATCGGTGCCGGGTCAGTGCCGGTCAAAGACCGTTATCAGGACAAAGGTCGAGAAAAACGCATGAATTCGCGCAGGGGCGAACACAAGAAAAACGCCGCCTGCGAAGGCGCGTTGCGGCGTGTTGGACGAGAAAACAGGAAATGTGAGGCTAACTGCCAACAATCAGAATTTTGGTGGCTTATCCGATGGCGTGTACGGCACCTTGCCGTCGCCATAAAACCGCTTACGGGTGGCTTGTGCCACTCGGTTGCATAGCTCGTCGCCCAGCTTTGCGCGCTCCAGCTTGCACTGCTGGCGCAGCTCCTTTAATCGCTCGGGATTTGATACCAGCGACTCCACCGTCTCAGTGGCGGTCGGTTCGGATGGGCCGCAGGCCCCCAGCATTGCGGTGAACAAAAGCAGTATGATTTTCTTCATGACTCGATTTCCTACAGGGTATCAGGTCGGGCAGGTATGGCGTGCTTGCTGTCGGCGGGTGACTCGATGCCGCCGACCCGCTCAATGAAGCGGGCCAAGGTTTCGAAAGGCTCACCATCTAGGCGCAACAGATAGGTAGTCAACATCGGCAAACCTCCAGCCAGCGGTCGCGCCACAATGCCCGGTTCACGGTTGGCGGCAATTTGCGAGGCACCCGCTAGTCCCAGGGCAAAACCTGCCGACACCAGTGCCATCATCAAGTCCAAAGACGTGACCTGTTCGGCCACCAATGGCTCTACATCCACGGCCCGTAACACGCGGGCGATCTGACGCGCATGACCTTCGCATACCACTGGATCACACATCACCAATGGATACCGCAGCACCTCGTCCAGTGGAATGCGTTTGTGGCTTAGGATCGGATGCCGAGCGGGCACCACGACCATCAGCGGATCACGCCAGACCGGCTTAGCGAGGATGCCATCACCCACTTCGTCTGACTGCGCGAAACCCACGTCGTACAGGTCATCATTCAGACCCTTGAGCTGCTGCGACAGTGGCACCTCGAACAAACGAATATCGACCTCGGGTTCGTCCAGACGGCACTGTGCCAACAAAGCGGGCAGGCGCGACGGCGAAATGCCGTCGGACAAGGCAATGCGTAGCTGACCATGAAAACCATTGGCCGCAGCCCTTACGCTGTCACGCGTTTGCTCAAGTGCCGCGAAAACCCGGGGCACATGCTCCAAGAACAGCGTGCCCGCACGGGTCAGTCGGGTACTGCGTGTCGTGCGTGCAAACAGCGACACACCCAGTTCCTCTTCCAGCTCTTTGATGGCCCGCGACAGCGGCGACTGCTCGATGTGCAGCCGCTCGGCGGCGCGGGCGAAGTGGAGTTCTTCGGCAACCGCCAGAAAGCAACGTAGATGACGAAGTTCCATTACAAACCTCCCTATGCAATAGCTTTACCAAGCCTATGGTCGGTAGCAGGCGTCGACACCAGACGCCTGAGACTTTTCCATCACGGAAAGGTCAAAAAATCTGTCATTCCTTGAACTGCCGAATTGCTGTTTCGCTGGAAGAGCCACGCCTAAAGCGGTACCATGCAGCGATGATGAGAAACGCGCCAGACAGCAGCAGCACCGGCACATCGCCGAAGCGCGTATACGGTGTCAAGCCAGCCATACCTTGTACGGTGACCGGTAGCACTCCCGCTTGGTGTGGCGGCAGTGCGGCCATCACCCGACCATGGGGATCAATGGAGGCCGTAATGCCGGTATTGGTGGAAGTCACCATGGGGCGAGCTGTCTCGATGCTGCGCAGTCGGCCAATCTGTAGATGCTGGCGGAGCGCCCATGTATCACCGAACCAGCCAAGATTGCTCAAGTTAATCAAAATGCTCGCGCTCGAGCCGTGGTCAGTGCCAGGTAGCAGCGCTGGGAGCAGCTCGGAACCAAACACATCCTCGTAGCAAATGTTGAGAGCCAAGTGCTGCCCGCTCACCTCGAATGGGGTCTGACGAACGGGGCCACGATCGAATTCGCCCAGCGGCATGTCCAACATCTGGACGAACCACTCAAAGCCAGACGGTACATATTCGCCCCAGGGCACCAAGTGGCGCTTATCGTAGCGTTGCGGCATAGTTCCGGCGGTGAGTTGCTGTACCGGTGTATTGGCGTCAAAGCTGATGGCACTATTGGTATACCGCTGCCTGTCGTCCGACTCCATAGTGCGCAGGGGTAGCCCCATAACGATGGGGCTACCCTGGCTCTGGGCTACGCCGCGCCAAGCTTCCCAAACATCCGAATCAAGCTGGTCCTGAAATACCGGCAGCGCTGTCTCGGGCAGCACGATCAGGTCTGGAGGAGGCTCGTCGGGGCCATGCGGCTGCGCCGCGAGGCGCAGGTGGCTGATGATGCCCTGTTCCAGCAATGCCGGATCAAACTTCTGCGACTGCTCAATATTGCCCTGTACCAGACGTATGTTCAGCGGCTTTCCGTCGTTAGACGACCAATCGATAGGAGAAAGCAGCCCGCCTGCTGCAACCAGGGCGAACGCCATGGTGACCGCGGGAGCGGTGGAGCGCGTCGAAGCGGAGGGAGGCAGACGCAAGGCAGCCACGGCGGCCGCAGCAAATGCGGCCAGCAGCGCCATTCCGTGCACGCCCAGGAGCGGCGCCCATCCAGCTAGAGGGCCGTCGACATGGCCATAGCCGATATTCAACCACGGAAAGCCTGAGAACAGCACGCCGCGTAGCCACTCCATGCTCGCCCAGGCCCCCGACCAAGCCAGCCCCTGAACCAGCGACGCTCCCCGAATAGAGGCGGGGCGCAACCAGGCGAACAACCCGCAGGCCATGGCGGTGAACAACGCCAGGAAGCCCGATAGCGCGACCACGCCAGCAACCGCCAGCGGAGCTGAGAGTCCGCCATAGTGGTTCATACTAATGAAGAGCCAGTACAAGCCGACCCCGAAATTCACCAGGCCGAACCACCAGCCACGCACGAAAGCCTGCCAGGCGCACGCGGCATCGCGGGCGGCGCGTATTAGCACGGCTAGCGCTAGGACTTGTACAATGGCCAATGACCAAGACGGCAACGGGTCGACAGCGAATGCCAAGGCATGTACGCCGCCGGCCAGCGCCAGCGCTGCGGTAGCACGCAAACGCGTGGGGCGGCGAACGGCTACGCTCATTCCTACTAACACGCGAAGAAAGATGCTGACGGGTTGCTGTAAACGCTGCTTACGCCACAGCGTACGGTGCGTATCAGCCCGGGTGTGTCTTTCACGCATATCAGATCACACGCCCGCCAATGAGCAACGCGGCAAACCTGCTTGTACGTACAAATTCGATATTATCGCGACTATGATCGAATATAGCCCCACCCTCCCTGCTGCAAGCGCGCAATCTCGAGAACAGCAGCCCCGTCCAGCAGGCGAAGCGGTGCCCGGTTCTTCCTGTTTGTCCTCGCCAAGGTGTTCGGACACACCCAGGTGAGCGCATCCAGGTCCGGGTGCGCCAGCTACGGCTTGTGCATTGACAATGATACGTACGTCCGCCTCGGGAACCTCTCGTCGGAGGTTGGCCGCGTTGTTGCGTGCTCGCTCAAGGGCTGCAGGCGTCGGTGCATGCAAAATTACCTTCAGTTCTTGGTGTTGCGTGTCTTGTGTCATGATCAGAAAGAGTAAGTGGGTAAAGGTTGGTTGTCTCAGGGATTAATCTGATGGGAGGCAGATATCAAAGCGCTCTGCAGCATTTCTTCGATGGATGGGTGGTAGTACGGCATCGCCAGCATGTCGCTGACGGTCTGCTTTGCCTGGATCGCCCATGCGACCTGATGCGCCAGATGCTCGCCCTTAGTCAGGAACATGCTGGCTCCAAGTAACCGTCCTGTGTCCGGGGCGACGTAAACTCGTAGCAAGTTATATGGTGCTCCCAATATCTTGGAACGCCCGTTGCCACCGCCTTCGGCCACGCCGATAACTGCGCCCCGCTGCATCGCCTCGTCGTAGGACAAGCCTACCTCGCAGATGTCTGGATCAGTGAACAGAATGGAGATCGGCACGCGCCGGGATGCTCCATGCCATGGCCCGCCGGACAAACTGGATAAGACCGCTTGCGCTGCCATCCGGCCTTCGTCCACCGACTCGTGCATCAAAGGACGATCCGGCTGCACATCGCCCGCAAAGAAGATCGGTGCGTCTGAGGCGCGCATGGTGATGGGGTCGATGCTCGGTCGACCCGCATCATCCAACGAAACGCCTGCTGCGGCCAAATTTAGCGCAGTCGTATTGGGCGTGCGTCCCGTGGCGACCAAAAGATGGTCAACGATGGCGCTGTGCTCGCCCGTATGCATGAGCACATCCTCCCCGGCCATACTGACATCAATAGAAGAACCTAGCCACATCGGCAACTCACCCATGAATCTTGAGATCGCCCTATTCTGAACATCGGGATCCTCAATGCCTCCAACAGTGAAGAGTTGATCGGCCGCTATCACCTCCACGTCCAGACGCGACAGCGCTAACCCAAGCTCAAGCCCGATTGCACCCAACCCCACAATTCCCAGTCGTTTCGGCAGGATATCCAATTCAAAAAGCGTGTCGGTAGTCAAAATTCGAGACGTTACAGCATTGAGTGCTTGAGGCACCACCGGGCTGGAACCTGTCGCGACAATGAAGGCATCAGCTTCGATGCGTTGATTGCCCGCCTCCAGAATGCCAGGCGCGACAAAACGCGCTTCGGCCATGATCAAGCTCTCGCCCGCAGCCTTGTGTATACGTTCCGCAGCGCCGCTGGCCAACGCGTCCCGCGTCTGACGAGCGTGCGCCCACAAAGCCTGTGGTCCTTGCGCCGATAGTGCGGCACCCACAGGCAGTTGTCTGGCGGTCAGCCAGCGCATACCCGCATGCAGGGCAGCCTTCGACGGCATGCACCCCACACGGGCGCACGTCGTTCCCAACGGCCCTCGATCAATCAGTACCACCTGCCTACCCGCAGCCTTGATCGCATGAAATGCGGAGATCCCCGCCGTTCCTGCGCCAATGATGGCAACATCTACTTTCCTCGTTTGCATTGATCACTCCTATCCATAGTAAAGAAAACATACTGTTGAGCACGCCGAGCCGCTTTGTGATGATGCGCAGGTCGATGAGCCGTTATCCCATGTTGCGCATGAGCATCATGATCGCCACCACGATGCAGGCGATCGCAAAAATTCGTTGCAGTGCTGTTGAGGGAATCTTCGCTCCCAGAAAACGAGCGACCGCCATGCCCACGAGTGCGACTGCCGAGAATGCCCAGGTCGGAGCGGTAAGCGAAAGGCTCTGGCCGAATGTAATGAAGACGGTGACGGCAGACAGTAGCGCAATCACCAACAAAGATGTCGCGACGATACTGTGCATACGAAGTTCGCTGAAGTACCCCAACGCCGGGACGATGATGAATCCACCGCCAACACCCAACATGCCGGTGAAAAGACCCGAGACTGCTCCGATACTGGCCAACGTTGTCACGGTGCGTAGGTTCCAGATGAAGCGCCCAGTATCCTTGGATACTTTACAAACTCCAGATTGCGCCACGGACAACTCACCATCGTTTCGGGCGCCACGTGAAGACATGAACATGCGGTAGGCGACCACAAGCATGGCGACGACAAAGATCAAGTTCAGCCACCGGGACGGAAGCCAGTTAGCTAGCCTGACGCCAAGCGGCGCAGTGATGGTACCCGCTGCCGCCAGGACAATAGCGGCCTTATAGCGGACAAGACCTTGGCGCAGCCCTTGCAATGCACCAAGCATCGCTGCGGAGCCAACGGCCATGAGCGCCACGGGAGTGGCTCCACGTATGTCCATACCAAGCCCAAACACCAGCGCTGGCACGGCGAAGATGCCGCCTCCAGCCCCTGTCAATCCCAGAACAGCGCCAATTACAAGGCCGAGCAATCCGCCAATAAGCATCATGTATCGCCAATGGACAAATAGTTCCACACGTCTGCATTCGGGCTGCCCATCAGCGTGGGCCCAATACTTCGGCCAGCACGCCCTGCTGCGGCATGCCGTTGTATTTCTGGATCAGCCCCTCGCCATCCCGAACGATGATGCCAGGCGTGCCCCGAAACCCCATGGAAAGCATGAGCATCTGGTTATCGTCGAGGGTCCGCTGCACATCCTCCGGAACGCTCTTGGCGGGCGTTATACCGCCCTGGTCGTACTTGACTTCGTTTTCTCGCAGCGCCGCTGATCGATCGGACGCGCCGAGAATCGCCGCCGCTTTGGTTGGACTGTCCTCCTTGATGAGCCCGACTAACAAGTGGCGCAGTTGGACTTTTCCGGCATCCACCCAAGGACGCGCGGCCTCCCAGAACAGGTGACAATAGGGGCAATTCGCATCGGTAAAGGTATAGATAACGCGCGGCGCATCGGCCTTGCCATCCAACACCCACGTGGCCGACTCGAGATCCGCCCAAGCCTGATCGCTGATCGGCTTGGCAACCAAGCTCTGCAGTGTCGCGTGGTCAATCGGCTCGCCCTTGGCGTTAAGGCGCGTGCCCGAAACTGCATTCCCATCCGCCAGAACGTAGACCGCGATGGGACTGTCGCCCACGATTCCGGCGAAGGCACGCACGCCTTCACCCGCGTCAAATTCCTGCTTGAAGGTGACACCTTGGTCTTCCAACGCCTCGATAACCGGCGGCTTGTCCGTAGCCTGGGCCTGACCGCCGCTCGGCATCAGAATGAGAGGAGCCGCCGTAATGAAAGAGAAGAGCACACGCTGTGCAAACATAGTCATTCCTTATCCGTATTGGGTTCGATGATTAATCAAAAATGGCGTGATATCTTGGCCTCAAGATCAGCCATGGTGATCTCGCCTAAATGTAAATCCACCATGCGCCCCTGTGCGTCAAAAAAGAAAGTCGTGGGCAAGCCGCCTGTACGCATTTCCCGCATAGCCTCAGACGATGGATCGAGTAGGACATCCGTCAAATTCAGGCCTTCGCTCTCAAGAAACATCTTGGCCTGTTGCGCGCTTTCTCCTTGGTTGATTAAGACGAAGGCAACGTCGGGAAACGCCGTCTGGGCCTGCTCAAGTACCGGCATCTCGCGCCGGCATGGCGGGCACCAGGTGGCCCAAAGGTTGAGCACGACCGGCGTTCCCATATACGAACTCAAGTGAGCAGGACGCTCCTCCAGCGTCACCAACTGCAAGTCCGGCAAAGATGGCGCGGCCTGCTGCGCCATCTTGTCGGCTTCTAGTGTCTGGGTGGCTAACGGACTTTCAGAGTTGTCCGCTTGATTACAGCCGGTTAACAGCAGAAGGCTGAAGACGGCGATGAAGGACAATCGTAAAGACTGTGTAAACATGGTTATCACTTATCAGTACTGGATTCGGAGGGCAAGTCGAAACGACGCGACATCTTGTCCTTAAGGCTGGGCATGGTGATCTCGCCCAAATGCGAGTCCACCAAACGCCCCTGCGCATCGAAAAACAAGGTCGTTGGTAAGCCGCGTGAACGCATTGCTTGCATGGTGCTGGATGATGGATCGAGCAGCACATCCGTCAAAGTCAGATTCTCGCTTTCAAGAAAGGCCTGTGCCTGCTCCGCACTTTCCCCTTGATTGATCATGACGAAAGCAGCGTCCGAAAATTCCGTCTGGGCCTGTTCGAATACCGGCATCTCGCGGCGGCATGGCGGGCACCAGCTCGCCCAAAGATTAAGCACGACCGGACGTCCCGCATACTCACTCAGTGAAATGGGACTTTGATCCAGCGTAACCAACTGCAAGTCTGGTAAAGGTGGCGCGGAGCCTTGCATCAGATCGAGCACACCACCCGCGACAACCCAGGCGACGACACCCGCCATGACGCCTGCCAGCACAGGACCGCGCAACGCCTGGGTCAGGCGGGTTCGCCGCCAGATGTAGACAACCACCACCAAGACACCGGCCCACCACGTAAATCCGCGATCGCCGATGGCGATCATGGACATGGGCGTGGCTGAGTATTCCTCCCACCATTGGGCGATATATGCCAGCCGGGCCGCCAACAGCCCCCAAACCACGGCATCAAGAATCATTGAGCCGGCGGCCTTGTAAGACACATCAGGTAGCCGTCGGGCCACCATGCGCGCCGTCATCCAAGCCAGCAGCACAGCGGCGATGGTAGTGAAGACATGTATGGGGAATGGCCCTATACCGATCATGACACACCTGCCGTGTTTAGGCGCTCCAGAAAGTCACTCGCATTAATCTCGCCCACCACGCGCAGATCCCGGCGCTCCGTACCATCCGGCCCCACCAGTATGAGCGTGGGCGGACCCATGACGCCCCAGTGCTTG
>LNAP01002956.1_pt1 | contig 16512 bp, 13 predicted proteins | sample 602601 | NCBI WGS metagenome assembly LNAP01 (sample SAMN02440304, study PRJNA202911) | soil metagenome | biome: Subtropical and temperate rainforests or woodlands; isolation source: soil samples (1 kg each in a 20% v/v slurry with milli Q water) were... ... | reverse complement strand
CAAGCCACAGAACACGCCTTCGATGGCCAAGTCCTGGTCGGCACGAACCACAATAGGTTGATAGGCAGGGTTGCGCGGCAACAGGCGCACACTGTGGCCCACTCGCTCGAAACGCTTGATGGTGACTTCGCCGTCCAGGCGCGCGACCACGATCTGCCCGTTCAGCGCCTCGGCACTGCGCCGCACGCCCACCAGGTCGCCATCGAGAATGCCGTCCTCGATCATCGAGTCCCCCTGGACCCGCAGCAGGTAATCCGGGACCCGGGCGAAGGTCGCCGGGTCGAGCATCAGCCGCGTGTGCACTTCGGCGTCGGCGCCGATGGGCAGGCCAGCGGCCACGCGGCCCAGCACCGGGACCTCCAGCCACTCAGGCCGCGCCGGTTGATTGAGCAGGCGAATCCCCCGGGCCTGGTTCGGGTTGACCTCGATAAACCCGGCTTCGGTCAGCGCCAGCACGTGTTTGCGCGCCACACTGCGCGAAGCAAAACCAAAGGCCTCGGCGATCTCGGCGAGGCTGGGGGGCTGACCTTGCTTCGCGATACGTTCGCGGATGAAGTTCAGGATGGCGGAACGGCGGGGAGTGAGAGTCGTCATGGAGTACATTTGTACTCCTATGGGAAATTCCTGACAATAGCCGCCAGTCAGACCAACACCTTGCCGGCTCCGACAAGGGTGGGCGGCGTCAGGGCTTGCGCTGCAACACCCGATCCATGATGCGGTCGGTCTTCAAGGCCTCGATCGCCAGTGCCGGGTGCACACTCTCGCCGCGAATATGCGCGTTCATGCCCAGCACGTGGTGCCACTGGATATGGGGGTGATGGGCAATATGCAGGGTTTCGCTGACCTCGGCTGCAAGTTGCAACGGCTGCTCGTCGAACACGGAAAAACTGATGCGCCCTGTGCTGCCAATCAACTCGACCCGATCCTCGCGTCGGTCAGCCACAAAGTTCCAGCAGCCCATCCCCAGCGCGCCCGAGCTGAAGCTCCAGCAGGCGGTGACCGCATCTTCCGCCGCATAGCGCCCGGCCTGGCGCGCGGTATAACCCGTGACCTCGACAATATCCCCTGCCAGGTACTGGAACAGGTCGAAGCCATGGCTGGCGAGGTCGGCAAAATAACCACCGCCGGCAATCGCCGGATTGGTACGCCAGTTGCTCGCGTTGGTGTCCGTGGGCGATGGCGGCTTGCACAACGTCCAGTTCAGCTGCCGCAACTCGCCGATGCGCCCCTCTTGCAGCCAGGCACGCACCTGCTGGAAGCGCGGCAGGGAGCGGCGGTAATAGGAAACAAACAGATGCAGCCCGGCCCGCTCGAAGGTGCGCTGCATCAAGGCGCTCTGCTCGGCATTCAGCGCCATCGGCTTTTCGACACAACAATGCTTGCCCGCCGCCGCCACCAGCAGGCTGTATTCCAGGTGGCTGTCGGGGGGCGTAGCGATGTACACCGCATCCACTTCGGGGTCATCAATCAGCGCCTGGGCATCTGTGTAAAACCGGGCAATCCCATGGCGTGCCGCATAATCGCGCACGGCTTCCTCACGGCGCCCCATCACGGCCACCAGGGCCGAGCCTGGCGCTTTGTAGAAAGCGGGTCCACTCTTGATTTCAGTAACACTGCCACAACCGATCATGCCCCAGCGGATGGTGCTCATATGACTTTCCTTCATCGGTACTTTTTCAGTCGGGCAGTATCAGCGTTTTCCTGCGCGGTCTCCAGCCTCCGCCCATAAAGACCCAGCATGACAATTGCATTACACTTTTATGACGATCATCTTGCGGGGGCACAGACGATGAAAATACGCGCAACGGTGATTTGCGAACATGAGGGGCACATTCTGTTCGTGCGCAAGGCCAGGTCGAAATGGGCATTGCCCGGTGGCAAGGTCGAGCGCGATGAGCGCCCAGTCGGCGCGGCCGAGCGGGAGTTACAGGAGGAAACCGGGCTGAACGTGGATGGTTTGTTGTATCTGCAGGAGTTGAAGGCCAGTGACACGCTGCATCACGTCTTTGAAGCCTCAGTGGTGAACATCGACCAGGCCCGGCCCTGCAATGAAATCACCGACTGCCAGTGGCATGCCTATAGTGCCCTGGAGCAACTGGACACCACCGACGCCACCAAGCGCATTGTCCGCTCGTTTCTGCGCCGGCTCTGACGCCTAGCCGAATGCCGCAAACCCACGGCGCCCGGCCTTGAGTTCGGTGCGCAGTTCGCCAATCAGGTTGGAGATGGCACGGATGCTGTCCAGACCCTGGGGCGACACGCCGGTCAACAGCAGCTCGACGCGACCGGACTCCGGTTCGAAGACTCGGATGGTCAAGAAACCCTGGGGGTTGACACTACAATCGCACGACAGCGGGACGAAACCGGACGCCATGATGCGGCTCAACTCAGCGATCGGAATCATCCTGGGCACTCTTGCTCACACATGACGCGATGGACGTGATCCATGCAGGGTAGATCAGGTTGTGCAACGCGTGTAGGCAATCCTACGAAAGTGTTAGCTACCCCACACTTTTCTGCGAAAGCGTTGGTGCACTGGCGCCAGAAAAACCACGGACGTTTATCTGCCAGGCAGGTATGAAGGTCAAATCGCGGACAAAAAAAATCCCAAGTAGCTGATGGAAACTTGGGATTTAAAAATGCATAAACCGTGGGAGGTGAACGCCCGGTCATAATAACCATCGAGACAACCTGTAACAAGTTGATTATTAGCCTTTCGTCGGATTGAAACAGCGCTAAGTCATTCAATAACCACACATTTTTCAGGGTTCGCGATATCTTTCGTGCCACTTTTTGGTGCAACTTCCAAACTTGCCGGGTTAAAACCCTAATAACTATCAGGTTAATAACCGAGTATGTAGCGTGTCTATTTACGCGCCCGTTTGTAGCGCACGCACTCTTCATAAAAGCTCGAACGAACAGCCGTCGGTTTGAGCCGCGAGGGGCTGTCATAGGTCTGCTCGGTGATCCCCATGGCCATCATGCGCATCCAGGACTTGTCGAACTTGTACCGCTGGATTTTCTGCCGCGCGGCATACAGCGAAACACCGGCCAACTTCAGCTCCTGGGCCCTGGCCGCCGTGCCCGCGCCCCAACTGCACATGTACCGATCCCCTTCGCGCAGCGTCTTGCCCTGGGCCGCCGCCGCCCCGCTCGCCAGGGCCAAGGCAATCAGCGTGATTTTTACGTTACGCATTGGCATCCCACCTAACCACCTGAAAATAAAAGTGATTTTGGCGAAACATCGGCCAGTTGGGGGCCATTAAAATGCCTTCTCGATGCATCTGAGCGAAATAAAAAGGTCAGCTCGAAACGAACTGACCTGTTCCGATACTGCTATGCAGAACGGTTTTTCAACTTACCACTGATACGTCGCACTGGCCTGCACCGTCCGTTGCGAGCCGTACCAGCACCACGAGTACGAATAGCAGGACGCCACGTACTCTTTATCCGCCAGGTTGGTGGCGTTCAGCGCCAGGCGCAGGTTGTCGCCCTGGGTATTGATGTGCGGGATGTCGTAGTGCACCGACGCATCGAACAAGGTGTAGCCCGGAACCTTCAGGGTGTTGGCGGTATCGCCCCAGGACGAGCCGACATACCGCGCGCCTGCGCCCACGCCGAAGCCTTTGAGGTTACCGTCATGCAAGGTGTAGTCGGCCCACACCGAGGCGGTGTGGCGCGGCACAGCATAGGTCGTGGTGCCCTGGGTCGGCACGGCCGGGCCGACGCCAATGTCGGTGATCGGCGCATAGCGCACGGTGCTGTTGGATTTGCTGATGCGGTTATCGAGGTAGGCATAGGCCGCCGTGATATCCAGGTTGTCGTTGAGACTGGCCTTGCCTTCGAGTTCAAAGCCACGGGAGCGCACTTCACCGTCCTGGACCTGGCAGCGACCATTGCCGCACAAGTGGGTTGGGTCCGGGTCCATGGTCGGTACGTTGTTCTGGCGCAGGTCGAAGATGGCCGCGGTGATAAAGCTGTTGCTGCCTGGAGGCTGGTACTTGATGCCGATTTCGTACTGTTTGCCTTCGGTGGGTTTGAACACCGAACCACCGTAGCCGGTGCCCGATTGCGGGGAGAAGGATTCGGAATAGCTGGCGTATGGCGCTAGGCCGTTATCGAAGAGGTAGACCACCCCCAGGCGGCCGGTGAAGGCTTTGCTGTCCAGGGAGGATTTGGTTTTCTTGCCGTCGGTCAAACTCAATGAGCTGTTATCCGTGCTGGCCCAGTCATAACGACCGCCCATCAACAGCACCCACTTATCCCACTTCGCCTGCTCCTGCAGGTACACGCCAGTCTGCTCGCTGCGCTGGGTCGCGTCGCTGGAAAATGCCGGGGTGGTGACCGGCGCGCCATATACCGGATCGAAAATATCCAGGTCCGGTCCCTTGCCGTAACCGGCCTTGGTATCGACGCTGGTGTTCTGGTAATCAAGCCCCATCAACAGCGTGTGCTGCACCGGGCCGGTGTCGAACTTGCCCTGCAACTGGTTATCCAGGTTGTAGGCATCCATGTCGACATCGGTGGCGATGGTCGAGCGGTTCAAGGTGCGGTAATCGGCCTGCAGGTTGCTGCTGTAGATACTGCGGTAGATCCCTTCGCTGCGCATATAGCGAGCGTTCTGGCGCACGGTCCAGACGTCGTCGAGGTGATGCTCGAAGGCATAACCGATGGAGTAATGCGCGCGGTCACTCTTCTCGAAGTTCTTCTCGCCGTCGTAGAAATCGACATCAATCTTGCGCCCCAGCGGGCTATGCAACACCGAGCCCCAGGCCGGCATCGAACCGTAGGAAGCGCCCTTGGGATCCTTCTGGAAATGCCCGAGCAGGGTCAGCGAGGTGTCCTCGTTCGGGCGCCAGGTGAAGGCCGAAGACAGGGATTGGCGGCGGGTCTCGGTGTGCTCGACCTGGCCGTCGGCATCATCGAACAAGCCGGCGACGCGGTAGGAGTAAACCCCTTGCTCATCCAGCGGGCCGCTGAGATCGAAGGTGGTGCGCTTTTTGTTGAAGGTGCCGTACTCCACGCCCACTTCGTGAAAAGGCGTATCCAGCGGGCGCTTGGTGACCATATTGATCACGCCGCTGGGGCTGCCCTGGCCATACAACACCGAGGCCGGGCCGCGCAGGACCTCCACGCGCTCCAGGTCGAAGGCATCCTTTTGCGGCGAGGCATCGCGGCTCGACGCCACGCGCAGGCCGTCGAGGTAAGTCACCGGCGAGAAGCCGCGAATGGTCAACTGGTCCAGGCGCGAGGCAGTGGCGCCACGGGTTTCCGGGACGACCGCGGCGCTGTAGCGCAGGATCTGGTTGAGGCTCTCGGCATTCTGCGCGCGCATCTGGTCTTTGGTGACCACCGAGATCGACTGTGGGGTCTCGATCAGCGCGGTGTCGGTCTTGGTACCGGACAGGCTGCGCGTGGCTACATAGCCGGACACCGGGCCGATGGGGCTTTCACTTTGAGCGGCGCCGCTGATGGTGGTGGCTTGCAACTCCACTGAGCCATCCGCCTGGGGGATCGGCTCGATGCGATAGCGCTGGGCAGACAGCGCCTGGGCCCGCAAACCGCTGCCCGCCAGCAACTGGGCGAGTGCCGCGTCGCTGCTCAACTGCCCGTTCAAACCGCTGCTGCGCTTGCCGCGGGTCAAGGCCGGATCAAAGGCCAGGACCAGCCCGGCCTGTTCGGCAAAGCCGTTGAGGGCCTGGCTCAGGTCACCGGCAGGGATCGAGAAATGGCTGCTTTCATCAGCCCATGCGGTGTGAATGGTCAGGGGCACAGCGGCAAAAGCCATCGCCACTGACAGCGCCAGCGGGTGCAACGGACGAGCAAAGCGTGACATGAGAGGTCCTGGAAAAGAGGGTTCTATATTCCATGACGGCCATGTCGGGAAATCGGGTATGAATGAGACCGGTTTTTATTTGAACGGGTGTCTTCAGGCAGATCAGAGGGGTTTGATCACCACCAGCAGGTCGGTGAAATGCTCCACTTTGATCGGCAGGTTATCCGCCAGGGTCGCCAGCGCTGCATCGCTGTCATCGAGCTTGAACACCCCTGACACGCGCATGCCTTGCAACGCCTGAGGATCAAAACGCACCACGCCATGGCGATAGCTGGCCAGGGTTTGCAGGACCTCGCTCAACGGCCGGTCATCCACCGTGAGCAAGCCCCGGGTCCAGGCCGCCGGGTCGCCGCTGCCGACCGCTTGCGCCGGCTGGGCGTGGCCCTGCTTGAGGATCGCGCGCTGGCCTGCCGTGACCTTCACCGCCTCGCTGTGATTGCCTTTGGCGGCCACCGTTGATTCGATCACCGTGACCACGGTCGAGCCATCCACCGCGCGCCGGACCAGGAAACGCGTGCCCAACGCGGTCGCCGTGCCCTGGTCGGTGCGCACCACAAATGGCCGCTGCGCATCCTTGGCCACCTCGACCCACATCTCGCCCTTGAGCAACTCGATTACACGCTGCTGGCCGTCGAATTTCACGTCCAGTGCCGAGTTGCTGTTGAGCTGCACCCGGCTGCCATCGGCCAGGACCACTTGGCTCCGTTCGCCGACGCCGGTACGTTGGTCGGCCATCCACAGTGGCAGTTGCTCGACGCTCGCCCAGCCGAGCACCAACACACCCAACAGCCCCAGGACCTGCCCGCCGCGCACGGCGTAACCGGGCTTGCGTGGGATGAAGGCTTGATTCAATGCCAGCCGTGCCGGTTCGGCAGGCAGTTCATCGAGGCTGCCCCACAATGCCCCCATGCGCTCGAAAGCCACCCGATGGCGTGGGTCAGCCTCACACCACTCTTCAAATGCCTGGCGGTCAGCGGCGCTGACTTTCTCATCATTGAGCAGCGCCAACCATTGCGCTGCCTCGCTGACAATCTGTTCGGCGGACATCAAAGCGGATCCGCGCCATGCAGCGTCTGGTAGCAATGCACCAGCGCGCTGGAGATGTAGTTTTTTACTGTGCTGGAGGAGACCTGGAGCTGGGCCGCGATTTCACTGTAGGTCAGGCCGTCCAGGCGACTGAGCAGAAACGCTTCGCGGGCCTTGTCCGGCAGGCCGGCGAGCATCAGCGCAATGCGTTCCAGGGCCTGCAGCGCGACATGAATGGTCGCCGGATCGGGCATGCCAGCGTCTTCGTACTGGATCGCCAGGGCTTGCATATAGGCTTTCTCGATCTTGCGTCGCCGCGCACCGTCAATCAGCAAGCGCCCGGCAGTGGTCGCGAGAAATGCCCGAGGCTCCTGAATATTGTGGGGCTCGGCCAGCAGCAACACCCGCACGAATGCATCCTGGGCCAGGTCCGCCGCATGCTGCGAACAGCCGAGTTTCTTGCGCAACCAACCCTGCAACCAGGAATGGTGGTCGCTGTAGAGCGCGGTGAGTGTCTGCTGGCGGCGGGCTATATCACAATCGGCCACAGGAAAGTCATGCATGCGCAAAAGTTTCTCAAACAAGAAAGATTACCAATCGCGCAAACGATGACAGTAAAACGATGGCAGGGCAAGGGCTCGGCAACGAACCCCAGGCACATCCAGACCAGCTGTCCCCCACGGGTGCAGGAGGCCCGACTTATGGCGAGGGGTTCGCCGGCAATGGCCTGCTTAGCGCAAGCTCCAGGACACCCCGGCATACACGCCCATGCCATCGCCCGGCGTCGAGCGCGCCATATCCTTGCCATGATCGTCATAGCCCGGGGTCACGGTATTGGCATAGCGCTGGTTGGTCAGGTTGCGCAGGTCGACCCAGGCTTGCCAGTCGTGCTTCGGCGCGTCATAGCCAACGGTGGCGCCCAATAAGCCATAGGCTCGCGCGTAGTAGGAGTTGGCGTAGTCCACCGCCACCCGCGAGGAGTACTCGCCATTGAGGCTGCTGAAAAAGCCACTGGGATGGCCGTAGCGCACCTGCGCCTGGTAATAGTGCTTGGGGATACCGGGCAATGTGTTGTCGCCAAAGCGCGGGTCGTCGCGGTAGTGGAAGTTGCTGTAGGTGTAGGCCTGGCGCAGGGCCAGGCGGCCAGTGTTGCCGCCCTCCCACAACGGGCTGGTGAGGCTCAGTTCCAGGCCTTGGTGAATGGTCGGGCTGGCGTTGGATTCGGCGACCACCTGCGACAGGTTGGGCGTAGCCGCCTGGGTCTCGACGCTGAGCAACTCATGGCGCACCAGCGAGTGATACAGCGCCAGATCCCATTGGCCGAACCAGGCTTCGCCGCGTCCGCCCACTTCCAGGGTGGTGGCGGTCTGGTTTTGCAGCTTAACGCCTTCGCGGGCCAAGCCTGAAGCCGGATTATTAACATCTTCGGCAAAGAACTTGTTGGAACCCCAGATCATCGACCAGGCATGCGGCGGTTCCACCGAGCGGCTCAGGTTGCCATACACCTGCAATTGCGGGTTGAAGTCATAGCGCAGGCCCACGCGCGGGGCATAGTCCCAGGCATGAGTGCTCAAGGGGGCATGGGTCTCGGGATAGGTGACTTCGGTTTCGCGACGGGTATAGATCGCCGCCAGCCCGGTGGTCAGCCACAGATCGGGCAGCAGCTCCAGGTCGTTGCTCACGTGCAGCACCGTATCCGACCCCAGGTAGCTGTAGTCACGGGTCTTGGTGCCCGGGGCGAAGGTGGCGGTGGTACCGGTAGGCACCCGCACGTACTCCGACACACCGTTATTGGGCAGGCCCTGGGTGGTGCGCAGGCCGACCGTGGTCTTGCTGTCGCGTCCCAGCAGGGTGTCCTGGCGGATGTAGTTCAAGGTGCCGCTGATATCGGTATACGCCACCTTGAGCCGGTTGGTGCCTTCGCGCAGGTCCATGGGGTAGTCGTGGTACACCAGCCCCGCTTCGATGCGGGAGTTATCGTCCAACTGCAGCGTGGTCTTGTTGGCGATCCAGGTAGAACCAGGCTGCAAGCGCTTGGAGTCGCGCGTCAAATTGAGCGCATTGGCCGCACGCGGGCTGTGCTCGATCTGCTGGCGCGTGAGTTTGCCGGGGCTGTCGTTGGCGGTTTCGCGGTAACGCAAATAGAAGCGGGTTTCCAGGTCCGGGTTGAACCGGTAGCCGAAGTTGGCCGCCACGCCCTTGCCACTGCCGGAGCTTTGTTGCTGGAAGCCATCGTAGTCAGTGTCGGTCAGGCTGATGTAATAGTCGGCATCGCCCAGCACTTGCCCGGAGCTGATTTCCCGCTGGGCATACCCGTGGCTGCCGGCCTCGTAGCGCACGCGCAACTTGGGCGCATCGTAGCCGGTGCGGGTGACATAGTTGACCGCCCCGCCCAGGGCCAGTGCGCCCCGGTCGAAACCGTTGGCACCGCGCAGCACTTCGACGCGGCTGAGCCATAGCGGGTCCTTGAGTTCATAAGGCGTGCCGCCGGGGCCGGTGAGTGGCAGGCCGTCGATGGTTTCATACAGGCCGGACGCATGGCTGCCGGGGCCACGGTTGATGCTCGAGCCGCGAATGGAGATTTTCACCCCTTCGTTATTCGCCGCCTTGGCATAGATTCCGGCCTGGTACTTGAGCACGTCTTCATTGCTGCTGACCCGCCCCTGCTCGACGCTGGCCATGTCAACGTAGTTGGTCCCACCGGGTACCTGCTTGAGTTGCGCCTGGGCCGCTTCGCCTTCGCTCAGTTCGGTGCTGGTGACTTGCAGCGGCGCCAACTGCAGCGCCTCCTCGGCCTGGGCCAGGTGACTGAACGTCAGGGCAGCCCCCAAGCCAAGCCAGCGCGGGGAAAGAACAAGCAGAGGTTGTCGCAGGCGCATGGGCCGTATCCTTGAAGAGGTCTGCGGTTGGAAGCCGCGGATCATACGCAGGTCACGCACAAACCTCGTCGATTAGGCTAATGTGCTGGCCCTGAGCGCCCCTTCACTCTTGAGGCCGAGCCTTTCATGCGCAATCTCACCTTCGCCAGCATCTGCCTGTTCTCTTCACTATTGGTCGGTTGCCAACAGCATCCACCGGCCAACGACCAACTGGATGCGGTGCTCTGGACCCAAACCTCCATCGAGCATGAGTTGATCTATCGCCAGGTGTTTGCCAACGCCACCCGCCAGCTCGACGTGGCCCTGGCCAGCAAGGACTGGGACGCCCTGCCCTTTGCCCCACGCAACCTCAGCGGCCTGCCGCCGGCGGTGATCGTCGATATCGACGAAACCCTGCTGGACAACGTGCCACTCAACGCGCGGGACATCATCAACAACCAGGTCTACTCCTATGATCGCTGGAACACCTGGGTCGACCAGGCCAAGGCCCAGACCCTGCCCGGTGCCGTGGCGTTTGTGCAGGCGGCGCAGCAACGCGGGATCAAGGTGTATTACCTGACCAACCGCGAACACAGCCAGGTTCAGGCCACGGTCGCTAACCTGCGCCTGCGTGGTTTCCCGGTGGACAGCAACCAACAAATACTGGCGGCCGCCACCCCGACCGGCCATTGCGAACAGGCCGGCTACGGCAAGAACTGCCGCCGCCAGTGGGTCGCCAGCCAGGCGCGGGTGCTGTTGATGGTCGGGGATTCCCTGGGGGATTTCGTCCAGGCCGAACACAACACCCTGGCCGCCCAACGCCGGGCGGTCGAGCCCTATGCAGGCTGGTTCGGCCAGCGCTGGTTCCTGCTGCCGAATCCCACCTACGGCAACTGGTACAGCGCACCCTACGCCGACCGCGAAGAGATTCCATTTGAGCAGAAGCGCTTTTTCAAGCGTGAGGCCCTTCAGTTGCAGCAATGAAGATCCAAGGTGGCAGCTGAAATGCAATCCTCCACCCCCTGAAGATCGAGGTGGGAGCTGTCGAGCCCCGGCGAGGCTGCGATGGCGGCAGCATTGCGGGGGTTGATGTTGGCTGAACTACCGCTATCGCAGGCAAGCCAGCTCCCACCTTGGATCCTCAGTACATTGAGTACCGGATGCATCCTGCAATGGCAGCTGAAACGCAATCCTCCAAACCCTGAAGATCGAGGTGGGAGCTGTCGAGCCCCGGCGAGGCTGCGATGCCGGCGGCATTGCTGGGGTTGATGTTGGCTGACCCGCCGCTATCGCAGGCAAGCCAGCTCCCACCTTGGATCTTCAGCACATTGAGCACCGTATGCATCCTGCGGTGGCAGTGAAATGCAATCCTCCACCCGCTGAAGATCGAGGTGGGAGCTGTCGAGCCCCAGCGAGGCTGCGATGGCGGCGGCATTGCTGGGGTTGATGTTGGCTGACCCACCGCTATCGCAGGCAAGCCAGCTCCCACCTTGGTTCCTCAGTACATTGAGTACCGGATGCATCCTGCAATGGCAGCTGAAATGCAATCCTCCACCCCCTGAAGATCGAGGTGGGAGCTGTCGAGCCCCAGCGAGGCTGCGATGGCGGCGGCATTGCTGGGATTGATGCTGGCTGACCCACCGCTATCGCTGGCAAGCCATCTGTCACAGGGACTTGCGCCCACTCCTTAGCTGGTGGCCTGCCGATACTGACGCGGCGTAAAGCCAGTCAATGCCTTGAACTGGCGGGTGAATGCACTGTGGTCGGTGTAGCCGCATTGCAAGGCCACTTCGGTGATCGGCAACTCGGTGTGCAACAGGCGATGGGCATGTTCCAGGCGCACTTTCTGGATCATCTGCCGGGGTGTCAGGTGGAATACGCGCTTGCAGTAACGCTCCAGTTGCGCCACCGAGATGCCGGCGATGCGTGTCAGTTCGCCGAGGGTCACGCGCTGGTTGAAATGGGCGCGGATGTGTTCGTCCACCGCCGCCAGGCGCTGATAGGCCGGGTGGGTCTCGCTGGCGGATTGCAGGTCGACCGAAATCCCAGCCAAGCCGATGATCGCCCCCTCGCGGTTATACAACGGCCATTTGTGGGTCAGGCACCAACCGGGTTCACGGCTGCCGTACAGGTGCAACTCCAGTTGGTCCTCCAGTACCAGGCCCTGTTCCAGTACGCGCCGATCCTGTTCGGTATAGCCCGGCCCCAACTGCGCGGGGAACACTTCGGCGCTGGTCTTGCCCAGTAACGGGCGCCGGTCTTTCAAGCCACAGCGCTGCACCAGGGTGTGGTTGGCCATGACATAGCGCGCCTGCACATCCTTTATAAACATCGTCGCATTGGGGATCACGTCGAGCATCGGTAACAGCATGGCCACGCCCGCCAGCAGCTGTTCGAGGCTGTGGGGGCGCTGCTCATCGCCCTGGCACAGGGCTGCAAACGCGTTGTGCATCATGCCGCTCACCGCCTCGTTTATCGCCTCGCCGGGCCAGCAGATTGCCCGATGGCCGGGGCCCTGTCGAGTGCCGTTGCCCACCTGGCAATTGTGCTGAATTCGTCATTGATAGCCGCGCAAAACATCAATCGCCAGCGCGCCGATGGGTTCACTGTAGCGCCACTGCATGCCTATCCAATAACCCACAAGAAGGCGCCGCTATGTCAGCCCAAGGCAAGTTCAAGAAACAGCTGTCTCTGATCGACCTCACCTTTATCGGCCTGGGAGCCATCTTCGGTTCCGGTTGGTTGTTTGCCGCCAGTCACGTGTCGTCCATTGCCGGCCCCGCGGGGATTTTTTCCTGGTTGCTCGGCGGTTTTGCCGTGCTGTTGCTGGGCATTGTGTATTGCGAATTGGGCGCCGCCCTGCCCCGTGCCGGGGGCGTGGTGCGCTACCCGGTGTATTCCCACGGCCCGCTGCTGGGCTACCTGATGGGCTTTATCACGCTGATCGCGTTTTCCAGCCTGGTGGCGATTGAAGTGGTTGCCGCAAGGCAATATGCCGCCGCCTGGTTTCCCGAGTTGACCAAGGCTGGCTCCAGCGACCCCACCCCCCTCGGCTGGCTGGTGCAGTTCGGCCTGCTCTGCCTGTTTTTCGTGCTCAATTACCGCAGCGTCAAGACCTTCGCCATCGCCAATAACCTGGTCAGCATTTTCAAGTTCATCGTGCCGCTGCTGGTGATCGGCGTGCTGTTCACCTTCTTCAAACCGGCCAACTTCCACTCCCAGGGGTTCGCGCCGTTCGGCCTGTCGGGGATTGAAATGGCGGTGTCCGCCGGCGGGGGGATTTTTGCCTATCTGGGGCTGACGCCGATCATCTCGGTGGCCAGCGAAGTGAAAAACCCACAACGCACCATTCCCATTGCCCTGATCCTTTCGGTGCTGCTGTCCACGGCAATTTATGTGCTGCTGCAAGTGGCCTTCCTCGGCGGCGTGCCCACCGAAATGCTCGCCAATGGCTGGGCCGGCATCAGCAAGGAACTGGCCCTGCCCTATCGCGATATCGCCCTGGCCCTGGGCGTGGGCTGGCTGGCCTACCTGGTGGTGGCCGACGCGGTGATCTCCCCCAGCGGCTGCGGCAATATCTATATGAACGCCACGCCACGGGTGATCTATGGCTGGGCGCAGACCGGCACCTTCTTCAAGATTTTCACGCGTATTGATGAGAAATCCGGCATCCCGCGCCCGGCGTTGTGGCTGACCTTTGGCTTGTCGGTGTTCTGGACCCTGCCGTTCCCGTCCTGGGAGGCGCTGATCAATGTGGTGTCCGCCGCCCTGGTGTTGAGCTACGCCGTGGCCCCGGTGTGCGTGGCTGCGCTGCGACGCAATGCGCCGGACATGCCGCGCCCGTTCCGGGTCAAGTGGATGAGTGTGCTGGGCCCGCTGTCGTTCATCATCGCCGCGCTGATCGTCTACTGGTCAGGCTGGAACACCGTGTCCTGGCTGCTGGGCCTGCAAATCGTGATGTTTGTGGTGTACCTGCTGTGCCGCCGCCTGGTGCCGACCCAGCACCTGAGCATCGCCCAGCAAGTGCGCTCCAGCGCGTGGCTGATCGGCTTCTACGCCGTGACCATGGTGCTGTCGAAACTCGGTAGTTTCGGCGGCCTGGGCGTGCTCAGTCATCCCTTCGACACCCTGGTCGTCGCCGCCTGTGCCATGGGCATCTACTACTGGGGTGCAGCCACCGGCGTGCCGGCGCACTTGGTAGAACTGGAACACGAAGACGACGAAAGCGAAGCCGTGCTGCCCACTACCGGCATGCACCCGGCGAACGCGTAATTGGCCAATCACCAAGGAATAGCTGGATGAAACGACTGCATGTGATTGACTCCCACACCGGCGGCGAACCGACGCGCCTGATCATCAATGGCTTCCCGCAGCTGGCCGGCCAGACCATCGCCGAGCAGCTTGAGAGCCTGCGCACCGAGCACGACCCATGGCGCCGCGCCTGCCTGCTGGAGCCCCGTGGCAACGATGTACTGGTCGGCGCGCTGTACTGCGAGCCGGTTTCGCCGGGGGCCACCTGCGGGGTGATTTTTTTCAACAACGCCGGCTACCTCGGCATGTGTGGCCACGGCACCATCGGCCTGATTGCCTCGTTGCACTACTTGGGCCGCATCGCGCCAGGGGTGCACAGCATCGACACGCCGGTGGGCCAAGTCAGCGCCACCCTGCATGAGGACGGCGCGGTCACCCTGCGCAACGTGCCCGCCTATCGCTATCGCCAGCAAGTGCCCGTGGATGTACCGGGGCATGGCCGGATCTACGGCGATATCGCCTGGGGCGGCAACTGGTTTTTCCTGGTGTCCGAGCACGGCCAGGATTTGCACATGGCCAATGTCGAGGTCCTTACCGACTTCACCTGGGCCATGCTCAAGGCCCTCGAAGCCCAAGGCATCCATGGCGCAGACGGCGCGTTGATCGACCATATCGAACTGTTCGCCGACGACGACCAGGCCGACAGCCGCAACTTCGTCATGTGCCCCGGCAAGGCCTACGACCGCTCGCCCTGCGGCACGGGTACCAGCGCCAAGCTGGCGTGCCTGGCCGCCGATGGAAAGCTTCAGGCCGGTGAGCCCTGGGTACAAGCCAGCATCACCGCCAGCCAATTCGAAGGCCGTTTTGAATGGGAGGGCGAACGCATCCGCCCCTTCATCACCGGCCGCGCCTATATGACCGCCGACAGCACCTTGCTGATCGACGAACAGGACCCCTTCGCCTGGGGCATTTGAGCACCCGGCAGCGTTACAACAGACCCTTCCAAGGAGATAGAACCATGAGCGATAACATTTTCACCGGCTGCATCCCTGCCCTGATGACCCCGTGCACCGCCGAGCGTCAGCCGGACTTCGACGCCCTGGTCGCCAAGGGCCGCGAACTGATCGACATCGGCATGAGCGCCGTGGTGTATTGCGGCTCCATGGGCGACTGGCCGTTGCTCACCGAAGCCCAGCGCCAGGAAGGCGTGGCGCGCCTGGTGGCTGCGGGCATCCCGACCATTGTCGGCACCGGGGCGGTCAACAGCCGTGAAGCAATATCCCATGCCGCCCACGCCGCCAAGGTCGGCGCCCACGGTTTGATGGTCATCCCACGGGTGCTGTCCCGTGGCGCTTCGGCCACTGCGCAAAAGGCCCACTTCGCGGCGATCCTCAGCGCCGCACCGAACCTGCCATCGGTGATCTACAACAGCCCCTACTACGGCTTCGCCACCCGCGCCGACCTGTTCTTTGAACTGCGTCGCGAGTACCCGAACCTGATCGGCTTCAAGGAGTTCGGCGGCGGTGCCGACCTGCGCTATGCGGCCGAACACATCACCTCCAAGGACGATGACGTGACCCTGATGGTCGGTGTCGATACCCAGGTGGTGCACGGTTTCGTCAACTGCAACGCCACCGGCGCGATCACTGGCATCGGCAACGCCCTGCCACGGGAAGTCCTGCAACTGGTGGCCCTGAGTAAGAAGGCTGCCAAGGGCGATGCCAAGGCCCGGCGCCAGGCCCGGGAGCTGGAAGCGGCGCTGGCGGTGCTGTCGTCCTTCGATGAAGGCTGCGACCTGGTGCTCTATTACAAGCACCTGATGGTGCTCAATGGCGACCTGGAATACAGCCTGCACTTCAACGACAGCGATGTGCTCAGCGATGCCCAACGCCGGTATGCCGAGCACCAGTACGCGCTGTTCCGCCAGTGGTACGCCAACTGGTCGGCAGAACAGAACGTCGACTGACTGCTCGTACGCCGCTGCTACACAGCGGCGTCCCTTCTTTTTTCAGGAACAGGCCATGACTCTGACAGGCAATATGCTGATCGGTCAGCACTCCATTCCCGGCACCCGCACAGCCATCCGTGCGATCAACCCAGCCACCGATGCTGCGCTGGAGCCGGCCTATCCCGGCGGTTCCACCGAGCAGGTGGCCCAGGCTTGCGCGTTGGCGTGGTCAGCCTTCGACAACTACCGCGAGACATCCCTGGCGGCGCGTGCTGAATTCCTCGAAACCATCGCCAGCGAAATCGAAGCCCTCGGCGATGAACTGATCGAGCGTGCCGTGGCCGAAACCGGCTTGCCCCACGCGCGGATCCAGGGCGAACGGGGCCGCACCTGCCAGCAACTGCGCACCTTCGCCCGCACCGTACGCGCTGGCGAATGGCTGGACGTGCGGGTCGATGGCGCCCAACCAGGCCGCCAGCCCCTGCCCCGTGCCGACCTGCGCCAACGCCAGGTGCCGCTGGGCCCGGTGGCCGTATTCGGCGCCAGTAACTTCCCGCTGGCGTTCTCGGTGGCCGGCGGTGATACCGCTTCAG
>LNAP01002955.1_pt1 | contig 16512 bp, 25 predicted proteins | sample 602601 | NCBI WGS metagenome assembly LNAP01 (sample SAMN02440304, study PRJNA202911) | soil metagenome | biome: Subtropical and temperate rainforests or woodlands; isolation source: soil samples (1 kg each in a 20% v/v slurry with milli Q water) were... ... | reverse complement strand
TTGTGGGAAAGCGGCAATACCAACGGCGCAATCCAGCGCGATATCATGGTTGCCCACGCGCAGGGGTTTGATAAGCAGGTGCTGCAACTGGTCCAGACCGGGCTGACATCGACCGAGGTGGCCAAGTGCTTGGGGGTGTCGCCGGCAACCATCGGCCTGGACCGCCAAGCCCTTCGTTTGAGGCGCGCCCTGAAGGGCCAGGAACGCCGCACTTTGCGTGCACTGGGCGGGGACGAGGTTAGGGAGCCCTTGAAGGCGGTGAGCCGGGCTCAGTTGGCGCGGGAGCTGGGGGTGAGCAGTTCGGCGGTCTATCGCTATTGCACGGCCGCGGGTATCACTACATGCGGCCGCACGCCCCGGGCACCGCTGAAGAAGTAGACGCTGGGATCTCGATACGGAGCCCGTGGTGAGGTCGTGCACCGGCCTATTCGCTTCGATATACTGGTCTGGCTTCGGCGATAGGCTAAGCGCCTGTCCCTCTATTCGTCACTCAGTGACTTACTCGATGTCGTATGTCGCTATACGGTGTCTCGGTTGGTTAAGTGTCCATGCGCGCTGCGCTAGGCAAGCCGAAGCCATGAATAGAGGAGCGTTCTTATGAAGAAATTCTTTCGTAAGCACCGCCTAGTTCTTGCAGTGCTGTCGTTCCTGGGCGGACTTTTCCGCCTCGTGGCAGCATTCTTGAACATGGCATCTAACTATTCTTGGGCAATTCGATGAAAAGGTGGGAGAGCCGGTTTGAGGTGAAGCCTGGGCGATGGGTATATGTCCCTACGCCGATGGTGAGGGCCGGAGGAGAAGCGATCCGCCGAGCTGTCTCGAAGGCATGGTCGCCTCCGCCTTTCTACTTTCATCTGCGCGGAGGCGGGCATGTGGAGGCTCTGCGCCGACACAGGGGCAATCGGCTCTTCTTCCGATGCGATCTCGATGACTTCTTCGCGCGAATCAACCAGTCCAGGATCACGCGTTGCCTGAAGAGCCGATTTCCTTACCCTGATGCCAGGAAGATGGCGGGCGACAGCGTAGTTATTAGGCCTGGCACCAAGAAGACGATGCTGCCCTATGGCTATGTCCAGTCCGCAATTCTCGCGTCATTGGCTCTCGATCATAGTCGCTTGGGGCGATTTCTTCGACAATGCGACTCTTCAAAGGATCTGACAGTCAGCGTCTACGTTGACGACATCCTCTTGTCTTCCAATGACAGAGAGCGGCTGGCGAGCGCAGCGATTGAGCTTGAGCACCTCGCAGAGGGTGCGGGGTTGCCATTGAACGCGGCGAAGACTTCTGGGCCGGCTGCTGCGGTGGCTGCGTTCAATGTCGATCTATCGCATGGCTCGATGAGCGTAACCATTGAAAGGATGAAGGACTTTAAAGCAGCATATGCCACCGCGAGTTCGCCTCATGTTGAGATGGGCATCGAGAGCTATGTCTATTCGGTCAACCCCTCGCAAGTGGGCGATTTGACCTAGGGACGCGCCGTCCATCGACGCACCCGGCAAGCTGGTTGGCTGCCGGAAGTGACGCTCCGTCGTGGTTGGGCGGGATGATCACGGGCCAGTCGCGAAGGGGGCGCTCGAAGACCTGTTCGCAGCTACCTTAAAGACTGTTTCCGTCAACAAGTCCGAACATGGAGGTTCCAGATGTGCTGGATGTGCAGGGAAGAAGAAGAAAATTTGGTGTCTTCGGCAGAAGACCTGGAAGCGTACAACCGAGCAAGGCGGGCCGGCAGAACCTGGGAAGAGGAGCGCCGGGGCCAAGCCGAGAGATGCGAGGCAAGGCGCGCATTGGAGCAAGAAGAGGTCATCGCCGACGAAGTCAAAGACCTCGGAAAGGCCGACAAGAAGAAAAAAATGTAGCCCCTCTTCATTGCTTCCGAAAGACCGAGGTCACCACATTCCAAGCGTCGTGCACGACGTTTTCAGGCACCACTATCGCAGCATTGGCTGGATCGCGCGAATGCAGCTAAAAGCGCCCTGCACGCTGGGGAAGCTGCTTGACCGTACAGCAGCCTTCCCACAACCCCATGACCACGATCCCCGACACGTGCCTGCATGCTGCGCCACCACCAAGATGTCTCCGGGTTTCCGCAGAGCTCCATGGATCCGGCCAAGCCTCGCATGGTTAGTGTCCTCTGGGCGCTGTACGCGAGGCTCCCCGTAGTCGATACCGTCTGTCGTCTCGGCAAAGCGCGTTTGCGCAGCCATTTTGGCGCAGTGCTCGGTACCGATTGCTGCGGCCTAATGATGAAAGCCGGCATCTGGATCCTGTTCCTGCAGCTCTGCAAAGTGGTGGTCGCAGCGCCTGAGACGTTGGAGGAGCACACTGAAGGTCATCCTCTGGAATTGCCCCCATGACCTTCGATGCTGCAAATCTCAACTTGCTGGAGAAGCTTCGCGACTTCCGTGTTGCCCTTTCGCTGTTGGCATTTGCCGCGCTTCTGGATGTGTTCTTGCTGCTGACGACGGGGGCTAATCTTTGGTCTTTCAAGTGGGATGAAGCCGCGTCGCGTCCAGGGCCTTGGCTACTGCTGGTTCTTGCTTACAGCGTAACGATGACCGTGGGCGCGGGCTTGCTTTCCTGGATTGCCATGACCGTTAGGGAACTGTTCTTGCCGAAGCTTCAGCGTTGGCTAGGTGGTGGCGAGGTGCCGCAAAATCCTAACCCGCAGCGATACCTCACGCGTCTGGAAGCGGAGAACGCATTGGCAAATCTGGTCGATGATGCTCGGCCGAGGGCAGTGGAGGCGCAGCTAGCCGAGCGAGCGGCAGAGATAGAGAAATGGCACGCGCTGGTCGGTGCAGGATGGGTCGGTGTGGCGCTGGTGATGCTGGACTGGAGGCTCGATGGCTCGGCAGTTTTGGCCTTGGTGGCTTGGAAGCCCTGGTCGCCTTGGCTTGTGCTTGGGATTCCTGCGCTCCCCTGCGTTTACGACTTGTGGTACGGCGTGCCCGGTCACGATCTCGTCGAATGGCCGCGGTTGGCAAAAATCCAAACGCTCAACAATCCAGGCACTTCCGTGGCGATGCCATCCAAATGAGAGAGCACTCTTAGCTGTGGATCTGAGCTACGCTCCGGCGGCAATGCAGCCTCGTAGTAAGACTGCTTTACAGCTGGAGACGGGTCTGGAACGGATCGGGCAGAGTGCCATGGGATGTGCCCTTGACGTGTAATCGGCTATAACCGGGGCCTTCTTTTTCAACGGAGTGCTTCAATGGTCCATACCACCCTCAAATCCCTGAACGCCGAGATCAAACAACTTGAAGCTCAAAAAAAGCTGGTGGAGAAGCGCGACGGCGAGGTTCCCAAAGCGATCGCGGTGCTTCAGAAGTATTCAGAGGTCCTTACCTCAGTCCAACGACGCCAAGTGGCCAAGCTCATTGGTGAGGCCATTGACGTCAGGCCTGCGCGTTCCCCGAGACCCTCTGCTGGGCCGCTGAAAGGCCGTAAGCTCGGCAAAGTCGCCCCCAAGTATGGACTCCCAACGGGAGAGACCTGGGCCGGCCGAGGGCTTGCGCCCAAGGCTTTCACCGCATGGGCCAAGTCGGCCGAAGGGAGGGCGTGGGGGCAGGCCAACCCTGGAGCTAAGTTTCCCTCCGCCAGTGGCAACGTGAAGAAGGCGGCGGGGAAGGTGGCGAAAGTCGCCAAGAAGGCGGGCAAGGCAAAGCCGATTCGGAAACCTGCCAAGAAGGCCAAGGCGAAAGTGGCGACGTAGGGCGACGCCTAAAGCGCTCTGTTGATCTTGGTCCACTGGTCCGGCAATCTCCGGATGCGTGTAACCTCGGAGATGTTTTTTATGGAGTTAAGGCAGCAATGGATGGTTTAAAACCTCGGCTTTGGCAACACTGGGAGCAGCTCTGTTGCTACCTTATGGAAGACTTCGTGAGAAAAAGTGGCCGCGCGGCCCGCTATCGGTCATACGGCAGTCAGGGCCAGAACCAGTATGGTATCGACTTGGTGCCAGCCGACTCTTCGCTGCCTGCTGTGGGTCAGTGCAAGATGGTTGAAGGTTCTTTCACGTGGAAGGACGTGTTGGCTGAGGTCAAAAAGACAGATGAATACAGCGGTTGCATCGAGTGCTATGTGCTGTTCACTACATCGAACAGGCACACCACGATTCAAGATCAACAGAACGCCCAAACGCCATACCGCCATACCCGGCCTGATGGATCGTCTTTTCCCGTCTTCGTTAGATATTGGCAGGATTACGAGCGGGTCGATCTAAGCTTCATTCCCGTGAATGTCCTCCGCAATGCTTTCTCGAACGCTGTCGATTTCGCAGAGTCTCTACTCGCCCCTTCCGCTGATGATTATGCGGCCTCGCTGGGGGCGCTGCGGCGCTATGTCCCTACCCGAATAACTCTTGGGGATCTGGCTTGGTTGGAGGAGTACGACTTCAGTGTGGGCTGGGTGGCTGAGCGGGCGTATGAGCCGTTTCGAGAGTTGCAGATCGATATCATGCGCCTCAAGGGTGCGGAACGATCACGGCTTACGGGATATTTGCATAGTGCTGGGAACCAGGAGCTCAAGGCGACGTTGCTTGCGGGCGACGAGTTCTATTCAGCTCTAGGGGAGTTTGTGGAGGCGATAAGGCCTCACATAATTGGGAAAACGGAGGGTGATGGCACTTCAACTCTTACCTTGGTTGGTGTGAGTGAGTGGCAGAAAAAAGCTCACCATGTTTTGAGCTGTGCTCGGCACCTTGCTCAGATCTACCGTAAAGCGATTGTTGGTCGGTAAGGGCGGGGGCGATGTGCAGGCTCTGCACTTGGCGTCACCGATGCGCTATGGTCGCTGAGCCGCCAGCAAGGCGGCTCGCCAAGGAGTGCTCATGCGTTGGTTTACGTATCCCGTCGCCTGCTTGCTGGCTCTGGCCGGTTCCGCCTCTGCCGCCCAAGGCGAAGTCTGCTTGGCCGCGGAACAAACCACCCCGGCCGGCGTGATGAAGCCCTTCAACGACAGCACGGTCTTTCAGTGCAAGTCGGTCGGTCAAGTGACCGTTCCGCAGTTGTATTCGAAAGGGTGGAAGGTGGTGTCGGTGTTTCCGCAGAGCTCCATGGATCCGTCCAAGCCCGGGATGGTCAGTGTCCTCTGGACGTTGGTCGTCGAGAAAGACTGATCCGATTTAAGGAAGCAGGAACACACAATGAGGCGTCTTTTTCCCGCTGCGCGAAAGGCCAAGCTTCCCCCGGAGGCAAAGGCCGTGGTTGCTGGCCACCTGTTCTTAGACTTGATTCACGGCAAGATCGAACCCAAAGCCATGGGACTACGGCTGCGCGAGCAGGTTGGACTTCAATGGACCTGGCTTTCCTGCATGCAGTACCTGTCTGGGAAAGAGGCGTTGGGTGTCTTCAACGCCCTCCCGGCGGAGTGGGAGCAGCGCGGTCGTAGGCGATCCGACATGCTGTCGGCCTCCTTCGCCGCAGCCCATGCGGTGGGAAACCTGCATCGCGATGGCCAAGCACTTTGCGCCAGCGACTTGGCTGCACGACTGAAAGGCTGGGATTTCGCAGAGGGTGAGGAGCGTCAATCGGCACCTCCTCTCGCATGACGTCTCTCGCCCTCACTGCCCCGAGCTATGTCTTCCTGCAGGCCAGGGTGGTTTGCTGGAAATGCAGCGAAGAAACCCAGGTCACGACCTTGTGGGTGCCGTCCTTCGTGGATTTTGCAGACGTAGAGGAGCCAGAGGACGAGCCGGAAGTAGGCGGCGCGGCCACCGTCCACGAGATCCAGGACCTCGACGAGCTAGCCGCCGCGCACGTGCGCGAAGCGGCACCCTGGCTCAAGCCAGGGCGCTCTGAAACCGCCAACGCCACTTACTGGGCCAACCATTGCCAAGCCTGCGACGCGCTTCAAGGCGACTACTTCGTGATGGGCGTCAATGGCCCATTCTTTCCCCAGACTCGCGCCGAAGCCGATGCCCTTGAACTCATCTCCGGGCGCGGACCATTGAAAGCCAACGCTACGGCCGCACAGTCCGGATGGATGGAGTGGATCACCGAGCGTCTGCGCGTCTGACCGAGAGAACTGAAGGGAGGCCTCCAGGGCTCAGGATGTGATCTCATCGCGTCTGTGCGGTGTACTCCCACCATCCATGAACCCATCGCGCAACAGAGCCTTGGCCTCTGTTGCAGCAGGTGTCAGGCGTCGCCCCGCTGAGCTTGGCGTTCTTTGGTCAGGGCAACGGCCTCCTCGTAGGTTGCGGCTTTGCCACTGATCAATAGGTCCAAGGCGACCCAATGTCGGGCGTTGTAGTAGATGTTCCCGAGCGGGAGTGGGGTGGTGGGCCGCATCGCAGGTCCCAACGTATAGATAAAATTTGGAATCTTAGTGAGGGGCCAGGTCGGATCCACCTCTTGAAGGTTATCAACCGTTTCAACGTGTTCAATGAAGTGGACACTTCTGAACTCTGACTGGTAGCGAAAGCCGATGTATGCCGGCGGAATCGTTGGCCATCCATTGCCGCCCACAGGATGGAAATACCGTCCCTGCTTGGCTACCACGTCGATCCATGACGTTTCCGCCGAGTTGGGCAGCAAGTCGCGACTCAGGGACACCACGTAGGCAAGCGAATCAAACGCATTCGACGTCATTCCATACTCCGCAAGATGCAAGTTGAGTTGATGAAGCCAGAGACACTCTGATTGGCTTCTGCTTGCCGTGTACGCCCTCTTCGTCAGTGCTCGGATGTCCGACCAGGACAGGTGATCGACAGGAATGCCATCCACATCGCCGGGAAGGTGGCGAATGGCCCAGTCCCTTCGCGCCGCACTGATGGAGATCAGGCGCTTGTGCTGCACATTGGAGTGGCCGAGACGAGGTGCATACCTTGCCAGCTGCTCCCTCGTGGCTACCTGTCAACCACGCTTCGCCTCGAAGATCAGGTGAAAATTGGTGCTCGACAGCATCTCCAGATCCGTGAACCCTTTGTCTGCCAAGCCGAAGGTTTGGCTGGACAACACAACGGTCGCAAGCGGGTCCAGTCCCATCGATGCCAGCAGCTCTGCACGAAGCGCTGGAGATTGCTCCAAACACCAACCCAAGGCATGTGTGCCGGCGTTTTCATCGCATCCCGCAAGTCCAAAGCAACTGGCGGGCGCTTTTCCTCTAATCTGCATCGATGCGTCCTGTACCGGCCGAGACTCTCAACGGATCGGCTGATGGTGCCAGAACGGCAAGTTTTCAGGCCACCACTTTCCTCCTGCGACCCTTCGCATCACGAGCGCCCGGAATGCTTCAGGGGACGGAGCTGGCCCCGTTCGCTTGTGCCTGCACTGGTTGCACCGGGCATGGGCGGCCACCACGTTCCCGAATACGTCTCTGCCCCCGCCCTGCTGGGCCACCAGGTGCTCCGCGGTGCATTGAAAGGCTCGCGCCTTGCGGGGCTTCAGCCCAAGCTCTGAAGGAGCGGCGAGCCACATCGGCAGGTCGCAATAGAAGCAACGGCCCGACTGGGCGTAGAAGGCAGAAATGCGAAGGGATTTGCGGCGTCTGGCAGTCATGGAAGGCTCCGGAATCGAAAAGGATTCCCGCGCCCCCATTGGGTGGACCTCGGGCACCCGGAGCCTACTGGCATGCGGGCACAGCACCGGCGCTTCTGCGACCGGCGAGTGATTTTTAGCTCAATCTTCGGCTGGGTGCAAGCGCCTGGCTTGGAAGCCGGAGAGCTTGTCGATCGGTCCTATTCGGGGAGACCGAGAAGCAGGCCTTGGCACCTCGCCCGGTGTCGTCCGGGTGACGTTTCCGCTCCTGACTTGGAACGCCCGGACCTCAATCCTGAGCGGTGCCGCGATTGCGGCGGGCATCCTGGCCTCGACACCGAACGAGCAAGCCGTGGTCGGCTACGAGGGGGCGTTTACCTTGGGCACCCCGAGCCGGTGATGGCGGTCGAGGTGTCGGGCGTGTGCAAAGCCGTGCCGCCGTCGCCCCTACCGGGCGTGGACGAGGTGGCGGACTTGAGGTGCAACTAGCTACCCGATTCGTCTTCGCGCATGGGTGGGTCACGTTGCGGCCGTGGCGGCGGTAAAGTGATGGCGGACTCTTAGGAGAACGAATGAACGACCCATTGGAAGAGGTGGACAGAAGCACATCGAGCGGATCGATGGGTGGATCCGGGCGTTGACCAACGAAGCGCATTTCCAGGACGAGCGGGTTCACCTGCTCAAGCCTTTGGTGTTGGACTCCGATGTCCAGGCCGCCATGAAAGCCAAGCTGGACAAGACCCGGGGTGTGACACTTTGGAATCACTTGGCCCCATTGCTGGGGCAGGACTACATCCGAGACTTGGCCCGATTGTTCTTGGACAAAGGAGGAAAGACGGGCAGCTTGACCAACATCTGGAAGAAGCTTCAGGTGCAGGGAACTCGAGATCACTACCGCGAGAGTTACAGCCGTATGGATGATGATCTTCATGCGGAGCCCCTTGAAGGAATCAGTGCTGCAACCGTTGAAGCTCGGCGCCAGCGAGATCGCGACGAGAACGCTGCCCGGTTCGATGAAAAGTGGGCAGCGTTTGCTCAGGCCATGGCTGATTTGGACGCCGACCCGCTAGCGCTGAAAATCAAGACCTTTCGCGACAAGCACCACGCGCACATGGAAATGCAGCCCATGGGGCTGGAACCCAAACCATTCGACATCGCTACGCTGGGGTTGACGTTCAATGAGGTTTTTAGCTTCGGTCGGCGATGCCAGCAACTGCTGGCAGACCTGGGCGTCTTGTTGACCCACACTCACTGGGAACCGGATCACTTTTCTGGCATCAGCGCCGAGAGTGGCAAGGCGTTGTGGATGACGCTGGCGAAGTGAATCGCCAGCGTTTGCTTAGAGCCCCTATGTGCGCACAAAGCGAGTCACTGTCTTTCCAGCCGGACTCGAAGCCTCCTCGCCCGTTCCTTGAAGGCGGCTTCGCCGCCTTCAAGAATGTCGCAGACTGCCTTTCGGATGGTCGCCGACTCGAGCCCGCCAGACGCATACGTGATGCGAGGCAGCCCACCAGACCCGTCGTGCTCGGACTGGGCGATGATGACCTGATCAGCGTCGGTGTTGATCACCAGGTTTGCGTTGTGCGTCACCATGATCACTTGCCGGGTGGCCTTGGCCTGGACGAACAGCGAGACAAGCTCATCAAATACCGATTTTGGATCCAAGTTCTCTTCGGGCTGATCAATGATGAGAGGGCGGTCGTCGGCCTCATCTAGAGCAAGGTAGAGCAGGAGGAGGACGATGCCACGGGTGCCCGGCGACAGCTTCCTGATGTCGATGTTGTCGTAAGTTATTTCGTACCGCACACGCAGGTGGTCGGTACTGAAAAGCCACCGAGCAAAGCGCTTGAACCATGCCCGGACTTCGTCGGTTTCCGCAGGGTCGTACGGGGCGTGGTCAAGCAGGTTCTTCCAATGCGCGCTGATGAACGAAGACATGGCTTCGCGGACGTCAGCTGCTGATCCCGTCTCCCAAGCAACCAAGAAGAACTCGCGTGCCGTCTTGGTGAAGGCCCCGACACCGTAGAACGGACCTGCCTTGCGGCGATCCAGCAACTCCTCCTCTGCCTCAGTGGCCCAGGTGTCGACATCTGCAATGCGGCGTACCGCCAAGCCGAGCTTGGCCAAGGTTCCCGAAGAGGAGGCGAGACGGCCCAAGAGCGGGGAATAGAGCTGTTCCAAGGCGTCTTGCTCGTTGATAACTGCCTGGAAGGCGCGCTCATAGGCATCCTCTCGCTCGACCTGGAGGAGCTTGCGGCGGGCGTGCGCGCCTTGGGCATCCACAAGGCGCTGCTGAATTCCGTTGAGCGCGGTCTGCTCCTGGCTGATCCGATTCGTCAGCGCCGTGTATTGCTTTTGCGTCAACTGATCGGCGGTAAAGAACGCCGAAAGCCGCCCCAGTTCTGCCTCAAGTAGAGCCATCGGCAGTGTGTCGAGGGCAGTGCCGTCGGCGATGTAAGAGACGTTGGGGTCGTGGGGGATCGGTGGCACCCCGGCCAACTTTGCAATCTCACCATCGGCCCAGGCAAGGTAGCCCTGCAAATCCTGATCCACGCTGCCCTTGTGGACAAGCAGGAAGGCCTGCCACTGCGCATCATCCATGCCGCTGGCAGTATGTCGAGCGCGCAGTTGCCGAAGAAGCTCCGGGGAACCGGTAGCCCGAGTGGAAGCCACCTCGTTCTGAAGCGACACGAAGGACTGGCGCTGATTGTTGAAGTTCTGAATCTTTGTCTTCAACGCTTGGGCAGCCTCGCTGAGCTCGGTGTGGCGGTCGAGCACTGCTTTGGTGTCTCGGAGCGTGAGCTTTGCACGATCGGCGATGTAGCCTTCGATGATCTTTGTCTTCTGCTCGACTTGGGCGGCCAACGCCTTGATCGTGGCCTCCTTCTCCAACTCGACTGACACCGCGTCGGAGATCTGTGAGATCGCCAGTTCCTCTCGATCGCGGGACTGCCTGAAGAGCAACGTCTTCTGATCGCGAAGCTCAGCAAAGCTGCCTGCGAAGTGGGTTTGGCTGGGCTCGTGAGATTGGAATACCACCCGTTCTATCTCTTCTATCAATCCGTCTGAGGCTCCAGAGGCCGAGCAGAGTTCTTCCACGAACTGCTGAGAGAGGTAGCGTGCCTTGGGGAAAAACACGCCCTCAGGACGAGAGCCAAGCGGGCGCTGGTCTTTTGAACCGCCGCCCCACGTCAGCTCCACCTGCGCGTTGCCAAGAAGGGCCCTGGCTCGCACCAAGAAGGAGGCACTGGCATTCTCGTTGGCGGTCCAACCAGCCAGAGGAATCGCGTCGCAGCCTGCGGCGATGATGTCGGCCAACGCCGTCTTTCCAGAACCACGCGAGCCGATGATGGCAACCAACCCCGGATTCAACGGCATCGCGGGTGTCTGGAACCCGGGGGCGCCTTGAATGCTGACATGGGAGATGGTCTGAGACGGCATGGCGGACTTGGGCGGGGTCTCGCCCACGTAAGCACGGCCTTCCGGATTGATGCAGGCTTGGCGAAGGGCGTCGAACGACGCTTCGCCTTTGATCCACGAGTAACGGTTGCCCATGGGCTGACCCACGGCGGCCAAAGTGTGCGCGTCGCTACCATGGAGGCAGGGCTTGCAAGCGCCGTAGTGCGTGGCAATTTCCGTTTTGCTGAGCGACTTCTGACCGAGCCAGAACTCACGATCCGATGGCTTGCTAGAGAATACGACTTGGGCAAACGTTTCGATTGATCGTCGCACTGTCGTATCGGAAGCTTGGTTGAGCCCACTGGTCCCGTCGTTGGAGCCTGCGGCAACGGCGATCAGAACATTGGCTTGGGCCCACGCGCTGTCGCGGTATGCCTGGCGAAGCGCTTCGAAGTTCACTCTGAACTGGGTCGCCCCGTGGCTCAGTGCCGCCTTATCGTCAAGGATGGCCGGGTTGGCTTTCTTTCCAAGTCGGATGAGATCAGCTCGGCTGCAGCTGAACCTGTCTGCATACGCTGAGAACGTCAGCTGGCTGAGGAATCGGGCGGCCTCTTGGATATGATCAGGGTCACTGGGATTGATCAGCAGGTGAAGGTTCACATAGCCAGACTTCGCGTGGACGTCCAGTCGAACTTCGATGTTCGGAAAGACAAACGGGACGTTCGCAAGCCGCCCGAGCGCCCGTTGGGCACGAACCGCCTCGTAACTGTCCAGCACGTAGTAGTCCGTGATGCCCACCGCATCCAAAGGAGGAGATGACGTCTCCAGTGCATTCAAGTAGGTGTCCCACGACCCCGAGCCAAACTGATCGTTGAGCACCGTGCCCGGCGCGTGGACGTGTGGATCCCATCGCCGCCATTCAGAGCCTCGATTCATTCCTTTTCCCCCTGTTCGGCCGCTCCGGGCCCATGGGCCGATGATAGCGCCTGAAGGGAGTTTTCGATGGATCGAGCACGGGCGCGGGTGGGCGATCGGATGTCCGGAGCTGGGCCCGCGGTCCTCCAGGCATTGGGACTTAAGGTGCGGTGCCGAAGGAGCGGGGGGACGGGAGGGGAGCCTCCCAGCGGTGTCGGCCGCTGAGGGAGAAGGGGCAGCTGCCCCTTTCGCCTGGATTCCTAGTGGGCCCATCCCTGGGATCGTCAGCACCTCCACTGACAAAGCAACACAATGGCTCTGTCCTTGGAGCTGCTCTTCACGCCCCCCCACCACCGCCACCTGGCCCTTTGGGGGCTTGGCTCAAGCCGGCGGAACCGTCCGCCAGATCGCCGAGGATACGGGCCTTGGAAGGACGACGGTCTACCGCGTCCTGAAAAGCGACGGCAAGGCGCCTGAACAAGAGAAGCAGTTGCTGACAGACGTTCGCCGGTTGTGTGCGATGCCGCATTGCGGCGGCCGGTTGGTCCAGATGGCTCCCGGAGGCTTGTCTGGGAGGAGGCGCTGAGCCTGCAGGTCTGTCCCCATCGAACTGGCGAGATTGATCCAGGCTTAGGCTCAGGGCAACGAGATTCTTCGAGGCGACTGTTTTCTGAAAGACCGCTGCCAGGCTTGAACGCATTGAATCGATGTGTGACTCGCTTTGGGATTACGAAAGGAACTGCTCCAGCGCGGAGCAGTTCTGCTTTTTAGTCGAAAAAGGACCGGATCAATGTGTTGCGGTTTTCAAGGCGCGTCGTAGTTTGAATGAACGGAAGCCGGAGTTCGGATTCCACCACTGGAGCAATAACCATGGACAAACATCCCTCACTTACCACCGAGCAGTTCCAACCAGCCTTGGCTGCCTTGGTGCGCTACGAGCGCCGCCAGGCGCGCATTGAGCATCCCTCGGGCAGTTTTGATAAGGCGAAGCGGTGGTATCCCACCGGCCGGGACGAGGAGGTGATAGACGCAGGGCGCTCGCCCTCGCGCTCTTATCCAAACTCCTACAACGCTGCATGCCGAAGCCTGGCGCACTGCGAGCGATACGAGGAGGCCGATCACCAGACCGTGTTGCGGCTGAAGCGCAAGCTGAAGAAGGCCGGTGTTTTGGCAACCGACGAAAGCGCGATGACGATTCTGCGCGGAGCCTTGTTGGACAGCAGCCTCCCCCAAGCGGCTGTAGGAAGCGCTTCTCCGGAGCGCTTCTGATGGCACACCATCACGCCAGCCCTGCCCAGCTCAGGACGGGGGAATGGGGCGCTCGGGTGCCGGGCCAGAGCGTCAAGGTTGGCGACGAGCTCACCGTGGTTACCCGGAGCGGTAGCGCGTGGGAAGCCGTGGTGACGGCTGTGGTCTGGCAGGGGCATGACGCTGCGATCTGCCAGGCCGCTCGCGCGCTCATGTGTTGTGCATGCTGCGGAGAAGTGGGGCGGATAGGGCTCTACCCCTTCTCTACCTACCCGGCAGAAATGCAGCGTTGCGACGACTGCGGGTGATTGACATGGGAACCCACGCGACAGAGCGCCGCCGCCGCTATTTCGTCTACGAGCGGCGCAGTGGAGCGGTGTGCTGCTTTGACAAGGACATGCACGCGCATCTACAGCGCTACCCCCACACCATCGGCCACTACCAGCTCACGCGGTGGCTCGGCACGTCTGTGCTGCTCACCAGGGAGGAAGCCGCGGCCCAAGGCTGGATGTGCAAGCCCATCCAGAGGCGCGCGTAATGGCTCGCTATGCACTTCCTCCCAAGCAGAACGTCAAACGCATGGTGGAGACGATTCACGAGGTTTGGATTGATCCGGCCAGCAAGACAGCCTTTCAGGCGTTGGCCGCAGAGCAAGGTTGGACCATGCGGTCAGCGCTAACCCGAATCATCGAGCAGCATGCACTGATCAGGGAGCCGTTTGAGCCCCGACGTCCTAAGCCTTGGGCAAGGGTGCCCGATGACGAGCGCGTGCGCTACATCGCGGCGCTTCCCAGCGTGGACGTGTCTGCGGATGTCGCAATGGCCTTGCTGATCGACGCCAACAGGACCGGGATTCGCCTGACCGAGGCCGTGCGCCAGCTGGTCTGGCGATGCATCCAGGCCAGTGCCTGAGCCGCCGGCGGCTCTGCCGCGCTGCCTGTGCTAAGGCCTGAGATGGAAGTTGGGCTCACACCTGCTCTGTTCCGAGTTGCTTCCAGGAAAGTGGCGACGCCGCGTCGTCTCTGCGCTTGGCGGCAGCGTCAGAACGAGAGCGACTAAAAGCAAAGGAACCGTGAGGAGCGAGGGAAAAGGCGGCTTCTGTCGGTCGCGAGATCCTCGAAAGAAGGCTACGCGTGAAGTGCTTCAAGGTTCCAATGGCATTTGTCTTTTCTGGTAGAAGTTTTTCTCTTTAGTCAAAAAATAGATGGGCGAACCTATTGCTAAAAGGTGACTTTCTCATAGCCTGAGATCAGAAGACTGTTTTTCCACTCTCAACCAAACAACGAGTTCAGCCCATGATCACCTTCTTCGCCTTCTGTCTGTTTCTCGGCCTTGTCGCCGGCCTCGCCATCGCTGATCAGTTCTAAGGAGCATCCCGTGATTGTCCATCCCTTAAATGACGACGGCTTTGCCGCATTCTCCGCCTGGCTGGCCGAATCGCGCGCGCAGTTCAACCAAGATCTTTTCGATCTGCAGAAAGCGGCGAGCGCCAAGGGCAAGGACAGCTGGCTGTTCCATTGCGAGTTCTGGGAGGCGCCATGTCCTGACGTTGATTGGATCGAACGTGAGCTTGAGGCCGTCAACAATGATTGGAGCCAAGACGGGTTTGAGCGCTATCAAGTCTTGGAATGCGCACTCGCGGCGGTCCACCAGACCTTGGTCGACCGGGAGCGGCGTGTTCTGGACGCCATGCCAAACGGGGAGTCGCTCTAATGGGCCACGTCACCACTCGCGCAGCGACGATTGCGCAACCTAAGCCTACCGGTGTCGGTACCACCTCAGCACTCCTGCGGTTCCTGTTCGATGCCATGTCGGGGATGGGAGTCGCCAAGCTAGGCTGGGAGATGGTGACCGACCCCAAGGCCCGGCTTTCGGACATCGCCCTCGGCGCGCTGCTGTGCTTGGCTCCTGCGGCGATTGCTGCGACTTGGGCGCTTTGCCTCTTTGGCATTGCCCAGTACCACCAGCTCTTTTGAGACCCGAAGCCCTGACAACAACGGAGGACACCGCTCGTGCGAAAACTTCACAACAGACTGCTCAACGTCGCCCTTTTGGGCATTGCCCTGTTCGCCCTGGATCGAGTATCGGAGCGCCTGGATGGCATGACGAGAACCGCCCAGAGCCTTGCTCAGCAGGTGAACTATTCGGGACCCATGGCAAGCATCCCTTCGGGCTCCCCTGAATACAACGATCGGTGACGGTGATTGAAAGATGACTGCTGCTGTTCCGTGGCAGGACCGACACTGGCCGATGTCGTGGGGGCATCCCAGAGCTTATGGGCAAAAGCGTTGCCGTTTCGCCAACGTTCAACAACCAACGGCTTTTACCAAGCGTCCTGTACATCGGAGTGCTCAGTGATACTGACTTGTAAGTACGGGGCAGAGTCAGGTCTCGCCGCTACCCATGCGGCTCATCAACACAGGGCTGTCCGCTGATAGAGGGCAATGTCAGACCCAGCTTCTGCCTTTGCCGACTGTCAGTCGCACTTTTCACGTAAGCCATGTCCGCGCGCCCCAAGATGGCGAACAAGAGCCTCGTCACCAGGCCTTCCATTTGCAGGAGTTCCAAACCGTGGTCAGAGGGAGCGTGGTTTCCGCCATAGACGGAGAAACCCAGCGGTTCGTCGAAGAACAGGGCTTCGTGGACGGTGGCGTTGCGGATCGTTGCAACGGTAGAGCCTTTGCCAGGCTTGTGTAGTGCCCAAGCGGGTATAGGTAGACCGTAGGTCCCGCACATCCATTGAATCCGCTCTCCGTGCGCCACGCCTTGGCGAGGCCTTTGGCTGTCGAAGATGAGCTTGTAGCATCCATCGAGTGCCGAGTAGAGGTATTGAAATCGCTCAAACGGCAGATTCTGGGGATACTTCGCCAGAAAGAAGGCATGAATAATGGCGATGAATCGCTTTGCTGCGAGTGGACGTGCCTTGTGCTGATCCAGATAGTCCAATGCAAGGCCAGCCATCGTGGCCTCATCGCCTGATCCGTGGTTGAAGTCCACCAGCTTGCCTGGTCTGATGGGAGTAGCATCAAGGAAACCGCGTTCTGTCGTGGTGAGCCTCATACCTGCGAGTAGCGACAAGCACCAGACCACGAAGTCCAGATCCGATTGGGTTCGGGCCTCGTGGAGCGTCAAGGCGTGTGTCTTGGGCATTCCAAAGACGCGGGCGGAGTAAGGAAGGGTACGGACTGTGCCAGTCCCCCAGTCTCGCGTTTGTTGCAGGCCGGAGTAGATCCAATCCTTGGCGACACCCGGATCCTCGGCCAGGGCGGCTACCGCTTCGTGCAGGCCTGGGAGGGTTTCAATGGTGAATCGATCCGTCTTCGTGTCCCACTCTCGAGGGTAGAATCCGAACTCGCTAGCAATGCCTGCGGCCATGGCGCTCAATCACCTTTACCCCGACATCCCCAAGGTCGGTTTCATTCTGGCGTTTCTGGTCAGCGCGACCTTCGTCAACCTGCGGGGGATTACATTC
>LNAP01002954.1_pt1 | contig 16515 bp, 9 predicted proteins | sample 602601 | NCBI WGS metagenome assembly LNAP01 (sample SAMN02440304, study PRJNA202911) | soil metagenome | biome: Subtropical and temperate rainforests or woodlands; isolation source: soil samples (1 kg each in a 20% v/v slurry with milli Q water) were... ... | reverse complement strand
GTCGTTTCCTCGCCGCCCCGGAACAGCACGCCGTGCGGCATGACGGTGGCAACCATGCCGCCGTCGCGGGTGACTGCGAGCATATGCTGCAGGAACATTAGGTCTGCCTTCTTGGCGCCAAGCGGCACCTGCCCATACCTGAACCGCTCAGGGAACTTGGGAGACCAGGCCGGAGTGCCGTCTGCATTCTTCTCTGTGTTCCCCCAGTTGATCGAGAACGGCGGATTGGTGAGCACGCGGTCAAAGTGCATCAACTCGCCGCCTTCGACGTGCTGCGGCTCGGCCAGTGTGTCGTCGTTTTGCAGGTTGGCGGTGCTGATGCCATGGAGCAGCATGTTCATCTTGGCGATGGACCATACCGTGCCGTTGAACTCCTGGCCGAACAGGTTTGCCTTGCGCCCGTCTTCGCCGTGCTCGTCGATGTATTCCTTTGCGGCGATCAGCATGCCGCCCGAGCCGCAGCAGGGGTCATAGATGTCATGCTGTAGCTCGGGCTTGATAAGCCGCACCATCATCCGCACCACCGACCGCGGTGTGTAAAACTCGCCGCCCTTCTTGCCAGCCGAATCGGCGAACTCACCAATCAGATATTCGTAGGCCGCTCCGAGTAGGTCTGGGAACTCGAAGTCTTCATTGCGCAGCCGATGAATCCCGAAGTGCGTGATAAGCTGGCGCAGCTTGATGTCCGGGATCTTGCTCTGGCCGACTTTGCGCGTGAAGTCAATGTGCTCCAGCACATCGTAGAGACTGGTGTTAGCTGTCTCGATGCCCGTCAGCGCTTTGTTCAAGAAGTCGCCGACGTTCTGGTGCGCGTCATTGAGCAGGAACTCGTATCGCGACTGCGGTGGTACCCAGAAGGAGCCTTCCTTCTTGTGCCAGCGTGAGTTCTCGGCGGATAGCCGGGCCTCGGTCTCGCTCTTACCCGCGTCAATTTCCAATTTGATGACGTCCTCGCGGCGCTCATCGAACACGTCGGAGCAGCGTTTGAGGAATAGCATTCCGAAGATGTATTCCTTGAACTCGGAGGCGTCCATCTTGCCGCGAAGGATGTCGGCGGCTTTGAAGAGGTGGCGCTCCAGTTGGGGCAGGGTCAGCGGCATCGGCTCGTGTTCAATCAGGTCTCGGAGGCTAGTGAGAGACGTGTCATTCCCATCCCTCCCGGTTCAGCGGTTTCGGGATACCTAGAGGGTTTGAAGTGTTCTTCCTTGTCACCGCCCCAAGGAAGTTTAGCGTGAGCGGCCGGCCGATGGTCGGACCGCCGACGCTCCTGCCGCAAGTAGGACCATCCGCAGTAAGTCGGACCGCCGGCGATCCGGGGCCTCCAACGCCAAGCGCCTTCTCTCCGTTGCGCGCGTGAGTTCCGCCACTCCAGATCCCGGTAGTAACGCCGTGTGCTCGACTCCCGTTGAATGTCAGAATGAGCGCACCGTTAGACCCCGATGGCTCTATGGGCCACAGATCCCGCCTCAAGTCGAACACGCATCAAGCCCACCGCAGTTCGACCGTTTCACGACCCGGCGGCTCAGTCACTCCATAACTTGCGGTCATCGCAAGCGCGAGCCGCGTGCTACCAGCGAGACAGCTCGACGGCATACCCCCGTCCGAAGTGCGGCTCGAGCAACCGAAAAAACAGCAAATTGTCATTCGGGCTGAGCTCCGCGGCGAACAACGCATAGAACGTCTGCAAACCGTTGTTGAACGCCGCCGGCGCCGGCCTGTTCCTCACGGTCCGCTATGGGCCCGCTCCCATCGCCCGTTCGCGCGTGGTCGCGGACTCGGTCGTCCTTCTGGATACGTCTGCGGCGAAGGCATCACGAGACGCCTGGGTGGACCAAACCGGCAAGATTCTCCGCGAGGGAATGCAAGCGCAGCGGATCGACACAATACAGTTCTCTACCCAAATTGCGATATTATGATTTCTTGCGTGATCTTCCGCCGACGCTGATCGAGGTCGGCTAGACGCGCGCTATGAGGCGGCGTGCTTCCTCTCAGACGCGAATGTACTTGATCGCCGAGAACAACTATGGCAGAAAACCAGTCCGTCGAATGGCTCGACGCTGCAGCCAAATCTCTGCTGCCAGACGGCACGCCGGTTCCGGCGCCGGTATCCGAAATGATTCACGACTTCCTAGCGTCTGCTGCAAAGGGCCCCTTGAAGGGAACGGAATTAGACGCCGCAACAGTGCGCCTATTCCAAGCTTGGTCGGCCAAGAAGACTGAGGGTGAGAATGCGGCTGAATAGCATCGAGCTGGAGTGGTTTCGAGGTGCAGCCGATCCAATCTCTCTGCCCATTAAGGGAAAGTCGGTCGTCGTTTACGGGCCGAATGGCGCGGGCAAATCCTCCTTTGTCGATGCGCTCGAGTATCTTCTGTGCAGTGGGAAGATCGGCCACCTTTCGCATGAGTACAGTGGGAAGAAGCAGGAGAAAGGTGTAATCAACACCCACAAGCCCGCTCTCAAACCAACACGGGCAACGCTCGGATTTGTTGATCGTTCGCGCGCTACCGTCGATGTGAAGCTAAACGGCACATTCTCGACGAGCGGCGATGGATTGGGGCATCTCGTCGGTCTAGACTACCGCCGTGTGGTGCTTCGGCAGGACGAGGTCGCAGCGTTCATCAGCAGTGCGAAGGGCGAAAAATACTCTGCCCTTCTACCTCTTCTCGGTCTTGAAGAACTTGAATTCGCGGCGGAAAACACCCGGCAGCTTACGAAGCGAGTAGCGAAGCTCGGTGAACTTGAGGCAAAGCAACGCGAGCTAGCCGCAAAGAAACAGGCCGCGAAGGGAGCGTTTTCTTCTATCGATGAGTTAGAACAGAAGATCCAGGCGCTTCATCTCAAGTACCGGGGTGCGGCTCCTCGCGAAACTAGTTTGGCCGCCGATTGCCGTGAAATTCAGGCGAGCATTCGTGCTCGTGTTGCTGAGCTTACTCCCGACGTTCAAAGGCACGCGGCTCTTCGGAGCCTCGCCGCAATCCGGCTTGAAACATCCTCCAAGGATGTGCAGGCGGCCGCAGCGGAGCTGGTCGCTTCGTCGATCAAGTTCCTCGAAGAGCGAGTCGCCGTGCTAGATAGCGCGGCTGTACTTCTCATTGCGGAAACTGAAAAGCGAGTCCGATGCCCCGCCTGCGGTAGTGAGATCGAGCGGGCCAGTCTCAGTTCGCACCTTGATTTAGAGCGCCAACGATTGGCGACCGACAAGATTGTGCTCGGCAAGTACCAGGCGACCGTGGAAATCCTCGTTAATAACCTTGCCGCTGCAAAGGTCGCCGGCACCCACGCTTTGGCGGCTAGTTGGTGGAGGAGCTATCGGGTTGATGGTGGCGACGCCGACATTGAGTGGCTTTCCCGGCTGGAACCCGGCTCAGTCCGAGGGCTCTCAGCTAGCGAGGTGCGCGATTCAGTAGTGGAGCGCGTGATGCCCATGATCCGCGCGGCCGATATCGAAACTCAGAATTCGCCGCCGGGGACCGAGGAACTTTTAATCGACTCGGAAACTGTACGGGCGGCCGATGCCGTCCTGGCGACTGCAACGCTCGATGCCCAGGTGGCCAAAGTACTGAAGGTGATCCAACACTTAGAGGCGGTTGAGTCCAGGCTGCGAAAGGACATTCGTGATCGATCAGACGCCGTGATCGCCGACATTTCAACCGACATACAACGGATGTGGGGGATACTTCATCCGAACAATGAGATCGAGGATGTGCGTCTGCGTCACCCGGACGAAACAGATAAGGCCATCGACATCGAGCTAAAGTTTTTCGGCGTCGAACTGAAGTCGCCGCGCTTAACGCTATCCGAAGGCAACCGTAACAGTCTCGGTCTCTGTGTATTCCTCTCGATGGCGCGTAGGGCCGACTCGAATGTGCCCGTCATTCTCGACGACGTTGTTGTCAGTCTCGATCGGGACCACCGTGGAATGATTGTGGCACTGCTTCAACAGGAGTTCGCTGAGCGGCAAGTCGCGATCTTTACGCACGACCGCGATTGGTTTGCCGAGTTACGCCACCTTCTCGATGGAGCAGACTGGGAATTCCATGTGCTAAGGCCGTACGCCGGCCCGACCGAGGGAATTTCGCTGTCGGCGCGGATTGCTTCCCTCGACGACGCCCGCTCGTATTTGGACACGGCTCCCGACACGGCCGCGAACGTTGCCCGGAAGATCATGGACACGGAACTCGGGTTCCTTGCAGATAAGCTGCGGTTGCGGATGGAATATCGACACGGCCTCCGCAACGATCATCGAGTGGCTCATGATTTCCTAACCGGCCTCGCGGCAGCTGCCAAGCTCGCGCTGCAGAGGAAGGGAGACGACGGGAAGTATCAAGCCTATAGCGGCGCACCCCCACTTCTGGAATCCACGGACAAGTTACTGATGACCTGGGGCAACAAAGGGTCCCACACATTTGACCTTGTTAAGAACGAAGCCACACAGCTTATCGACGAGTCTGAGAAGGCTCTCGCGATCTTCAGGTGCGACGAGTGCGGAAATGCGATATACAAATTCGATGACGCCAACGGCACGAAGCAATGCGGATGTGGAATGATTAGGTGGCGCTACGGCAGGCTGTGAACGGACAGCGGGACGGAGAGATTCGCCGCGATGTGTCACTTGAGCATCGCTCGGCGAGCGAGAGGCCACCGGCCACCGCAATGGGGCGGGCGTAACGTCCAAGTTCTGCAAGCGAATCCAATTGAAGGATAGGGCGTGGCCGCAGCAAACGCTAAAACGGTTGATAAGGCAAGCGGCCGTTTTAGATGGCTTGCGACCAAAGCCGACCCAGTTCATATGCCAAATCTCTGCTTGCAAGACGTCGCGAGCCAGACAGACGTTTGAGGATGCTCGCGGATGGAATTCGCGCGATGACATCCGCAAGGCGCCGCGCGCGAACGCGCTTGGGCACCTCAAGAAACACGATGGCGGCTGATCCGCCCCGTCGGCTCTTGTATGAACGAACACTGGTGATTCGAGCAGGCACTTGCACCAAAACTGGACGCTCTCCGAAGACCTGTACCACGCGATTCCCCGCGCGTAGGTACGCAGGCAGTTTCCCGGTCCACTTGAAGGAGTCCAAGCGGAAACGTTCGGTGTCCTTCATCGCCGCGACTGCATCCTGTCGCGCGGCTTGCTCAGCCGCCTTGTCCTCGTCGTCAAACGAGACAGCGCTGATACGAACGGCGCACAGCGCGCTCTGAGCAGGTGATACTCGCGTCTTAGCACGGCGACGAACCTTGACCCTTGGTGGTCTGTATTTGGGGATCAGGCTCTTGACGAATTCGGGGCCGATCTCATCGCCGATTAAGGCTCCAACAAATGCTCTGCAGTCTTGAACTACTCGTGGGCTAGTTGTCTCGATTGCGGCCTCCACAAGCCCGCTCTCGGAATTCTCGGAGACGTTCGTCGAGCCAACAATCGCTGTTTCGCCGAGCACAAAGACCTTCGCATGCAGATTGCGGACAGCGTGGACTTTGACTCCGCGATTCAGGAAGAGGAGCACTTCACTGGGATTGGTAGAACCCACGCGGACCATCTCCTCGTCACAACGGCAGATGAGTACATCTCCTGCACGGAGTGGCAGCCGCCGTGCGGCACCTGTTCCGATGTATGGCACCGCGACACTTCGATGAGTAGACCGCTCGCACAAATCTCGAATGCGCGGCCAAATGGCATCTCGGTGAAGTTGCACCTTCATCGTGTCCTCACGTTGAGAGTTCGTTGCCTCTGCCGCCCCTGAACGATGCCGTCGCCGACAGCTAGAGGGAGCTGTCAGATGTGAAGTCCAGGAGCCTGAATTCCCAACGAGACGTCAACCGACGAACGCTGGTGTCGACTGAACCACTAACTCTCAGAGCAAGGCCGGGCCTTAGGATGCCAGCGTAGTTCGTACTTCCCTCGTCAACGTGAATCGGCTCGCCTCGGGTGCCATAAAAGATGATGATGTAGCGTACGTCCTTCAGGGGGTCGCTCGTCCGATTGCGGATAGAAAGCGTGAAGGAGCAGGCGCCTATGCACTCACCGCCGAGTGAGTAGCCAGGATCGTGCGACCAAAGGAAGTCGCTTGCCGCTATCGCGCTTACCGTTGGGGCAGTTGGAGGTCCTTTGCCTGACGCCTGTCCGCGCGATACCGCTCCAGCGAGCGGACGCGCCAACCCGCGGGAGTTAACGAGACCGAGGACGTATGACACCGGCACGGCAAAATTGAGGCTCTGACCGTTGGTGAAGCTTGCCGTCGCGACTCCAACGACCTGACCTGTCGAGCTAATCACCGGTCCACCGCTACTGCCGGGCGAGATGGGCGCCGTGATCTGCACAAGAGTGTCCGTCTTTTCGGAGCGGATTCCGCTGACAATTCCCCCCGAAAATGTGCCTTAAGTCCTCGCGGATTTCCGATAGCATAGACGCGATCGCCAACCTCGGCCGAAACACCCCGACTCAGCGGCAGAGCTGCCGCGTTGAGACCACCAACAACTAGCAAAGCCAAATCGTGCTGGAGATCGACTCCTGCAAGGCCCGCGACCTTCGCGTGCGGAGCAGCACCCACGAGCTTCGCATTTGCACCTGCGGCTCCTCGTACAACGTGCGCGTTTGTAACGACGAGGGAGTCCGAGACGAAGAAGCCGCTGCCAAGTGCAAGTGGCTGTCCAGAAGCGTCCGTGGTCGTTATCAGGACCACCGAGCGAAACGCACGACGGGCTAGCTCGCGTGCGTCCTGCGCATGGCCGTGGCACGGAAGGGCGGTTATAGCGCCGAACACTGCCCCGGCAAGGCGCCGAACGGTGCAGAAACTTGTGAGCATAGGCTGAACTTACCATGTAGCTTCGACATCGTCCAACGGATTTGAGAGCTCTCCCCCGACGGCTACCGTGGAGTTGTGGAGAATCTATCGCTCACCGCCGGGGCGCTCTCGTGAAACGCTCAACGAAGCTGTCGCGTTCGAAGTGCACCAAGCAATCAAGGCGGGGAAGAGCGGCGAGCAGCCGAATGCCAAGTAGCCTTTCACAGGCTGTCAGACCCGTCGCCTAGTCTACGGCCACAGTTGGAGCCGGTGTTTCGCCGGACGCGAAGGTGCTCAGCGAAGAAACTTGGTTGATTCTAGCGCTGCAGGCAGAGCGCGCGCGGCTTGGCGCGCCAGCATGCGCGCGAAACGCACATTAGAGTTCTTTGTGGCCCAGAATGCCTCTATTGTCCTGGATCGACTACGCCGAGTCCGATCGCCGTGCGGCGATGGACGCGATCGACCTGTTCCACGAGCAGGAGACACGCGACGAGGCATTGGCACGGTGCGCGACAGGCTCGTCCTCGAGGCATCCGATGACTCGAACGGCGGCATCACTCACGGTCCATCGAATGCAGACTGAAGCCTCCGGCGCCCTCTATTCCGCCAAAGATCTCATCAACTTCCTCGGCTGCCCGCACAGCGTCGCTCTCGATCTCGAGGTCGCAGCGCAGGCGCTGCGCGCTCCCGAAGACACCGATGACGCCTACCTCCAGCTTCTCCAGGACAAAGGCAACGCGCACGAGCGCGCCTACCTCGACCAGCTGAAGGCCGAGGGCAGATCCGTCCGCGAGATCGAGCGTGTGAAGTCGCTGGTCGACATGACCGAAGCGACGCGTCAGGCGATGCGCGACGGCGTCGACGTGATCTACCAAGGCGCTCTGCGCTCGGGGCAGTGGCACGGCTATTCGGATTTTCTCCTGCGCGTCGACGTGCCGTCCGACCTCGGCGACTACTCATACGAGGTCGCCGACACCAAGCTGGCGCGCACGGCGCAGCCAAAGCACGTCGTGCAGCTATGCGTCTACTCCGAGTTGGTCGCGCGCGAGCAGGGTCTGCGACCCAAGCAAGCGTATGTCGTGCTCGGTGACAGCACCATGGTGACACTGCGCGTCGAAGACTACCGCCACTACGTGGACGTGGTGCGCGATCGGTTCGAAGTGTTCTGCGCCAGCAAGCACGAGACGCAAGCCGAGCCTTGCTCGCACTGCGGGCTTTGCCGCTGGTCAGAGGTATGCACCGAGGAGTGGGAAGCAGCGGATCACCTGCAGCTCGTCGCACGACTCGGCGGCGCGCAAGCAAAAAGGTTGCGCAGCGCTGGGGTGACGAACCTGCGCGAGCTCGCTGTTCTGGATGATCGCCAGATCCCGAAGATGCACCCCGAGGCTGTGGATCGCCTGCGCGCGCAGGCGCGGCTTCAGAGTGTGAAGCGCACGACCGGTGAGAACCGCGTCGAAACGCTTCCGCTCGAGGCGCACCGCGGCTTCGCGCGTCTGCCCCAGCCGAACGAGGGCGATCTGTTCTTCGACATGGAGGGCGATGCGATCTACTCGGCGGTGGGCTCGCTGGAGTATTTGTTCGGTTTTCACTACGTCGACGCAGGCGAAGAAAAGTTCACGCCGTTCTGGGCGCGCGATCGTGCCTCGGAGAAAAAAGCGTTCGAGGACGCGCTCGACTTCATCACGGCGCGGCTGGCGAGATTTCCCGAGGCATATGTCTACCACTACGCCGCATACGAGGAGGTCGCGCTCAGAAAGTTGGCGCGGAAATACGGCGCGTCGGTATCGACTGAGCCGGACAGGAAACAGGTCGACGCCATCAAGCGGTTGGCGCAGCAGTACGGGACGCGCGAAGACGAGGTCGACGATCTGCTCCGAGGCCGCAAGCTGGTAGATCTATATAAGGTCGTTCGAGAGGGGATTCGAACGTCCGAGCCGGCGTACTCGATCAAGAACCTCGAGGTGTTTTACGCTCCCGAGCGAACCGAGGCGATCACGAGCGGCGGCGACAGCATCGTGGCGTTCGAGCGTTGGCTGGTGTTGGGCGACGATACGCTGCTTCAACAGATCGAGGATTACAACGCGTTCGACTGCCGCTCGACGAGGCTGTGCCGAGACTGGCTGTTGTCGCTGCGGCACGGCGACGTGGAGTGGTTCGATGCCAAGAAGGCTGATGCCGTAGACGCCGAGAAGGAGAAGGAGCGCGAGGCGAACCGCCGCGCTAGCGATGCGCGCATTCTCGAGCTTCGCCAAGCACTCGTTCAGAATGTGTCGGACGCGGATCGTCCGTGGCGGGAGCTGCTCGGTTATCTACTGGAGTACCATCGTCGCGAGGCGCGGCAAGAATGGTGGGAGTTCTTCAAGCGCCAGGACGCGGGTGTCGAAGACCTTATCGCGGACACCGACTGCATCGGCGGACTCACCGTGGACACGTCGGTGCCGCCTCGTCCGGAGAAGAGGTCGAAAGTCTGGACGCTCCGCTTTCCGGAACAGGAGCTGAAGCTCGCCGCCGGCAAAAAGGCGGTGCGCGCAGACACGGGAGAGGAGCTGGATATCGTGTCGCTCGACGACCGCGCGTTGAGGCTCGAGCTCAAGGTGGGTCCGTCGCGCGAGCCATTGGTCGACGGCATGTCGCTGATTCCGACTCGGCCGATCGACGACACGACACAGCGCGAGGCGATCGTCAGGTATGCAGAGGCCGTGATCGCCGGACGAGAGAATGAGTACTCAGCAATAACGAGCATCGTTCGGAGAGATCCGCCGCGGCTCGGGGACGGCGTCATCTTGCGCCCTGGTGGCCAGTCGGATCTGCTGTCAGGCACGGTCGACGCGGTCGGCCGGATGGACAACTCACACCTTGTCATTCAGGGGCCACCTGGCACCGGCAAGACGTTCACGTCGGCGCATGCGATCGTTGAGCTGCTGAAGAGCGGCAAGCGCGTCGGGGTGACGGCCATGACGCACAAGGCGATCAACAATCTGTTGAGCAGGGTCGAAGATGTTGCGCGGGAGCGCGGCGTGAAGTTCACCGGTGTCAAAAAGTCCTCGAAGGATCCCGAACAGCAACTCCGCGGATCAATCATCGAGGACACGGACAAGAACGAGGTCGCAACCAGCGACAGGTATCAACTCGTCGCGGGCACCGCGTGGCTCTTTTCACAGCCGGAGCTCGACCGCAAGCTCGATTGTCTATTCGTGGATGAAGCCGGCCAGGTGAGCCTCGCGAGCGTCGTGTCGTGCGGCGTGAGCGCCAGGAACATCGTGTTAGTCGGCGATCAGATGCAGCTCTCGCAGCCGGTCAAGGGCGCCCACCCGGGCGGAAGCGGCGTCTCTGCGTTGGATCACCTGATGGGTGACTGGGCAACCGTGCCACAGGATCGCGGGATCTTTCTCGCGAGCACTTGGCGCATGCAACCAGATCTGTGCCGATTCGTGTCGGATGCTTTCTACGACGGGCGGCTCGAGTCCGTGGAGTCTGCCGCGCAACAGACATTGATTGTCTCGAACGACGCCGGCGGAGCGCTCGCGCCATTTGGGCTGCGCTTTGTATCAGTCGAGCACGAGGATCGGGCGCAGAAGAGCGACGAGGAAGCCGAGCGATTGAACAGCATGTATCGCGCGCTGCTGGGACAATGCTGGGTGAATCAGCGTGGCGAGACGAAGCCGATCGGCGTCGATGACGTTCTCGTAGTGAGCCCGTACAACATGCAGGTGAATCTGCTGAAGCGGGTGCTGCCGGACGGCGCGCGCGTGGGCACCGTCGACAAGTTTCAGGGCCAGGAGGGCGCCGTTGTGCTGATCTCGATGGCGGCGTCGAGCGGCGAGCACATTCCGCGAGGGATAGAGTTCCTATTCTCGCGGAATCGGCTGAACGTGGCCATTTCGCGCGCTCGCTGCCTGTCCGTCGTTCTCGCATCGCCGCAGCTGTTGGGTATCACATGTCGTTCGGTTCAGCAGGTGCGGTTGGCCAATGTGCTTTGCTGGTTTGCGTCGCGCTAGAAGACGAGAGTGTGGCTCGAACGCGGCAAGCTGCGCCGGTGAACCACACTCGTCTTCGATCACAAGTTGCCCTAGCTAATACGGTAGGAAGCTCACCGAGAAGAACCAGCCGACCTTACGAACGTTCTTCAACGACTGAAACAAATTGCCATCACCGACGATCGCTCGGTCGCCCTCCTTCAATTCCTGCGTGAACCCGCCGCCGGTGAGGAACACCCGTTCGTTGAAACGAGCGGTTCCGCCGACATACAGGCGCTTTCCGATGTCGGCCAGACCCGTACCGAGTGTGAGCCCGAATCCCCGATTGTCCGGCGAGAAGGGCGTTAGCATGTAACTCATGAAAACGATGAGGTCAGAGTCGCTTCGATCATTCTCCGCTTGCTGAAACACGTCTCCCAGGTTGGGTCGCTGCAGCTTCTCGATGTCGAAAGTCTGGACGCTGGTGTACGCAGGGCCTGCGTGGAACTCGACCGGCATCGTGGAGTTGACGAAATACGTGACCGTCGTTGTTCCTGCCTCACTGGCGGCCTTTGTGTCCGCCGCATTGTCCGTCAATGACTTGACGCGAATCGTGACGGTGACGTGCGTTCCCGACTTCTGCGAGTCGAGGTTACGCACGCGGCCGGTCAGCGTCTCGGCGGAGCGCTTGAGATAGAGCTGAACCTTCTCGATCAATGCGTCGTGCTGAACGCGTTGCGCGTCGAACAGTGCTTGCGCGTACGCCGCTTCCTGGATCGGACTCGACGTAACGGTGATGGGAGGAGTCGCGGAGCCTCCGCTTGCGCCTGTCACGCTGAGCGAAGTGGTGCCCGCGGGAAGGTCGGCCGCGATGACCGCATACTGTTTGAGGATCAGCGACTCTGCCGTTCGACGCAGGGTGTCAAGTGCGGCCGGTATCAATTCAGCTGCGTCTCGGTCCCTCGAAATCCTGACGCTGTCGGACATCGTGACCTGAACGGTCCGCGGCGCACGATCCAGATACGTCGCGAGATTCTTCGATTCAGTCGCGATCTGTTGCCGCCAGGTCTCGAGCGCCTTCAAGAATGGGCTCTGAGCGACATGGGCAGTTCCTGAACCGACGGTTCCACCGATCTTGGCCACCTGCGACCAGAGTTTTGCGAGGTCGCGATAGCCGATCGCTTCTTTCGCCTCGACGCTGAAATCGGGCTCGAAGCGCAGGAAGTTGAAGTGGATGTTGCGAATAGCGACGCTGTGTTTGGTCGTGATTCGCTCATTGATCTTGTACGTCTCCTGCTTGTCTTCCCAGTTGACAAGCTGGACGATGTGCCTGGCGTCCTTGGGCCTTGGATTTGTCGGCGCTGTCCCCTGACCTTGTGCAACTATCGAGTGAGCCGCCGAGAACAGAACTGCGGCCGAGATGAGAGATATTTTCATAGGAAGATTGGATAGGAAGGTGAGTACGTGTCGATCAAAGAGTTACCAGGATGGAAGCACTCCAACCGCCGCTTCCGAGTCCATTTCCGATCTGGAGGTCGGTGTATGTCAGCGCCTGTACCCGCGGCGGGGTAATACGCGGATCGTTCACCAAGAAGGTTGCGCTAGGCCCAGAGCCGCCTACGTGCTGTGTGACCAGGACGACGTGGCCATCTGTACCGCCGTCAGAGAAGCAGGCCACGAATGGTCCGGTTATCAGATCGTCGATCGCCTCGCCTGCTGACGGCCGCCCATCGCGGAATCGGGCAGTCACATTCCATTTCTCGAACGCGAACGCGATGTCGCGCCCGCCGTTGATCTCCAGTTGTGTGTTGCACTCCGGCGAGTCTGGGTGCGCAACGCAATCGTGGCCGAGGACCCGGCTCGCAATCTCCGCTTGGCGATGGCTCTCTCCCTTCGCGGCCAGCACCATCTCGATACATGCTGCCCAACACCACTGAGTGTTCTCCTGCTCTACCGGCGTGATCATGATGGTCGATGGATGGGCGGGTTCGATTCCCGCGTTGAGTTCCGGTTCGAGCTGTAGATCCGACGGACTTTCCTCGAGCGCGACTTCGGCGCTGATGCCGGGTTGGTTTGCTGCCGCCACATCGCTGCCGTTGTCAGAGTGCGCGCCGAGATCGATGTCAGGTCGCCGCCCTTGTCCCGTCGCGTCGAAACGGTCTGCGCCGATTGACTCGCGGGCTTGCGCCACAGACGGTGAAACGGAACGGAGCAGCGACGAGACTTGAGGCGCCAAGTTTGCCGTCTGCTTCGGCCCCTCCGCGGTGTTCGTCTCAGCCCGCGCTCCAGCTCCCGCCTGCGGGTTGGCCACAAGCTGTAACTCGATCAGGCTCGCGATCGAGGAAGCGAGAATGACGATGAAGCCGACATACGCATAGATGAGCGAGTTCTGTGCGTCCTGAATCGATTGCGGCTCCCACAGCTTTGTATTCGCAGCCGACGGCGGTTCCCCGATCGACTGGATCATCTCCGCCGGAAGAGGAGCTCTTTCGTTTTGTTTTTGGAGCTGCTGAAATACGCTCTCACCGAGCTTCGTGCGATTCTTTCCGAGCACCTCGCGCGCGGCCGGATTTCCCAGCGGGAAATAGAACGTGTAGCGATCGAGCGTTCTCTGATAAAGAAGGCCCGCGGCAAAGTATGCTGCCACGAGTACTGACGTGATCCGCAGCCACGCCGTCCGCATGCTCGGAGCGGCGAACCGCGACGGGATCCACGTCTTGGCGAAGAGAAAAATCAGAAGAGCGCCAAAAGAGGCGAATCCCACGGCTGCCTCACCGCTCATTCCGCCGACGCGGCCGGCCGGCGGAGCCGCCAATTTCAGGTAGCCGTTGAAGCCTGCGAACAAGAACACCACGACTTCGGCAACCGTGACCAATACTGACTTCGTCGAGCTCATTGGAGTCGGTGGAGTCGCTTCGAGCGCCGCGGGTAGTGTCATGGTTTCGCCCTCGGGATTTCTGTTGTGTTCTCTGAACCGCCGCGCCCCGATGGATGACAATTCGCCTCCATCTCGGTGGCATCCTTGAAAACGTCGATGCTATGAGTTGCTGCGCTTACCGGAGAGGAGATCTTCTTGTCACAGGATACGACCTGAAGGCCGCGCATCGCCCAGACGTAGAACGTGCCGTACTTGAAGAGGCGCACTCGATGGTCGGGCCAGTTCGTGTTGAAGTCGTTTCGGCATGGTCGCCCGAGAGCCGTACAACTCGCAGCGAATCGACTATACTCGTTCGCCCAGTACAGACGGACATCGGTAACGCGCTTTCGGTCCGCCGCGGTAATGGGCTCGAAGATGAGTTCCGGTGAACAATCTGCTTCCGCTGTGCTGCTGCAGTTGTCGAGCGCAGTCATGATCTCAGCCAGCTGCTCGACGTTAGACTTTGCCGCTTCGATGGCCTGAGGTGTATTTCCTGGTCGCTGGATGGCGTTGGAGACACTGGTTGACGCGCTCTTGGCTGCGTCTGACAGGGTCGAGACCGCGGCGGCGGTATAGACAGATGAGTTGAAGTCCTCGCCCTTGAGGCTGGCGACGAAGCCGGCGAGCTGCCCGCGTTGCGACGCCAGCTCCGGCACGGCATCGATCCGCTGCAAGGCGACGGCAAAGCTCTTCGCCGCCTCTCGAACTCCAACCTGTGACTCGGGAGCGACGACGATCGCGATCCGCGCGTCGTCCCCGAGCTCCGCATTGCGCACATCCGCGACGGGAAGGCGAAGCGTGGTCCCGACTTTCAACGAGTCGAGGTGGCGCAACTCGGGGTTGAGCGAATACACAAACGCAAGCGCTTGCCCGTCGGGTCGAAAACGGCGCTGGCGAAGCATGGTCTTGACGTCATCCCCAGAACGCACCGGTACAGCCTCGATGGAAATGACCTGCGCGATCGCCTCCGATGAGAAAACTCCGATCCGATCACCGCTAGGGCGGACCTTGAGAAACTGTGCATTGGACAACGCGGCTCGAGCGCCAGGATCAACAAGGTGCTGCGACGCGGATGAAGCGGCCGCCGCTTTGCTTTGTGGCTGGACCTGTTGAATCGCCGCGAATAGCGCGAAGAACGCGACCTGGATCATCATATGAGGTCGGTGGCAGATGTGAATCCGCGTCACATTGGAGGAGTCCAATGCGACAGCCGTCATGCTAGATCAACGATGGAATGGCCGAAATAGGATGTTCGCCCGAGGGCATTCGGCCGATTGACGCACATTCGTGCGTGACTCAGAATTCCCGCCTGTAGCTCCCTGGCCGCTCCACCTCAACCAAGACTCATATGGCAATGCCAACGATCGATGCCGACCAGCTGCGCAAGCTCGCCGAGCGGGCAGACTCCCGACGTGGAAAGGACGTGTTCCTCGTTCCCAGCAAGAACGGCGCGATAGACCCGTTCGACATCGCCGAGGAGAGCGAGTTGGATGGACGCACCCCGATTCTCACGCTGCGGACCGAAGACGAACAGCCCGCGTTTGCCGATCGGAGCGGGACTTTCACGCTTCAGAGCACTCCGCGGGTCGTCCTCGACGAATTCCCGGACAAAGGCATCGAAGTCGTCGACGCGGTGTTCACATCGCTCGTGTCGATGGAAAAGTTCCTGCTACCCTACTACGCGCAGTTTCTGCCACCCGCCAAGGTGAAGGAAATGCGGGATCAATTCGCGCGCGACGCCAGCGCCCTCGCAGTCTGCCACGTCCCCGACTCGATCGAGACGAAAATGCGCGCGGCGAGCACCAAGTCGGAAATCAAGAATGGGCAGAAGCCCGCGGGCCTATTCGTGCTCCAGTTGACGCCTCAGGAGACACCGCAGGTCAAAGCGGTGCCGATGGGCGTCTTCCTGCAGCCTTAGCCGCGACCCCTCAGACGCCGCACCACGGCGTCGCGTTCGAGAAAGCCGCTTAAGTCAGGGCGCGCACGGAGGTATTCCGCCAGCAGACGCTCGCCCTCCGTGCGTTCGCCCAAGACGAAAGAGAGACACGCAGACTCGTACAGCAGGTCCGTCGACAACTCGACGTCTCCGCGGACCTCGGCGCGCGCTTGGCTCAAGGTCTCACGTGCCAGGCGATGATCGCCGGCGGCCGCAGACACCATCGCAGCGATCATCCGCCGGGAAATCGGACTATAAGGATGGCCGGCCGCCCTCGCGCGCGGGGCCGGATCGATCCGTTCGAGTTCTCGTATGAGCGCCCACGCGCGCGCAGGATCAGGGCGCCGGCCGCTCATGCCAGCGACGTCCAGCCGCATGATCGTCAGCTCGCATTCCACGAAGTGCCAGTCCGTCGGCAGGCGCTGCCGACCCTGAAAGCACCATCGTTGTGCCTCTGCGAGATCCGCGCGGGCATACGCGGCGCGCCACGCCCATCCAATCACATCGGCCGCATTCTCGAGGTACGCGTCCGCCGCGATCGCATGTTCAGCGGCATTGCCGACGCCGCGAAAGTCACCGCGAAGCCAACGGGGGAGCGCGAGTCCGGCCCATGCACCAGCCAGTGTGCTGTCGAGTGCAACGGCTTGCACGAGGTCAGCTTCGCCTTGTTGAATGAGCGTCGACTCCGCGCGAAATGTCTGTACCGCGGTCGCGCTTCGAACTCTCAACAATCCCCGCAGGTACAGTCCTCGCGCGAGCATCATCGTGTCGCGTGGCGGCTGGGACTCGACCAGCGTGATTGCGCGCTCCGCGTGTGCCAATCCCGACGAGAGGTCGAGGACTCGTGCGGTGCCGCTGTGAAGAATCCCTGCCTGCATCGCGACCCAGCCGCGGCCCACGGCCGGCACCGCCCAGCCACGTTGCCGGCG
>LNAP01002930.1_pt1 | contig 16516 bp, 12 predicted proteins | sample 602601 | NCBI WGS metagenome assembly LNAP01 (sample SAMN02440304, study PRJNA202911) | soil metagenome | biome: Subtropical and temperate rainforests or woodlands; isolation source: soil samples (1 kg each in a 20% v/v slurry with milli Q water) were... ... | reverse complement strand
GCGGCGAGGCGTTCCGCCGGCTCGCCCGGCAGCATGGAGGGCAGTTCGTCGCGGAAGGCGAACAGGCAGCTCGGCTCCAGCCCGACCACCGGCACGCCACGCGCGACAAACGGCGCATAGGTCTCGAGTATGCGTGCTGCCTCGGCCTTGGCCTGATCGACGAGGCCGGCGGACAGGAAGGTGCGCCCGCAGCACAGCGCGCGCTTGTTGCCATCGGCTGGGGCCGGCATGTGGACGCGGTATCCCGCTGCCACCAGCACATCGAGCGCTGCGACGACATTTTCCTTCTCAAACCAGCGATTGAAGGTGTCGGCGAACAGCACCACTTCGCGCCCGCCCTCGGGCCCGAACACGGTGGCGTCCTCACGGAACGCGTCCGAGCGCCAGCGCGGCAGCGAGCGCCGCGCGCTGAACTGGGCCAGCATTTCCGAGAACTTGGCCGCGCCCGGCAGCCGGTCGCGCAGGTTGAGCAGCCACGGCACCCGTGCCGCCAGCCCGGCATAATGCGGGAGATACGCGACGATGCGCTGATGCAGGCTGATGCCTTTGGCCTTCGCCCGCGCCGCCAGCGCCTCGATCTTCATCTTGGCCATGTCGACGCCGGTCGGGCACTCGCGCCGGCAGCCCTTGCAGGAGACGCAGAGCTTCAGCGTCTCCATCATCTCGTCGGAGGCCAGCGCATCCGGGCCGAGGCGGCCGGAAATGGCGAGGCGCAGCGTGTTGGCCCGCCCGCGCGTCACGTCGCGCTCATTGCGGGTAACGCGATAGCTCGGGCACATCACCCCGGCGACCACCTTGCGGCAGGCGCCATTGTTGTTGCACATCTCGATGGCGCCCTGGAATCCGCCGCCCTCGCCGGAATAGCCGCTCCAGTCCAGCGCCGCCTTGATCGGCTCGACCTTGTAATCGGGCGCATAGCGGAACAGGCTTCGGTCATCGAATTTCGGTGCGCGGACGATCTTGCCGGGATTGTAGAGCCCGCCGGGGTCGAAGCGGTCCTTCACCTCCTCGAAGGCGTGGACGATACGTGAACCGAACATGGTCTCGTGGAATTCCGAGCGCACGATGCCGTCGCCATGCTCGCCAGAATGCGAGCCCTTGTACTCGCGGACCATCTGGAAGGCTTCCTCGGCAATGCCGCGCATCGCCTTGACGTCCTTCTCCAGCCGCAGGTTCAGCACCGGGCGCACATGCAGGCACCCCTCGGAGGCGTGGGCGTACCAGGTGCCGCGGGTGCCGTGCTTCTCGAAAACTTGCGTCAGGCGGTCGGTGTAGTCGGCCAGATGGGCCAGCGGCACGGCGCAATCCTCGACGAAGGAGACGGGTTTTCCCGCCTGCTTCATCGACATCATGATGTTAAGGCCGGAAGTGCGCACATCGGCGATCGCCGCCTGCAGCACGCCGTCATGGATCTCGACCACGCCGCCCCATTGCGCGCCGGACTTGTCCCAACCGAAGCCGAGATCGCCCATGGTTTGGCCGAGTTGTCTGAGGCGCCGGTCGTTCTCCTCGGCGTCCTCGGCGAACTCGACCAGCAGGATGGCGGCCGGCGTGCCGCGCACGAACTGCTGGAGTGTCGCCTGAAACATCGGGATGTCGCCGGCGAGCGCCAGCAGGGTGGAATCGACCAGTTCGACCGCGATGGGCTTCAGCTTCACCAGATGCTGGGCGGCATCCATCGCCTGATAGAAGCTGCCGAAATGGCAGGCGCCCAAGACCTTCTTGCCGATCAGCGGCCACAGCTTGAGCTCCACCTTGGTGGAATAGGCCAGCGTGCCCTCGGAACCCACCAGCAGATGCGAGAGGTTATAGCCCGCCGGGTTCGGCACCAGCGCGTCGATATTGTAGCCGCCGACCCGGCGCTGCACTGACGGAAAGCGCGCGGCGATCTCGTCGGCCTCGCGCGCGCCGAGCCTGAGCAGGTCGCGGGCCAGCGGGGCGAGCGGCGAATCGGAAGGCAGTTCCGACAGATTGTAGTCGACGTGGCCGAAATGCGCCTTGGCCCCATTCGCCAGCATGGCGTCGATGGAGAGCACGTTGTCACGCATCGTGCCGTAGCGCAGCGAGCGCCCGCCGCAGGAATTATTGCCGGCCATGCCGCCGATGGTCGCCCGCGTCGCGGTGGACACATCGACCGGATACCACAGCCCGTGCTTCTTGAGCTGGCGGTTCAGATCGTCCAGCACGATGCCGGGCTCGACCACGCAGCGCGCGCCCTCGACGTCCAGTTCCAGCACGCGGTTGAGGTACTTCGAGCCATCAACGACGATGGCCTCGTTGATGGTCTGACCGCATTGCGAGGTGCCCCCGCCCCGCGCCACGACGGGCACGCCCTCGGAGCGGGCGAGAGCAATGGTGCGCTCGGCCTCCTCCGTGGTGCGCGGCACCACCACGCCCAGCGGCATCATCTGGTAGAACGAGGCGTCGGTGGCGTAGCGCCCGCGGTTGAAGCGATCGAACCACACATCCCCCGTGATCTCAGCCTTGAGACGTCGCTCCAGACCGGGCGTCAGCCGTGCCGCCATATCGTCTTCTCCCTGCGTCCTTGGTCGGACGACGCCATGAGGCGCCCCCGGTGGACTTGGTCGCATTTTGCATTCATAATTCATTTCTGCAAGATGGAGTGCCGGGAAGATTGCTTCCCGCCTCGTTAGCCGAGACCGCAACCACGACCGCAACGCGGAACGCAACCGCCGCGCCGCCAAGGGAGAGAATACCGATGTCCAGCAATACCGCCCGGGTCGCGGGCCGCCATTTCCTGCAGATTCCGGGCCCGACGCCGGTGCCCGACCGCATTCTGCGCGCCATGGATATGCCGACCATCGATCATCGCGGCCCGCAATTCCAGAAGCTTGGCAAGCGGGTGCTGGAAGGCATGAAGACCATCTTCAAGACCGCCAACCCGGTCATCATCTACCCGGCTTCCGGCACCGGCGCCTGGGAAGGCGCGCTCGCCAACGTGCTCTCGCCCGGCGACAAGGTGCTGATGTTCGAGACCGGCCACTTCGCCACGCTGTGGAAGAACATGGCGATCAAGCTCGGCCTGCAGCCGATCTTCATCGAATCCGACTGGCGCGTCGGCGCCGACGCCGACGCCATCGAGGCCAAGCTGCGCGAGGACAAGGGCTTTGAGATCAAGGCGGTCTGCGTCGTCCATAACGAGACCTCGACCGGCTGCATCTCGATCATCCCCGAGGTCCGCAAGGCGATCGACGCCGCCGGCCACCCGGCGCTGCTGCTGGTCGACACCATCTCGTCGCTGGCCTCGATCGATTACCGCCACGACGAATGGGGCGCGGACGTCACCGTCTCCGGCTCGCAGAAGGGGCTGATGCTACCTCCTGGGCTATCGTTCAACGCAGTGTCCGACAAGGCGCTCGCCGCCGCCAAGAAGTCGACCATGCCGAAGCTGTTCTGGTCGTGGGAAGAGCAATTACCCCACAATGCCAAGGGCTTCTTCCCCTACACCCCCGGCACCAATCTGCTCTACGGCCTGGCCGAAGCCATCGACATGCTGCACGAGGAAGGGCTGGACAACGTCTTCGCCCGCCACGATCGCCACGCCGAAGCTACCCGTCGCGCCGTCCGCGCCTGGGGCCTCGAAGTGCTGTGCCGCGACCCGAAATACTACTCGTCCTCGCTCACCGCCGTCCTCATGCCGGAAGGCCATGACGCCGACGCCTTCCGCGAAAAGACGCTGGAGCATTTCGACATGTCGCTCGGCACCGGCCTCACCAAGCTGACCGGCCGCGTGTTCCGCATCGGCCACCTCGGTGACACCAATGACCTGACCATGCTCGGCGCGCTGTCGGGCGTCGAAATGGGTCTCTCGGTTGCCGGCGTTCCGCACAAGAAGGGCGGCGCGCAGGCGGCGCTGGACTACTTCGCCGAGTGCGCCTCCAACCCGCTGCGCGCTGCGGCGTGAGCGCCCAATTGCCCCGGCCGGCTTGCCAAATCCCCCGGCCGGGGCAATCTAAGGTGCAATTGCTTCCCCTACTGGAGAATCCCGCTTTATGGCGATGTCGGACACGGCCATAATCCCTCGGCGAAGCCTGCATGGCGAGCTGGCTGCCCAGCTTCGCGACATGCTGATGCGCGGAGATTTGAAGGCCGGCGACAAGATTTCCGAGCAGGCTCTATGCGCGCGCTTCGGCGTCTCCCGCACCCCGCTGCGCGAAGCCCTCAAGGTGCTCGCCAATGAGGGCCTGCTGATTCTCTCCCCCAATCGCGGCGCCAGCGTTGCCCGCGTCTCACCCGAGGAAGTCGACGAGCTCTTCCCCATCATGGGCGCGATGGAAGCCCTCGCCGGAGAAGCCGCCTGCGTCAATGCCACCGAGGCCGAGATCGCCGCGCTGCAGGCGATGCATGACGAGATGCTGGTGCATTACCGCGCCAGCGACGCAGCCGCCTATCTCCGGGTCAACCGTCAGATCCACGAAGCCTTCTTCGAGATGGCCGGCAATACAGCGCTGACCCAGCTCTACCAGACGCTGATGGTGCGCATCCACGCGGTGCGCTTCATCGCGCAGAAGTCGAGCGAGCGCTGGCGCGAGGCGGTCGACGACCATGAAGAGATGATGGCTGCGCTGAAGGCCCGCGATGGCGCGCGGCTGGGCACCATCTTGAGGCAGCATCTGCGGCACAAGGCCGAGATGGTGCATGAATCCCTGCTCCAGCTGGACTCGGAAGCGGCCGAGTAGGCAGCCAGTCACGCCATCCACACCGCCGTCATCCCGGCCGCAGCCCGAAGGGCGTAGAGCCTGGGATTGCTAACCCAGATAGCCCTGCACGCGACCCCGGTACGGCCATTGGCCGTTCCGGGATGACGACATGAGATTCCCTCGCGCATGAGGGCTCCGGCGAACCACCTGTCAACTACCTGTAATCAAAAGACTTTTTCCGACAGTCACACTCTCGGCACCGGCAAATTGCGACTGCCCGACGAAATTGCATCTATAATTATTGATGTTCAATGATTGATGCGATAGCGTCAGCCTCAATAATCGCGACCAAACGGTCGTATCAAGAATTCTCAATGGGAGGTCTATCAATGCCAAAATACGCCCTAACTGCGCTTGCTCTCACGGTCGCCCTGACAGCACCGGCAGCCGCGCAAGCTGAGTGGAAGCCGACCCGTCCGGTCGAGTTCGTCGCGGCGGCCGGCCCCGGCGGCGGCACCGATACCTTCGCCCGCGTCGTTCAGTCGGCGCTGAGCCAGAACGAACTGCTCACCACCCCGATCCTAGTGGCCAACAAGTCCGGCGGCAGCGGCGCGGAGACCTTCATCTACGCCAAGACCAACCCGGCCGATCCCTACAAGCTGTATTTCGGCACCCAGGACGCCTATGTGCTGCCGCTCGCCAACAAGCTGAGCTACAGCGCGTCCAAGGACCTCACCCCCGTCGCCGCCATGGTGTTCGACCCCTTCATCCTGTGGGTGAACCCCAAGACCTCCGGCATCGAGGACGTCAAGGGCTTCATCGCCAAGGCCAAGGAAAAGCCCGGCCAGATCAAGGTCGGCGGCGCCAAGGCCAAGGAAGCCGATGAGACGCTGATGACCCTCATCGAGCAGGCCACCGGCACCGACCTGACCTACATCCCCTACAAGTCGGGCAGCGAAGCGGCGATCCAGGTCGCCGGCGGCCATATCGACGCCAACGTCAACAACCCGAGCGAGAGCGTCGAGCAATGGAAGGCCGGCGTGCAGAAGCCGCTCTGTGTGTTCGAGAGCGAGCGTCTCGCCGACAAGACCGTCATCGTCGACGGCAAGTCGTGGAGCGATGTCCCGACCTGCGTCGAAGCCGGCATCGACGTGAAGACCTTCGCCCAGCCCCGCACCATCTGGATGGCCGCGAACGCTCCCCCGGAAGCCCTCGCCTATTACACGGACCTGTTCACCAAGGTGACCAAGACCCCGCAGTTCCTGGCCTATGAGGAGCGCGGCGCGCAGATCCCGCGCCTGCTGACCGGTGATGCCTTCAAGGCCTTCATCAAGCAGCACGAAGCCACCTACGCCGAGATATACAAGCGTAACGGCTGGCTGCGCGCCGAACAGTGATGACGTGCGGACGGCAGTCTTAACCCCTGCCGTCCGCTTCATCCGCTCCTGCGGATATTTGCCGGGATACGGGAGCGGGCGAGCCGCTTCGCTGGAGAGCCTTGTGATGGATATTTCACGCAACAGCATGGAAGTCGTGGTGGCGCTGGCGACCGCGGCGGTGGGCGCAGTGGTGTGCTACGGCGCCTCGCTGAACGGCATTTCGTGGGGCGATGGCGGTCCGCAGCCGGGCTACTTCCCGTTCTATATCGGCTGCCTGATCATCTTCGGCAGCGCCGCCATCATCCTCCAGACCGTGGTCAGGCGTGCCGCCACCGCCGGAGAGGCGCCCTTCATTGATGGCGAGCGCCTGCGCACCGTCGTGCTGTTCTTCGTGCCCATCATGGCGTTCGTCGCCATCTCCGCCTGGCTCGGTCTCTATATCGGCATGGCGATCTACACCTTCTACGCCATGCGCTTTTCCGCCGGATTCCGCACCCCTGCCGCGCTGCTCACCGCCGTTCTCGTCGTCGCGGTGAACTTCATCATCTTCGAGAAGCTGTTCGTGGTCCCGCTGCTAAAGGGCCCCGTTCTCGAATATTTCGGCATCTACTGAGACATAAGAAAAAGAGGAAGCGCCGCCATGGGGAATTTCGGCCTGCTGATGGACGGTTTTGCCGTCGCGCTCACCACCCATCACATCATGATCATGGTGCTCGGCGTACTGCTCGGCCTCGTGGTCGGCGTGCTGCCGGGCCTTGGCGCTCCCAATGGCGTGTCGCTGCTGCTCCCCCTCACCTTCACCATGGACCCGATCTCCGCGATCATCCTTTTGACCTCGATGTACTGGGGCGCGCTGTTCGGCGGGTCGACGACCTCCATCCTGTTCAACATTCCCGGTGAGCCCTCGTCTGTGGCCACCACCTTCGACGGCTACCCCATGGCCAAGCAGGGCCAGGCGGTCCGGGCGCTGACGCTGGCCTTCACCTCGGCCGGCATCGGCGCGCTCACCGGCGTCATCGTCATCACGCTGCTCTCGTCCTGGGTCGCGCAGTTCGCGCTGCGCTTCGGCGCGGCCGAGTATTTCGCGGTCTATTTCATGGCGTTCGCCAGCTTTATCGGCATGTCGGGCGGCTCGCCGTTCAAGACGCTGATCTCGATGATGCTGGGCTTTGCCGTCGCCACGGTCGGCATCGACACCATCTCCGGCGAGGCGCGCCTCACCTTCGATTATGACGCGCTGATCGGCGGCATTTCCTTCCTCATCGCCGTCATCGGCCTGTTTGGCCTCGGCGAGTTACTGCTCACCATGGAAGAGGGCCTGAAGTTCGAGGGCGTCAAAGCCAAGCTCGACCTCAAGACCATCTTCCGCACCGTCGCTGAAGTGCCGCGCTACTGGGTCACCATCGTGCGCTCGGCGCTGATCGGCTGCTGGATGGGCATCACACCGGGCGGCCCGACCGCAGCGTCCTTCATGAGCTACGCGCTCGGCCGCCGCTTCTCCAAGCGCGGCAAATATTTCGGCAAGGGCGAACCGGAAGGCATCGTGGCACCCGAGACCGCCGACCACTCTGCCGGCTCCTGCGCCCTGTTGCCGATGCTGGCGCTGGGCATCCCCGGCTCGGCCACCGCAGCCGTCATGATGGGCGGCCTGATGATCTGGGGCCTTTCCCCCGGCCCGATGCTGTTCACCACCCGTCCAGACTTCGTCTGGGGCCTGATCGCCTCGATGTATATGGGCAACCTCATCGCCGTGGTGCTGGTGCTCGCGACCGTTCCCCTGTTCGCCTACATATTGCGTGCGCCCTTCACCGTGGTCGGGCCGATGATCACCATCGTCTGCGTCATCGGCGCCTATACGGTGGCCAACCACGTCTTCGACATCTGGCTGGCGCTGGGCTTCGGCATCATCGGCTACGTCTTCAAGAAGCTGGACTACCCGCTGGCGCCGTTCGTGCTCGCCATGGTGCTCGGCGACAAGGCGGAAGACGCCTTCCGCCAGGCCATGCTGACCTCCGGCGGCTCCGGCTCCATCTTCTTCGCCAACCCGCTCGTCAGCACCATGATGGCGCTCGGCATCCTGCTGCTCTGTCTGCCGCTCATCTCGGCGGTGTGGAACGGCAGCCTGTTCGGCAAGAAGCAAGACCCTAAGGACCACCTCGACCAGGCCCATGAGGGACGTTCGGTTTGAACGGCATTCCGATGCAAGCGATTCGCAGCTATGATTCCGCAAGGAAACGCTCGATTGGCTCGCAGAAGCCGACAAGGACCACTGTAATGGCACCGGCTCAGATCATTCGCCATTCTCTCCACGAATCTCTCGTGGCTCCACTGCGGGAGATGATCCTGCAGGGAGAACTGCGCCCCGGCGATAAGGTGCCGGAGGAGCAGTTGTGCGAACGGTTCGGCGTCTCGCGCACCCCGATCCGCGAGGCCCTGAAAGTGCTGGCGGCCGAAGGCGTACTGCAGATCCTGCCGCATCGCGGCGCCATCGTGGCCCGCATCACCGAGGAGCAGATCGAGGAGCTTTTCCCGATCATGGCCTCGCTCGAGCGCCTTGCCGGCCTGCTCGCCTGCGAGCGCGCCACTGATGCCGACATCGCCCGCGTTCGCGCCCTGCACGACCGCATGATGGCGTGCTTCGAGAGTGGCGACGAGGTCGACTACCTCAAGCACAACCGGCTGATCCACGAATCCTTCTTTGAGATCGCCGGCAATGTGACGTTGTCCGCCTTCTACCAACAGATACTGACCCGCATCCACGCCTGCCGCTTCGTCGTGCGCAAGAGTCGCGAACATTGGGCGAATGCGGTGTCGGAGCATTGCGCGATGATCGAGGCGCTGGAAGCGCGCGACGCGATGCGGCTCGCGACACTTCTGGAGACCCACGTCACCGGCACCACCGCCGGCATCGCCCGCGCTTTCATCACCCGGCTGACCGCCGACGCATCGCCGTCCGATACCGACGATGGCAAGCTCGGCACCAAGGCCCGCAAGCCCGGCCAGCACGCGCTTCCCGCTTAAGACACGGACGCCACCTGCCTCTTGGCGGAGGCTTTCCCGTTGGACATAATTATTGATTTTGAATTTGGGCCAAGCCCACGCTTGACGAAAGGTTTGAACCGATGAGCGACGTAATGGACCGAACCCAGCACGAGGCCGCCGACGCCACGCCCAAGCGCCCCCTGCCGCTCGCCGGCGTGCGCGTGCTCGATGTCAGCCAGGTCATGGCCGGTCCCTATAGCTGTATGTTGCTGGGCGATCTCGGCGCTGATGTCATCAAGATCGAGCCCCCGGGCACTGGCGACCAGACCCGCGGCGCCATGGGCTTCAAGATGAAGGGCCCCGACAGCATGGGCTTCCTCAACATGAACAGGAACAAGCGCTCGGTCGCCATCAACCTCAAGAGCGATGCCGGCCGCGAGGTGTTCTACGAACTGGTCAAGTCCGCCGACATCCTGGTCGAGAACTATCGCCCCGGCGTGATGAAGAAGCTGAAGTGCGATTACGCTACGATAGCCAAGATTAACCCCCGCCTCGTCTACACCTCGATCTCTGGTTTCGGCCAGACCGGCCCGTGGGCGGGCCGTCCTGGCTTTGATCTGATGGCGCAGGCGATGTCCGGCGTCATGAGCGTCACCGGCCATCCCGGCGGACCGCCTGTGAAAGCCGGCGTCCCGGTCGCCGACATCGGCTGCGGCCTGTTCGCGACCTATGCGACGCTGGCCGCCTATATCGGGGCAAAAAACACCGGCGAGGGCCAGTACATCGACTCCTCGCTATTCGAGGCCGCGCTGGCCTTCTCGGTGTGGGATATCTCGGAATATTGGGGCCGCGGCACCCAGCCGATCCCGCTCGGCACCGCCAACCGCATGAGCGCGCCCTATCAGGCGGTGAAGTCGCAGGACGGCTATTTCGTCATGGGTGCCACCAACCAGAAGCTCTGGACCCTGCTGTGCGAGACGCTGGACCGCAAGGAATTGCTGGAAGACGAGCGCTTCAGGACCAACCCCGATCGCCTCGCCAACCGCGAGATCCTGATCGAGGAACTGGAGAAGACCTTCGTCACCCGCACCTCCGACGATTGGGTTGAATCTCTGCTCAGCGTCGGCATCCCGGCCGGCACCATGTACACCTACCCCGAGGCGTTCGAGAGTGAGCACGGCCGCCATCGCCAGATGCGCATCGAGATCGACCACCCCAATGAGGGTAAGGTGTCCAATATCGGCTTCGCGGTTAAGCTCACCGGCACGCCGCAGGAAGTCCGCCTGCACCCACCGCTGCTCGGCGAGCACACCGGCGACATCCTCAAGGAGATCGGCATGGATGCCACCGCCGTCGAGGAACTCACCGCCCGCGGAGCCTTCGCCCCATGAGTACCGCCGCCAGTGTCGCCACCAAGCCCGACGTGGCAAAGACGGAGGGCACCGTCCGGCTCGTCATCGACGGTCCGGTCGCCCGCCTCACCTTCGACCGCCCGAGCGCCCGCAATGCCATGACCTGGCGGATGTATGAGGAACTCGCGGCGGCGTGCGGGACAATCGCCGCCAATCGCGACATTCGCGTCGCGGTGCTGCGCGGCGCAGGCGGCAAGGCGTTCGTCGCCGGCACCGACATCGAGCAGTTCCGCGCCTTCTCCTCTGGCAAGGACGGCGTGACCTATGAGGAAAAGGTTGAATCCTTCGTCGGCGCGCTGGAATCCCTGACCATCCCCACCATTGCGGTGGTGGAGGGCTGGGCGGTCGGCGGCGGCATGGCGCTGGCCAATGCCTGCGATTTCCGCATTGCCACCCCGGGTGCCCGCTTCGGCGTACCGATCGCGCGCACGCTGGGCAATTGCCTCTCCGCCTCCAACGTCCAGCGCCTCGTCGCCACGCTCGGCGTGAGCATGGTCAAGCGCATGCTGCTGCTCGCCGAGATGCCAGTCGCCGAGCAGATACCGGCCGGCTACGTCACCATCGTGCCGACGGAAGAAATCGACGCGCAGGTGGAAGAAATGTGCACGCGCCTTGTCGGGCATGCCCCGATCACCCTGCGCGTCACCAAGGAAATGCTGCGCCGCCTCTCCCATGATCCCGATGCGGCTGACGCCGATCTGGTACGTGAGACCTATGGCAGTGCGGATTTCCGCGAGGGGGTCGAGGCGTTCCTCGCCAAGCGCACGCCGAACTGGCGCGGCGAATAGCCTTGCACGAGACAGCAAAAAGCCGGCGACCCCACGCGGGATCGCCGGCTTTTTTATGCATTGATGTCAGCGGATCGGCGGGGCGTACTGGATGCCGCCAGTGCTCCACAGCTGGTTGATGCCTCTGGGAATGCCGAGCTTGGAATCCGAGCCGACATTGCGCTCGAACACTTCGCCGTAATTGCCGACATTCCTGACGATCCGTACCGCCCAGTCCTTGGTGAGGCCGAGTTGCTCGCCATAGGTGCCGTCGGTACCCACAAAACGCTTCACGTCCGGCTTCTCCGACTTCAGCGCCTGGTCGAGCGTCGCGGTGCTGATGCCGAGTTCCTCGGCATTCACAGTAGCGTAGAAGCTCCATTTGACGATGTTCAGCCATTTGTCGTCGCCCTGGCGCACCACGGGCCCGAGCGGCTCCTTGGAGATGACGTCCGGCAGCACGAGATGGTCGGCGGGCTTGGCGAGCTTCAGGCGCAGCGCATAGAGCTGAGACACGTCGGTGGTGAGCACGTCGCACTTAGCCTCGCCATAGGCCTTGAGCAGTTCCTCGACATTGGGCAGCTCGATGAGTTCGAGCTGCATCTTGTTCTGCTTGAAATAGTCCTGGACGTTCAGGGCGCTGGTGGTGCCGCTCTGGGTGCAGACCTTGGAGCCGCCAAGCTCAAGCGCGCCCATCACGTTCTTGGCGTTCGGCACCATGAAGCCCTGGCCGTCATAATAGGACACGGCGGCGAACAGCAGCTTCAGGTCGGCCTCGCGCGACAGCGTCCAGGTCGAGTTGCGTGAGAGCACGTCGATCTCGCCCTTCTGCAATGCCGGGAAGCGCGCGTCCGCCGAGAGCGGCACAAACTCCACCTTGGAGGCATCGTCGAAGATCGCCGCGGCCACCGCCCGGCACATATCGACGTCGAACCCCTTCCACACACCCTTGTCGTCGGGCGCGGAGAAGCCGGCCAGCCCCTGGCTGACGCCGCATTTCAGCGTGCCGCGCGCCTTCACGTCGGCTAGCGTATCGGCGTGCGCAAAGGACGTCATTGTTGGCGCTGCCAGCAGGACGCCGGCTGTCGCCAGCGCGAGTGCGAACTTCTTCATGTTTTCCCCCAGTCCAGACCGATCCGATGGCACGCTATTCTAAAGTTCCGGTGCCTGCCGGATGACGACCTTGGTGCCCACCGGCACGCGTTGAAACAGATCGGTGACATCGCTGTTCACGAGGCGGAAGCAGCCGGACGAGACGGCGCTGCCAATGGTCTGCGGCTGGTTGGTGCCGTGAATGCGATAGACCGTGGAGCCGAGATAGAGCGCGGCAGCGCCCATCGGGTTGCCCGGCCCGCCCGCCATGAAGCGCGGCAGATAGGGCTGGCGCACGATCATTTCCGGCGGCGGGGTCCAGTCCGGCCACTCCGCCTTGCGGCTGACCTTCTGCAGGCCGGCCCACTGGAACCCGTCGCGGCCGACGCCGATACCGTAGCGCAGAGCGCGATTGTCACCCTGCACGAGGTACAGGAACCGCTCATTGGTGTGGATGATGATGGTGCCGGGCGCCTCGTTGGTGCGGAAATACACCGGCTGGCGGCGGAACGCCGGGTCCAGCTCTTCCTCGTCCGGCGAGGGCACATAGCCGGGCTTTTCCGGCACGTCGATGATCTGGTTGCCCAGCGTGCTTGGCGGACGCATCTGCGCCTGCGCACCCGTCAGCGTGAGTGCCACCGTCACGGCCAGTGCCGTGCCCCATACGCTCAGACGCATTCTCGCATTCCTTATCAACGCCGAGTCACAGTCGTTCCCCGTGACAGATCGAAATGTGGAAATGCCCCGAAGTCAATTAACGAGCCGTCAATTCTGCGCCGGCACGACAATGCCGGCGCAGGATGACGTAGATTTGTCAGAAATAACTGCCCGCCAGAGCCTCCAGCCGCTCCTGTCTGCCGGAGCGCGGCTGCGGGTCGACATTCTCGGCTTCGGCCCATGCCGCGATCTCGGCAAGCGAGGTGCCTCCCGCCAGCATGGCGGAGCCCTGCGCGCCCTCCCAGCCGGCATAGCGCTCGTCGACGGCCTTCTTCAAGGCGCCGTCCTCGATCATGTCGGCGGCGATCAGCAGGCCGCGCGCGCACACGTCCATGGCGCTCGCGTGGGCGATGATCAGGTCTTCCGGGTCGAGCGACTGGCGGCGCACCTTGGCATCGAAATTCATGCCGCCGGTGGTGAATCCGCCGGCCTTGAGTATCTCGTACACGGCGAGCGCGATGTCCTCGACATTGGTCGGGAACTGGTCGGTGTCCCAGCCGGACTGGGCGTCGCCCTTGTTCATGTCGATCGAGCCGAAGATGCCGAGCGCCGCGGCCATGGCGATCTCGTGCTCGAAGCTGTGGCCGGCGAGCGTGGCGTGGTTGGCCTCGATATTGACCTTCACTTCCTTTTCCAGCCCAGCGCGTGAGAGCAGGCCGTACACCGTGCCGACATCGAAATCGTACTGGTGCTTGGTCGGCTCCTGGGGCTTCGGCTCGATCAGGATCGTGCCCTTGAAGCCGATCTTGTACTTGTGCTCGACCACGAGGTTGAGGAAGCGCCCCATCTGGTCGAGCTCGCGGGAAAGATCGGTGTTGAGCAGCGTCTCATAGCCCTCGCGACCGCCCCACAACACGTAGTTCTGACCGCCGAGTTGGTGCGTCACCTCGAGCGCGTTCTTCACCTGCGCGGCGGAATAGGCGAACACATCCGGGTCCGGGTTGGTCGCCGCGCCCGCCATGAAGCGGCGGTTGGAGAACAGGTTCGCAGTGCCCCACAGCAGCTTGACCTTCGAGGTCTCCATTTTCGCGGCGAAGATGTCGGCGATGGCGCGCACATTGGCATTGCTCTCCCTCAGCGTCTTGCCTTCGGGGGCGATGTCGCGGTCGTGGAAGCAGAAGAACGGCACGTCGAGAATGCGGAACAGGTCGAACGCCACATCCGCCTTGGCACGCGCCAGCGCCATCTCATCAGTGCCGTGCATCCACGGGCGCATAAAGGTCTCGCCGCCGAACGGATCACCGCCCGGCCAGGTGAAGGAATGCCAATAGGCCACCGCGAAACGCAGATGGTCTTCCATCTTCTTGCCGAGCACGACCCGGTCCTTGTCGTAATAGCGGAACGACATCGGGTCACGGCTCGCCGGGCCGGCATATTTCAGCGGCTCGGTCGAGGAGAAGAAACGGGTGGGGGCATTCATGACGTCACTCCCTTCAATGCGGGGTAGAGCGCGCGATAGAGCGCATGTTTTTCCGCATAGGCTTGTTGAAGCGCCATAACCGGCGCGATGGTCTCGATACGGCGCGGCGGCCGGCATATCTCTGTGGGGCTCTCGCCGGTGGCGGCCATGCGGGCGAGCCGCGCGGCGCCGAACGCCCCGCCTGTCTCACCATCCTCGATGCGGTTGAGGGGGAGGGCTAGGACGGAGGCGATGATCGCAATCCAGTAGCGCGAGCGCGAGCCGCCGCCGATCACGTCGGCCTCGCTCAGCGTGGTGCCGGCGGCGGACAGTGCGTCGAGGCAATCCTTGAACGCGAAGGCGACGCCCTCCAACACCGCCTGCGTCATGGCTTCGCGCGAGGTGTCATGGTCGAGCCCGATGAAGGCGCCGCGAATGCCGGCGTCGTTATGGGGCGTCCGCTCGCCGGAAAGATACGGCAAAAAGGTCACCGGCGACGGTGCAATAGGAGTAGCACCCAGCGCTACAAGCAGGTCGGCCGGCGAGACGCCGCTGGCCTTGGCCCACCAGCCGAGCGAGGAGGCTGCCGACAGGATCACGCCCATCTGGTGCCAGGTCTGGGGAATCGCGTGGCAGAAGGCGTGGACGCTGGATTCCGGGTTGGGCGCGAACCGCGCGGTCGTCGCCCACAGCACGCCGGATGTGCCCAATGAGACGAACGCATTGCCGGGATGGATCGCGCCAAGACCAATGGCGCCCGCAGCGTTGTCCCCTGCCCCGCCCGCCAGCACCGGCGCGCTTTCCATGCCCCAGCGCGCCGCCAGTTCCGGTTTCAGGCGTCCGCCGGCCGCGCTGCCCTCGATCAGGCGGGGCATGTGCGCGCGGGTGAGATAGGTCGCCGCCAGTGCCTCGTCCGACCAGTCGCGCTTGGCGACATCGAGCCAGAGCGTGCCGGAGGCGTCGGACATCTCCTCGACCATCTCGCCGGTCAGGCGATAGCCGACATAGGCTTTCGGCAGCAGCACCGTGGCGGTGCGCGCGAAGATGTCCGGCTCGTGCCGGCGCACCCATAAAAGCTTCGGCGCGGTGAAGCCCGGCATCGCCCGATTGCCGGCAACGGCGTGCAGCGCCGGGAAGCGCTGTTCCAGCTCGGCGCATTCCACGACCGAACGGCCGTCATTCCACAATATCGCCGGACGCAGCACCTCGCCATCGCGGCCCAGCAGAACGGCCCCGTGCATCTGCCCGGACAAGCCCACGCCACGCACCCGCGCCAGGGCCTTGGGGTGTTCGGCTTTCAGAGCATCGATGCTCGCCAGCGTCGCCTGCCACCAGTCTTCCGGGTTCTGCTCGCTGAAATCGGGACGCGGACGGGAGATGCCGAGCGGCGTCTCCCCGGTCGCGACGACGCTCTGGTCCTCGTCGACCAGCACCGCCTTCACGGCGGACGTACCTATGTCGAGGCCGAGAAACATCGATTTCACTCGCAATTACAGAAAGAAGTCACGGCAGATTGTCCCGCACGAAGATGTCGATGCGGATACGCTCCTGCTCGTTGAGCAGCGGCTCGCCGGAGCAGTGCGCCAGCAGCACCCGTGCCGCCGAGCGCGACTGATGGCCGGCATCCTGGTTGATCACCACGTCCATCACCCCGCGCAGCAGGAAGCGGCGGGTGTCGTCGGTCAGGTCATGGCCGATGAAGACGAGGTCCGGCGCGCGATTGGCGACCGAGAGCGCCGCCGCGATGCCGCGATTGCCGGCGCCGACATTGTAGAGCCCGATCAGATCGGGCGTGTCGCGCAACATCGCCGTGACGATGTCGGAGGTCCGTTCATCGTCGTCGAGGCTTTCCTGAACCGGCAGCATCTTCAAGGCGGGGTATTCGCCGGCCAGCACCTGCGTGAAGCCGAACTGCCGCTCGGCATGGTCGCGCAGCGCCGGCGTGCCGACGATGAGGCCGACAGACCCGCGCCGTCCGGCGGCGAACCGCCCCAGCAGCGTGCCGGCGGTGCGGCCCGCCGCGATATTGTCGATGCCGACATAATGCAGCCGGTGCGAGGACGGCACGTCCGACACCAACGTGACCACCGCGACGCCGGACGAGGTG
>LNAP01005551.1_pt1 | contig 16521 bp, 14 predicted proteins | sample 602601 | NCBI WGS metagenome assembly LNAP01 (sample SAMN02440304, study PRJNA202911) | soil metagenome | biome: Subtropical and temperate rainforests or woodlands; isolation source: soil samples (1 kg each in a 20% v/v slurry with milli Q water) were... ... | reverse complement strand
AGCCAAGCTGAAGGCGCTGGAGTCGCGTTATCCGTTCGGTCGCTACGCCGATCAGGCTCAACTCGAGCTCATCTACGCCAACTACAAGAACACCGAGCCCGAGGCTGCGAAATCCGCCGCCGAGCGTTTCATTCGCCTGCACCCGCAGCACCCGAATGTCGATTACGCCTACTACCTCAAGGGTCTGACTTCTTTCGACCAGGACGTCGGCCTGCTGGCGCGCTTCCTGCCGCTGGACATGACCAAGCGTGACCCGGGCGCCGCTCGCGACTCCTACAACGAGTTCGCCCAGCTGACCAGCCGCTTCCCGAACAGCCGCTACTCGCCGGACGCCAAGCAGCGCATGATCTACCTGCGCAACCTGCTGGCTTCCTACGAGATTCACGTGGCCGACTATTACCTGACCCGTCAGGCCTATGTCGCCGCCGCGAACCGTGGTCGTTACGTGGTGGAAAACTTCCAGGAAACCCCTTCGGTCGGTGACGGCCTGGCGGTGATGACTGAAGCCTACCAGCGTCTGCACCTGGACGAACTGGCCGCGACCACGCTCGAAACCCTGAAGCTCAACTACCCGAACCACCCAAGCCTGGTGGACGGTCAGTTCGTACCATCGAAAGACGAAGCCGACAACCGTTCATGGCTGAGCAAGGCCACTCTGGGCCTGATCGAATCCCGTCCGCCGCTGCCGCCAGGTGAAACCCGCGCCAACCAGGACGTGCAAAGACAGTTCCAGGACGCCAAGGACTCGATTCCGAACGAGCTCAAGCCTAAAGATGAGAACGGCGATGTGATCGAAGAAGAGCAGCACGAGTCTGAAGCCAACAACGCCGACCGCTCGTGGTTCAGCTACATGACCTTCGGCGTGTTCGACTGACGCTGAGTGTTGTGCCGAGAAGGCGCCTTTCGAGGCGCCTTTTTTATTACCGGATTTCAGGGGTGAGCGTATTGCGCTGTGCGACCGACCCGTCCTTGGCTAAACTGCCAACTCACTACTCAAAAAGCAGCTCACCATGCTTCGTTTATTATTCTGGATCGCACTGATTGCCGCTGCGGTATGGCTCTGGCGCAAGTTCAAGGCCCCGGTTTCGGGCGCCAACACGCCGCGAGAGCAAGATGCTCCACCCATGGTGCGTTGCGCTCATTGCGGCGTACATCTGCCCCGCGACCGCGCGCTGAGCCTTCAACAACAGTGGTATTGCAGCCAGGCTCACCTTGAGCAAGGCCCGGGTTCCAGTGATCGCTGAGACGTCCAGTCCCGGCAACAAACAGGCCCAGCGACTGCTGCGCCTCTATCACCTCTACCGTTTAAGCATCGGCATTACCTTGGTGCTGTTGATCTCCAGCAATATGGACAGCCAGTTGCTGACGTTTGCCAATGACGACTTGCTGCGCAATGGCAGCTGGTTGTACCTGGTGCTGAATATCCTGCTGGTGGTCTTTCTGGAGAACACCCGTCGCCCGGCGCAGTTGTTCGGCCTGGCGCTGGTTGATGTCCTGCTGCTATGCGGCCTGTTCTATGCCGCTGGCGGCATGCCCAGCGCCATCGGCAACCTGTTGATCGTGTCGGTGGTCATCAGCAATACCCTGCTGCGCGGGCGCATCGGTCTGCTGATTGCGGCTGTTGGCGCCCTCGGCATCGTGGGTTTGAGCTTTCTTCTGAGCTTCAGCCACCCCACCAGTCCCAATGATTACCTGCAAATCGGCACGCTCGGTGCTCTGTGTTTTGTCGCGGCATTGCTGGTGCAAGGCTTGATCCGAAGAGTTGAAGTCAGCGAAACCCTGGCCGAGCAGCGGGCCAGTGAAGTGCTCGGTCTCGAAGCCCTCAACGCACTGATCCTGCAACGTATGCGCACGGGCATTCTGGTGCTCGACGACCAACGGCGTGTGCAACTGGCCAATCACAGCGCCTTGACCTTGCTGGGGCAGGAAAAACTCGATGGCCAACTGATCGACGACCATTCGATGCCGTTGGTCGAGCGACTCCAACTGTGGTTCAACAACCCGACTTTGCGCCCGCAAAGCCTGAAAATCGCCAGCAATGGCCTGGAGCTGCAACCGAGCTTCATTGCCCTGGACCAAAGCCCGCACCACCAGACGCTGGTTTTTCTCGAAGACCTCGCCCAAATCGCCCAGCAGGCCCAGCAACTTAAACTCGCCGCCCTCGGCCGCCTGACTGCCGGTATTGCCCATGAAATCCGCAATCCACTAGGCGCCATTAGTCATGCCGCGCAGTTACTGCAGGAATCCGAGGAACTGAACGGCGCGGATCGGCGTCTGACACAGATTATTCAAGACCACTCTCAGCGAATGAATCGGGTAATCGAAAACGTCCTGCAGCTGTCCCGTCGTCAGCAAACCGTGCCGCAACGGCTGGATTTGCGGCTATGGCTGGAGCACTTCGTGGCCGAAACCCGCGAGGGTGCGACCGAGCGTCAGCTAGTTCACCTGCGAATCGGTTCGGGGGACTTCACAACCCTGATGGATCCGAATCAGCTGACCCAGATTCTCGACAATCTATTGCGCAACGCTTGGCGCCATAGTGCCCTGAACCATGATCAGGCGCAGGTCTGGCTCGAGTTGTTTATTGACCCGGACAGCCAGTTGCCTACCCTTGAAGTCCTGGACAATGGCCCCGGCGTGGCGCCGGACCAGCGCTCGCATTTGTTCGAACCGTTCTTCACCACCAGCAGCCAGGGCACTGGCCTGGGGCTTTATCTGTCCCGTGAGCTGTGCGAAAGCAATCAGGCCCGCCTAGACTTCAAACCACGCCAAGGCGGCGGCTGCTTTCGCATCACCTTTGCTCACGGACGGAAACAAAGTTGAACATGAGCCCACGGCAAAAAATCCTGATCGTCGACGATGAGCCGGATATCCGCGAACTCCTGGAAATAACCCTGGGACGGATGAAACTCGACACCTTTAGTGCCCGCAACCTCGCAGAAGCGCAAGCACTGCTGGCACGGGAAACATTCGACCTGTGCCTGACCGACATGCGCCTGCCCGACGGCACCGGTCTGGCACTGGTGCAGCACATCCAGCAGCGCTATGCGCAAGTGCCAGTGGCGATGATTACCGCCTACGGCAGCCTGGAAACGGCAATCAACGCCCTCAAGGCTGGCGCGTTCGATTTTCTGACCAAACCGGTCGACCTCACCCGCCTGCGCGAACTGGTCACCTGCGCGCTGAGTTTGCCTGCGCCAGGCGGCGCCAGCAGTACCATCGACCGTCGCCTACTGGGCGACTCCCTGCCAATGCGCAGCCTGCGCAAACAAATCGACAAACTGGCCCGCAGCCAGGCCCCGGTGTACATCAGCGGCGAGTCCGGCAGCGGCAAGGAGCTGGTCGCCCGACTGATCCACGATCAAGGCCCACGCGCCACCCGCCCATTCGTGCCGGTGAACTGCGGGGCTATCCCGTCGGAATTGATGGAAAGCGAATTTTTCGGCCATCGCAAAGGCAGTTTCAGTGGTGCCATCGAAGACAAACCCGGGCTATTCCAGGCCGCCCATGGCGGTACTTTGTTCCTCGATGAAGTGGCAGACCTGCCACTGGCGATGCAGGTCAAACTTTTGCGGGCCATTCAAGAGAAAGCCGTGCGCAGCATCGGTGGACAACAGGAAACCGTGGTGGATGTGCGCATTCTCTGCGCCACCCACAAAGACCTCGATACCGAAGTCGCCGCCGAACGCTTTCGCCAGGACTTGTACTACCGCCTTAATGTGATCGAATTGCGGGTACCGCCCTTGCGCGAACGTCGCGACGACATTGAGCTTCTGGCCAATAATATGCTCAAGCGACTGGCCACTGGCACTGGCCAACCCGCGGCAAAACTCCACCCGCAAGCCCTCGACGCACTGAAAAGCTATCGTTTTCCAGGAAACGTGCGGGAATTGGAGAACATGCTTGAGCGGGCCCACACCTTGTGCGAGAACAAACAAATCGAAGCCAGCGACCTGCGGCTGGCCGAAGGCAACTGCAACCCGGACGGCGACGTGCCGGACCTGACGCAGATCGACAATCTGGAAGCCTATCTGGAAAACGTCGAACGCAAACTCATCCTCCAGGCCCTGGAAGAAACCCGCTGGAACCGCACGGCGGCGGCTCAGCGGTTGAATCTGTCGTTTCGCTCGATGCGTTACAGGCTCAAGAAATTGGGGCTGGATTGAGGACCTCTTCGCGGGCAAGCCTCGCTCCTACAGATTGATGTCGTTCACAAACTTATTGATCGACTCAAACCTGTAGGAGCGAGGCTTGCCCGCGAAGGCGATCTGACCGACAACAAAAATCATGCGATCAAAGACGCCCGGCCGGTGCATACGGCGCAGGATCGATAATCGGTGCCCGACCCAGCATCACATCCGCAAACAACTGACACGACGCCGGCGCCAGCACCAACCCATTGCGGTAGTGCCCGCAGTTGAGCCAGAGCCCGTCAAACCCCGGTACCCGACCGATATAGGGAACCCCTTCCGGCGACCCCGGCCGCAACCCGGCCCAATGCCCCACCACCTCGGCATCCGCCAGCGCCGGAATCAACTCCACCGCCGAGGCCTTCAGGCTTTCGAGCGCTGAGTCGGTCGGCGTTTTATCGAAGCCTTCATGCTCCAGCGTACTGCCGATCAGAATGTGCCCGTCACGCCGAGGAATGGCATAACGACCCTTGGCCAGAACCATGCTTGGAAGGAAGTCCGCCGCGCACTTGTAGAGAATCATCTGGCCTTTGACCGGCTCGACCGGCAGTTCCAGGCCCAGGCTTTTCAGCAAGTCACCGCTCCAGGCCCCTGCGGTCAAAACCACCTGATCACCCGCAATGGCCCCCATCGAGGTCTGTACCCCGACCACCGCAGCACCTTCACGGATAAACCCGCTGACCTCGCACTGCTCATGAATCGTCACGTTCGGCAGCGCCAGCAAGGCGGCCTTGAGGGATTTCACCAGCCGTGGATTACGCACATTGGCCACATCGGCCATGTAGATCGCCCGCGAAAAACCGGCGCCCAATACCGGCACCGCATCGTGTGCCGCAGAGATATCCACAGCCCGCAGCGGACGGTTTTCCCGTTTGGCCCAGGCGAGCGCTTCGGCTTCGTCATCCAGGTCCAGCCAGTACAACCCGGTGGTGTGCACTTCAGGATCGACACCCGTGGCGGCGAACAGACGTTCCGCCAGCTGTGGATAAAAATCCTGGGACCAATGAGCCAGCGCAGTGACCGCCGGGCTGTAGCGCCACGGGTAGAGTGGCGAAACGATCCCGCCACCGGCCCAGGACGACTCCTGACCGACATTCGAGCGGTCCAGCAGCACGACGCTCTGTACTTCGGACGCGAGATTGAACGCCGTCAGCAGGCCAATCACGCCGCCGCCGACAATCACCACTTGCTGTTGCCTGCTCATGTTCTGATCCAACCGTTAGATAGACAGAGGCGCAAAGGGCGCCCGAAAGAGAAACTCAGCGACCCCAGCAATCCCTGGTGGTCAGGCCCGATATTGCATTGACCATGCTTCTGACGCCGGTATTGGTGAGGGTGAAATCACCGCACTTGTCGCTCGCCATGGTCGAACCGGCCTTGCGTGTTGCCGTCAGCAGGAAGGTCTGATCGGTCAGGGTCGGCGTGATGGTATAGAAATCATTACCGGTGCTCAGACCGGTGGCATTGGTGTAGACATTATTCTTCGAATAGAAACGCTCCAAAATCTGCGCCTGCTCGGAAAGCAGACCAGCCACTTCAGTACGGCGGCCCTTTTTTACATACTCGGTGAGGCTCGGATAGCCAATGGTGATGACGATCCCGATGATCGCAATCACGATCATGATTTCGATCAGGGTGAAACCTCGGTTGGATCTGCGCATGCCTCAACTCTCACTCACTGTATTTGTCGCCACATGATGCGACGGCCGCTGCCGCCACCGGATTTTTCCACCAGTGTGGTCACGCCACCACCGGAGTCGTTTACAACCTTGCGGGTTGCGTCATCGACGACCGCGTTCAGGGTCGGGATACCACCGGTGAAAATCACCCCGCTGGAAATCGTGTCAGTGCTGTCGACCTTCCCGTCAGCATTGGTGTCGAGTACCGCATAGTTGAGCATCTTACCGCTGAACGCATCGAGTTCGACCAGTTTGCCGGAGCCGAAGCCGGCACAGGGGTCAACGGTATCCATACTGGCCGTGGTAAAAACGATTCGCCCTGCCACGAGACTGGCCTGATTGATCACCCGCTCCCCGGTCAGTACGTTGTTGTAGACCAGCGGCAAGTACCAGCCTTTCTTTGCCGGGTAGGTCACCTCATTCTGGCTGGTGGTGATGAATTGCCCGCTGCTGCCAGAGAACACGCCGGTCACCGTCTGCGCCTGCAAGCTGGAAGCGGTGATTTGCCCCGCGCCACCCTCCGCATCCCATACCGCGTAGAACGCTTGTAGATCCTTGTTGGTCTTGTCGGCGCTCTCATTGAGTTTGCCGGTGCCAAAAAACACTTGCTTGCCGCCCGATGCATGATCGGCGAGCAGCGGTTGTACCGTGATCGGCTGAGTCGCGCCGCCCGCGGTGGTGAACAACGGCTTGCCGGAAAACGCCACACCCCAGGTATCGGTGGTGGTGCCGCTCAAATCGAACTTCCACAATCGCCCTTTCAGGTCGCCACCATAGGCAGCCTGCACCACATTCTGCGAGTTGACCCTGAGCTTCACCGACGACAGGCCGTTGGTGGTTTCTGTACTGTCGACCACGATTTTCTTGATCAGCGAGCCGTCGCGGATATCCACCACATAAAGTGCTGCCACCCCGGAGTTGCTGCCATAACCGTTGGAGATAAACGCGGCCCAGCGACCATCGGCCAAGCGTGCCACTTCGGGGCGCGCATAGGTATAACCCAGATCATTGAAAACATTCGTCGTACTGGCCGTGGTCGGCGCACTGATTTCCCACAACGCGTTAATCACGTTACCGGCCGAGGCGTCGAACAGCTGCAGCGCATAGAAGGTTTTGCCGCCCGCCCCTGTTCCACCAATCGCCAGGGTTTTCCAGGCGCTGTCGAGTTGGGCATCGAACACGCCGACCTGACCGTCGACCAGATATTTGTGGCTCACACCATTGATATAAGTGGGATCAGCGATGTAACGCAATGACGGCAGCACGCTGGAGGGCATATAGCCGTAGCGTCTGACGCCGTTGGTCGAGTTGATGACGTTTACAAAACCGTCGTTGGCGTTCACCACCAGGCTGGAGTTCATATTGGCGGCTTTGGTGGCGAGGTAGGTGCTGTAGGTGGTATCACCCACCAAATCGGACGCGGTTTGGTCCGTGGGCGCGGCCAGTACGAGAGGCGAATTGATGATATCGCCGAGTAATACACTGCGCGCTCTCAACCCGGTTTTGTTGGTGCCCTTGCTCCACTCCACCAGATCGCTGCCGGTAATACCGACGGGCAGGCTCTGGTCGAGGGAAGTCTGTTGGACCGTAGAGAAATTGTTATAGGCCAGGGTAACGACGGCGTTGGTCAGGGTATTCCAGGACTGGTAGGTTGGGGCGGTAGCACCGGGCACGATCGTGGTATCGGTCGTCCACAGCGCCGCGGCCGTGTTCACCGCGCCCGCCGAGGTGAAGCCAAAAGACTTGATGGTGCCGCGCCAGTCCTTGGGATCGTAGCTGGTCTGGAAGTAGCTGGAACTGCTGGTCAGGGTCATGCCATTGGCCACACCGCTGCCGCCTGAACCCGCTTTGGAAGTGATGTCGCTCAGGGCTGAAGACAGTGCGCTGTTGAGCTCGGCGCCGTCGGTCGCCTGGTAATACTTGCCCTGCCCATAGGTCGCGGCGTCCGCCAGCATCTGGTTTGCTGCGGTGAAACCCAGGGTGTAGGTATTCATGTTTTGTTTTGGAAAATCAGGGGCATTCCAGCTTTTGCCCGTGGCATCGGTTCCCGTGGAGCGCATGTCGATGTCAAAGGCGAACTTGACGATGTCATCCAGGAACAGGGTATCGCCCTCCTTGTCACCGAAAGGATCGGCGCCATCGTTACTGCTAATACCGTCCCAGTTCGGTAACTGGCTGCTACCCAGCGGATCGTCAGTCGGAAAGGTATGGTCGAAGGTCGGCAGACCACCGGTGATCACCACCCCGTAATTTCTCTGGCAGCGATACTGAATCGGACTGGTGTAGGTGGTGGGCGTCGCGTTGTTGTACGGCGTCATGCCACGAAAATAACGGGTGATCTCGTAATAGGCTTCAGCCAAGGGCGTATTGGCCTGCGCGCTCAATTCGTCGATTCCGGCGATCAATTCATTGTAATTGGCATCGGCCTGAGCCTGGGTCACGGTGCCGCTGACGGCCGTCAAATCACTGATCGAACGGACGATGTAACCGCCGTCATTCTTATGGTTGCCAACCGCCAGGTTAAACGTCGACAGACCAATGCGCAGCGAGCGGTTGCTGGCCACCAACGTCTTGGAAACGTTGCGCGCTACGTTCATGCGGTAATCATTGGGGATCGAACCATCGGTGAAATCCCGGTCGGAGTTGTTGGCCAGGCTGATCAGGTACGACAAGTATTTCGCCGAATAGAGCGTGTCCTCGCGTCCCACCGGATCGGGAAGCTTCAGGCAAAGTGAATCCAGACCGAGAAGGCTGTTTTTATAAAAACCGTACCATCCATCCTTCGAACATGTCCCGTGAGTCAAACTCGACAGGGCAATATTGTTATCGGTCATGTCAAGTTCGCGGCCTTTCAAACACGAACCATTCGAAAGGCAAATAGCCACCGGGGTGCGTGCGATTGTCGGGTCGAAACCTGGCGCCCAGATAATGCTGTTCATACTCTTCGAGTCGTCGAGCAACAGCATCACGTTGGGCGTCACGGCGGCGGCGTTCAACAGCGGCGAATCCGAGGGCGTGAAGGCGTAAGTCGGCGCTGCCAGATAAAGGCTCGATGCCGCGCCGCAGAACAGCTGCAAAAACCAGCGGCGCCAGCCTGGGCGGGTTTCAGTACTTCGCATAGATACTCTCCACCACACTGCGCGAGTTGCCCGCGATGCCCACAGCGGTCACCCGGTACAGCGTTGCCGACGTGTTGCTCGGTACGTTCACGGCCGTCAGGGTGGTGCCGATGTTCTGCACCCCGTAAAAGCCGCTGCCGGAGGCGATCCAGGTCACCCCCGAGGTGGAGTTGAACCCGGCGGCGGTAATGACCGACGCCTCGGCCGGCGGCGCACATTGGCTGGTACCGCTGCAAACCGGTAATGAATAGGTGTCCAGTTGCACCGCGCTTTCGCCAACACGCAATGCCGCTTCCGCGCCCTGGAACGACTGATTGCGCAGGATCACGCTGCTGGCCATTTTTTCCTGCAACGTGGCACTCTGCATTGATGAAAGCCCGATCAACGTCAGCACCAGGAGAAACACCAGGCTGACCAGCAGCGCCATGCCGCGCTGGGCGTGAGGGGTCATGGGAGCAATACTCATCGGCCCTCCCCTCATGGCAACCGGTTGCGCAAGGCGGCAACCACGTTGAAGGTTTGATCGCGTACCCGGCTGTTCGGGTCGGTCAGCGTCAGCGTCAGTCGCACACTGCGGATTCGTGCCGGATCGGACGGGTTGCTGCTGTAGCTGGAGGCGGCCGTATCCGTGGCGGAACTCGCGAGGCCGAAGCTCACATTGAAGGCACTGACATTGTTCACCAGCACCTGCTGGGTCGGCGTGTCGACACCAGAGCCCATCAGCAATTGGTTATTGCTGAAGCTGTAAATCAACCGCCGGATCGGAAACGCCAATTGCCCGGATGTGGTCGTTCGTAGGCCGGAGTAGGCCGTTGCAGTGTTACGACAGTCCGAAACCACCGTCCAGGTCGGCGTCCCGCCACTGCCGCCGACATCGGCAGTGACAAGCGTTAATTTGAGGTTGGCATTGTCCCAACTGATCGGCGTGATCTGACTGGCATTGAAACTCCCTGCCGAACTGGCATCGATAATCGTGCCCAGGCAACCGAACATGCCGACCATGCGGATTTCCTGAATCATCTTGCTCAGGACAAACCGTGCATCTTCCTGCATGCCGGCGGCGGTATTCTGGCTGACGTAGGTATTTTTAGCGGCGATGAAGATCTGCGCCACGCCCAGAATCACGACCAGACTCAACGCCAGGGCGATCAGTAACTCGATCAGACCGAAACCTTTGCTGTTTCTGTTCATGGTGTCGTCGCCGGATCAACGGTGGCGCGGCTGGTAAGGACAAAACTGCGGCGCGAGTCGGCGGTATTGGCGGCCCGTGAGTCGTCCCAGGTGATGGTGATGGTGTACACCCGTTGGTTTCGGGTGATGCTGCCGGTCGCCGTGGCGCCGCCGAAATTGACAATGTTGCTGGCGAAATCGTAAAGGTCCTGATCCCGGGCCACGCTCAAATTGCCCGAGGTCGGTGGCGTAACGGTGTAATCAGCGCCGGAGTTGGCACGAATGCGGTCCATCATGTCGTAGGCGATAAAACTCGCCTGGCTGGTCATCCGCGAGCTGTCGGTGTACTTCAGCGCATTGAGCTGAATCGCCGCCGCGCCCAATAACCCCACGGCCAGAACCAACAACGCGACGAGTACCTCGATCAGCGTCATGCCCTCCTGTGCGCGCTTGCTCCAACCCCTCATCCGCAACTTCCACCCAATAGAATTCGTCCGTTCAAACACACATTCAGCGTCCTGCTCTGTGCCCCCAGTACATAACTGATCACGACGGCCGTGGACGGCGCCGACAAACCGCCCAGATTGTTGAAATCAATAGCGGTCACTCCTGAGGTTAGCGTCAGAGTTGCACCACTGCTCATCGCTGGAACAACCCGCAATACATTGGCCGGATTACCGGTACCGTCATAAACGGTCAGCTCGCCGGTCCAGACACTGCCGCCGGCTGTCGGGCGAACCCGGGTGGTGAGACCCCGGTCAATCGCCTCAAGCCGGGCGAAATTGAGCGCGCGTTGCAGGTCGCCGATCTCGGTGTCGGCCTTGGTGCTTTGCACCGAGCGGGTAAACGCCGGAACGGCCAGGGTGATCAGAATCAGAAACACGGCGAGCGTGATCAGCAGCTCGATCAGCGTGAAACCTTTTGTACGATGATCCATCGGTGCCCTCCGTGCTTCTACACGCTAGAACATTCGACCGGCAGATGTACGGTTGTTTTGCCATTACTCGCGCAGGGATCGCGCGGGCCGCAGCACTCCAGGGAGGGAGATAACATGCATCAGCAAGGTTTCAGCCTGATCGAACTGCTCATGGGACTGACAATTGTCGGGATTGTTCTGCAACTGGTCAGCCCGGCGTTCGCGGCACTGACAGAATCGAACCATCGAGAGCAGGCGGCGCAGTCGATTGTCAGTGGTATGCGTAATGCCAGAACCGCAGCTATCACTCGCAATCAGAGTGTGGTGATACACGGAATCAACGGCGACTGGGGCCAGGGTTGGCGGATCATTCTGGATGTCAGCGGTAAAGGCCCGGAGGACAGCAGCAATCCGCTGCTGGTCGAGCAACGGAGCGACGCTCGAGTGCCCATTGTCGGTAATCGGCCGGTCAAGAATTTCGTACAGTTCAGCAGCCTGGGCGAACCGCAGTTGCCCAGCGGTGCCTTTCAAGCGGGGACGGTACATATTTGCGCCAGCCGCAAACCGGTCAGCCTGCACCAGGTGGTGCTGTCCCGGACCGGACGCGTCAGCCTGCGCAGCGATAAGACTGAACAGGCGCTATGCACGGGAGGAGAAGATTCAGAGCAGGGAGCGGACGCGTAGCTCTTTAGGCATCGAGAACGTGATGTTCTCTTCACGCCCGGCCAACTCATCGGCCCCGGTGGCACCCCAAGCCTGCAACTGCTGGATCACGCCACGCACCAATACTTCCGGAGCGGAGGCACCAGCGGTGATGCCAATACGCTCGACACCATCGAACCAGCTCTTTTGCAGGTCTTCGGCGCCATCAATCAGATAGGCCGGGGTGGCCATGCGTTCAGCCAGTTCACGCAGGCGATTGGAGTTGGAACTGTTCGGGCTGCCGACCACCAGCACCACGTCGCACTCGTCCGCCAGTTGCTTGACGGCGTCCTGACGGTTTTGCGTGGCGTAGCAGATATCGTCCTTGCGCGGGCCGCCGATCGCCGGGAACCGAGTACGCAGGGCGTCGATCACGCGACTGGTATCGTCCATGGACAGGGTGGTCTGGGTGACGAAGGCCAGTTTTTCAGGGTTGTTTACCTGCAGCTCGGCGACATCTTTCTCGTCCTCGACCAGATAGATCGCGCCGCCATTGCTGCCATCGTACTGACCCATGGTGCCTTCGACTTCCGGGTGACCGGCGTGGCCGATGAGGATGCATTCACGGCCGTCGCGGCTGTAACGCGCGACTTCGATGTGTACCTTGGTCACCAGCGGGCAGGTAGCGTCGAACACTTTCAGGCCACGGCCTGCGGCTTCGGTACGCACGGCCTGGGAAACGCCATGGGCGCTGAAGATCACGATCACGTCATCCGGTACCTGATCCAGCTCTTCAACGAAGATCGCCCCACGGGCGCGCAGGTCTTCGACGACGAATTTGTTGTGGACCACTTCGTGGCGCACGTAGATCGGCGGCCCGCGGTTGACGATTTCGATCGCCCGGTCCACACCGGCGCAGAAGCCACGGGGGTTGGCGAGTTTGATTTGCATGCTGTGCCTCGTGTCTTGCGCGCAAGAAATAGTAATGCCACCTGTCATTCGAACACCGGGCTCGAAAACAGTGAAATCTTTGTGGGACCGAGCTCGGTCAGTTACAGCGCTTTGACGTTGATGATCTCGACGTCAAAGGTCAAGGTTTTACCGGCCAGCGGGTGGTTGAAGTCGATGGTCACCTGGGCGTCATCGAATTCTTTCACCACACCGGGCAACTCAGTATTGGCCGCATCGTTGAAGATCACCAGCAAGCCAGGCGACAGTTCCATATCCTTGAACTGCGAGCGCGGGATGATCTGTACGTTTTGCGGGTTCGGCTGACCAAAGGCGTTTTCCGGCTCAATGGTCAGGGTGCGTTTGTCGCCGGCCTTGAAGCCGAACAGCGCGGCTTCGAAACCTGGCAACAGGCTGCCGTCGCCAACCTTGAAGGTCGCCGGGGCTTTGTCGAAGGTACTGTCGACGGTGTCGCCGTTCTCCAGACGCAATGCAAAATGCAAGGTGACTTCCGTGTTCTGGCCAATGCGTTGCTCAGCCAATACCTGTTCAGTCATGAACGGTTTCTCCGGTCTTTTTACTTTTGAACATATCCAGTGCAAGCATCACGGCACCGACAGAAATTGCGCTGTCAGCAAAGTTGAACGCCGGGAAATACCAGCGGTTCTGCCAATGCACCAGAATGAAATCGATCACATGGCCCAAGGCAATGCGGTCGTACAGGTTACCCAGCGCGCCACCCAGCACCAGCGCCAAGGCGACCGCCAGCCAGGTTTCGTTACGCCCCAAGCGCTTGAGCCAGACTACCAGTACCGCACTGACCACGACCGCGATCAGGGCGAACAGCCAGCGCTGCCAACCCGAGCTGTCAGCCAGGAAACTGAACGCCGCGCCAGTGTTGTAGGCCAGGGTCCAGCTGAAGTAATCGGGGATCACCACGATTTGCTGGTACATGCTCAGCGAGCCTTCGAAGTAGAACTTACTGGCCTGGTCGATGACCAGGACCAGCAAACTCAACCAGAGCCAGCTCAGCCGTCCGAAACGGCCAACGGCATTAGGCATAGTGACGAACCTCGCCCGCGCCGCTGATGTTGTCGACACAACGACCGCAGATTTCCGGATGCTCCGGGTTCACGCCGACGTCTTCACGGCAGTGCCAGCAACGGGCGCACTTGGCATGGCTCGACTTGACCACTTGCAGTTTCAAACCGCCGACTTCGGTGACTACCGCGTCGGCCGGTGCCTGCACGAACGGTGCAACGGTGGCGGTCGAGGTGATCAACACGAAGCGCAGTTCGTTGCTCAGCTTGGCCAGGTCGGCGCTCAGCGCGTCTTCGGCGAACAGCGTCACTTCAGCTTGCAGGTTGCCACCGACGGCCTTCGCCGCGCGCTGGATTTCCATTTCCTTGTTGACCGCCACCTTCACCGCCATGATCCGCTCCCAGTAAGCGCGGTCCAGCTCGAAGCCTTCCGGCAATTCGGTCAGGCCTTCGTACCAGGTGTTGAGCATCACAGACTCGTTACGCTCGCCCGGCAGGTACTGCCACAGCTCGTCGGCGGTGAACGCCAGGATCGGCGCGATCCAGCGCACCAGCGCTTCGCTGATGTGGTACAGCGCGGTTTGCGCCGAACGACGGGCCTTGCTGTTGGCGCCAGTGGTGTACTGACGGTCCTTGATGATGTCGAGGTAGAAACCGCCCAGCTCCTGCACGCAGAAGTTGTGGATCTTGGAGTAGACGTTCCAGAAGCGGTATTCGCCGTAGTGCTCTTGCAGCTCACGCTGCAGCAGCAAGGTGCGATCCACGGCCCAACGGTCCAGCGCCAGCATGTCTTCGGCCGGCAGGATGTCGGTGGCCGGGTTGAAACCGGTGAGGTTGGAAAGCAGGAAGCGCGCGGTGTTACGGATGCGCCGATAGGCGTCCGCACTGCGTTGCAGGATCTGCTCGGAAACCGCCATTTCACCCGAATAGTCGGTAGAAGCGACCCACAGACGCATGATATCGGCGCCCAGGGTGTCGTTGACCTTCTGCGGCGCGATCACGTTGCCCAAAGACTTGGACATTTTGCGGCCGGACTCGTCGACGGTGAAACCGTGGGTCAGCAGCTCGCGGTATGGGGCGTGGTCATCGATGGCGCAACCGGTCAGCAACGACGAGTGGAACCAGCCGCGGTGTTGGTCCGAACCTTCCAGGTACAGGTCGGCACGTGGACCGCTCTCGTGGCCCATCGAGTGCGAGCCGCGCAGGACGTGCCAGTGCGTGGTGCCCGAGTCGAACCAGACGTCCAGGGTGTCGCTGATCTTGTCGTACAGCGGCGCTTCTTCACCGAGCAACTCGGCGGCGTCCATCTTGAACCAGGCTTCGATGCCTTCGACTTCGACGCGCTGGGCGACGATTTCCATCAACTCGACGGTGCGGGGGTGCAGCTCGCCGCTTTCCTTGTTCAGGAAGAACGGGATCGGCACGCCCCAGTTGCGCTGACGGGAGATGCACCAGTCAGGACGGTTGGCGATCATCGAGTGCAGGCGCGCCTGGCCCCAGGCCGGAACGAATTTTGTCTCTTCGATGGCTTTGATCGCCCGCTTGCGCAGGGTTTCGCCGGTTGCAGGCTCTTTGTCCATGCCGATGAACCACTGCGCGGTGGCGCGGTAGATCAACGGGGTCTTGTGACGCCAGCAGTGCATGTAGCTGTGTTCGATGGTGGTGGTATGCAGCAACGCGCCGACTTCGGTCAGTTTGTCGACGATGGCCGGGTTGGCCTTCCAGATGAACTGGCCGCCGAAGAACTCCAGCGATGTCGCGTAGACGCCGTTGCTTTGCACCGGATTGAGGATGTCGTCGTTGACCATGCCATAGGCTTTGCAGGTCACGAAGTCGTCTACGCCATAGGCTGGCGCGGAGTGAACCACACCGGTGCCCGCGCCCAGCTCGACGTAGTCGGCCAGGTAAACCGGCGACAGACGATCGTAGAACGGGTGACGGAAGTTGATCAGTTCCAGTGCTTTACCGGTGGAGGTCGCAATGACCGAGCCTTCCAGGCTGTAGCGGGCCAGGCACGACTCGACCAGCTCTTCCGCCAGCACCAGCAGTTTGTCGCCGACGTCGACCAGTGCGTAGTTGAATTCCGGGTGAACGTTCAACGCCTGGTTGGCCGGGATGGTCCACGGGGTGGTGGTCCAGATCACGATCGAGGCGAGCTTGCCCAACGATGGCAGACCGAACGCGGCAGCCAGTTTGGCTTCGTCGGCGATCGGGAAGGCCACGTCGATGGTCGCGGATTTTTTGTTCTCGTACTCGACTTCCGCTTCAGCCAGGGCCGAACCGCAGTCAAAGCACCAGTTCACAGGCTTGAGGCCCTTGAACACGAAACCACCCTTGACGATTTCCGCCAGGGCGCGGATTTCACCGGCCTCGTTTTTGAAGTCCATGGTCTTGTACGGGTTGGCGAAGTCGCCTAACACGCCCAGACGGATGAATTCGGACTTCTGGCCTTCGATCTGCTCGGTAGCGTAGGCACGGCACAGTTCGCGGGTCTTGTCCGCGCCCAGGTTCTTGCCGTGGGTCACTTCGACTTTGTGCTCGATCGGCAGACCGTGGCAGTCCCAGCCCGGAACATAAGGCGCGTCGAAACCCGAGAGGGTTTTCGAGCGGATGATCATGTCCTTGAGAATCTTGTTCAGCGCATGACCGATGTGAATCGTGCCGTTGGCGTACGGAGGACCGTCGTGAAGTACGAACTTCGGACGATCCTTGCCAATCTCGCGCAACTTACCGTACAGGCCAATGCTGTCCCAGCGCTGCAGAATCTGCGGTTCGCGCTGAGGCAGGCCGGCCTTCATTGGGAAGGCGGTGTCCGGA
>LNAP01006244.1_pt1 | contig 16529 bp, 16 predicted proteins | sample 602601 | NCBI WGS metagenome assembly LNAP01 (sample SAMN02440304, study PRJNA202911) | soil metagenome | biome: Subtropical and temperate rainforests or woodlands; isolation source: soil samples (1 kg each in a 20% v/v slurry with milli Q water) were... ... | reverse complement strand
TCTGGTCGGCGCGGCGGGCGCCGGTCTGCTTCTGATTGGGATGTTGTGGCCGCGGCAAGTGCTGGGGGACGACCTGGCGTTTCTGTTTACGCGCCTGCCGCTGTTGCAGCGCTTGTCCGCGATGCGCGGTGCGGGGGTCTGAACATGGAAGCTTTCTACTTCACGCTTGGCCTGGTCTTTCAGGCGCTGCCTTTCGTGATCGCCTTCGTGGCGGCGATGACGTTCGTCTTTTTTTGCGTCGGCGCATACAGCAGCCCGGTCATCGCGGCCTGGGTGGGCGTCGTGGTTTACGTCATGATGCACTTCGGAGCGAATGCTGCCTTGCGGGTCGGGCTCAATCTTTCGCCACCCGATTTCTACTTCGGCCTGTTGGGTGGCGTCATGGGCCTGCGGATACTCGCCGGGCATCTGCCGCCGCGCGACAGGATCAAATACCTGTGGATGTTGATGGCGCTGGTGTGGGGCGCGCTGTTCCTCATCGGATTGGTCAAGTTCAAGACAACGGCCGGGGTCGAGTTCCGCAATACCTTCTACATCCTCACCTCGGTCATCTACCTGATGACCTTCCACCTCCGGGCGGAGCAGGTCGGGCGGATATTCCGCGCGCTCTATGTCGGTGCCCTGGTGCTGTCCGGGCTGGCGCTGTATCGCTGGGGTGCCGTGGCCGTGGGCGAATACGGCGACTGGTACGACCCGGTCACGCCGCTGCGGGTGCTGGATTCCTCCGCCACCTTGGTCATTGCCGTGGCCATGCTGCCCGGCCTGGCGATGTGGCTGGGGCTGAACGAGCGGCGGGTGGGCATGATGTACGTCGCCCCCTGCCTGCTGCTGGTGGTGATGGTGCTCGGCCACCGCACGGTCTGGGTGGCGGCGCTGGCCGGCCTGGGTGCCATCTGGTGGCTGGCCGGGCGCAAGCGCCGGGGCAGCAAGGCCGGCGTGCTGGTGCCTGTTGGAATTGGCGCGCTGGTTCTGGCGGCCCTGTTCGTGCTGGCGCCGCAGTCGACGGTGACCCGCGAACTCCAGCGCTCGGTGGCAGAAACCCAGCAGGAGAACAGCACGCTCGCCTGGCGGGTCGATTCCTGGAAGTCGTTGCTGAACGACTGGGCGGCGGGCGGTCCCCTGGTGTGGTCGGCCGGCAAGCCCTTCGGTTCCGGCAACCGGCGCTACATCGAGTCCCAGGGCATGGAGACCAACGTCAGCGCGCACAGCCATTACATCAGCCTGCTGACTCGGGGCGGGCTGCTGGTGCTGTTCGCCTACGTGGCGGCGCAGATTCTCACGCTGCGCCGCCTGCTGACGCGCCCGCTGGACGCGCCGCCCTGGCTGAACGCCGAGATCCTGGCCGTGTTCCTCGTCGTGAACATGGTCTATGCGATCGCCTACGGTCCGGATTACATGCAGGCACTGTTCATGGGCCTGGGCTACGCCCTGGCCGCTCGGGTTGGGCCCGCGCCTGCACGCGTGCCCCCGGCGTCCGTATCCTCACCGGTCATGTCCGATGCGTCTCGCCGCCTTACTTACCTGCCATAACCGCCGCGCGCAGACCCTGGCCTGCCTGCGCGCGCTGCACGCCTGCACCCGGCCAGTCGACTGCGACCTAGCCGTGTACCTGGTGGATGACGGCAGCCTTGACGGCACTGGTGCGGCGGTGCGTGCCGAATTCCCTGCTGTCGAGGTGATCGACGGCGACGGCAGCCTGTTCTGGAACGGCGGCATGCGGCGCGCCTTCGGCGCTGCCATGCAGCACGACCACGACGCCTACCTGTGGCTGAACGACGACACGCTGCTATATGCCGATGCGCTGGAGAAGATGCTGGCCTGTTGTGACGAGCGGGCGGCGGCGCATGGCGGGCGGCGCGACATCATCGTGGGGGCCACCTGCGATGCGGTCACCGGCACATTGACCTACGGCGGCATGGTCAGCCGCAGCCGCTGGTCGCCGCACTACTACGTGCACCTGCCGGCTGCCGACCGGGCCCAGCCGTGCCAGACACTCAACGGCAACTGCGTGCTGATTCCGCGCGCCGTGGCGCAGGCAATCGGCAACATCGACGCGGCCTTCGTCCACGCGATCGGTGACTGGGACTACGGCTTCCGCGCCCGCAAGGCCGGGTTTGGCTTGTGGCTGGCGCCGGGCTTCGTAGGTACCTGCAGCCACAATCCAAAAGTAGCTACGCCCGTACAGGAGGCATCCAGCATCCGCCTCCAGCTACGCAAGACCTGCGGCCCCAAGCGCGTGCCGCCGCGTGCCTGGAAGACTTTCGTCCAGCGGCACTACGGTGCGTTCTGGCCCGTGTATTTCGTGCGCCCCTATGCGTCGGTGGTGCTGCGGGCGCTGGGTGCCAAATTCAGGGGCGTGCGCGGGTAGTGGATCATGGAGACGAGGACCAGACACATGACGGATCGGCGTGCCTTTCTTCGCGGCGCTGCTGCGGCAGTCCTGGCAGGTGTGTACCCAAACGCCTTTGGTGCGCTCAGGCCGGATCAGACGGAAGGGCATCTGATCCGGCGGACCTATTTTGGCTTGCACATGATGTGGCCGATACGCGCACCATACAGCCGGAATAAGCCAGCGGTACCCGTGGGCGCCTGGCGTGCCAATCTGCCGGAGCTGCACTGGTTCGGTCTGGAGCCACGCAGGGGCGCCTGGAGTTTCTGGAAGTTCGACACCGCCATGCGGCTCATGGAGGCGCACGGGATCGACGTGCTGTACACCCTGGGCCAGACGCCCACCTGGGCCTCATCCAATCCGGGCAAAAAGGGCCCCTATGTGTATGGCCAGAACGCAGCGCCGCGCAATCTGGCCGATTGGGAGAACTACGTGCGTACCGTGGCGCAGCGCTACCGGGGGCGCATCCGCCATTACGAACTCTGGAACGAGCCTTCCGTGCGCGAGGTGGATGGCGACAAGGCCGATTTCACGGCTGCTGAATTGGTGGCGATGGGAGAATCGGCCTACCGCATCCTCAAGGAAACTGACCCGCAGGCGAAACTGGCCTCGCCCGCCATGGTGGGGGGTGAAAGAGGTGTGGACAGGATGAATGCCTATCTGGCCGCTGGTGGGAATCGCCAAACCGACATCATCAGCTTTCACTATTACGGCTTGCCGGAACAGATCCCGCAGTATCACGCCGCGCTGCTCGAGGTGATGGCCCGCCACGGGTTGGCGCATCTGCCGGTCTGGAACACCGAATTCGGCTTTCTGATCAAGGACCCCACCAGCCCCAACACGCATCCGCTCATGGGAGGGTCATTCTCCCGGGTATTGCCCGATACCGAGGCGGCGGCCTGGCTGGCGCGCTCGTACATGATTGCGGCGTCTCTCGGCATCGAGCGCTTTTACTGGCACATGTGGGACGGCAGGAACATGGGGCTCGTCACATTCAAGGAACGTCGCATAAATGCCGCCGGCATCGCCCATGGCACGGTGGCGCGATGGCTGATGGATCGCCGGGTCGGGCCGCTGCAGCAGGCGGGAAACCTGGTGGTCTGCCCGATTACCGGCAACGGCAAGCCCTGGGGGTGGGCCGTCTGGACGCGGGACTACGCCACCCAAGGCTGGACAATTCCGACAAGCTGGCGTGCGGCCACGATGACTTCACTGGATGGCCGGGCGCAGAAGGTTGCGTCCGACTCGCGGATCGAGTTGTCGGCGAGCCCTGTGCTGATTCGGGCCTCGACCGGTGATGTTTAACTTGGGTCCAGGAATGCACGCGACTCAATCTCTTTTCTCGAAGGATGCCGCGTTACAGTCCTTGCGCTTTCCGTTGGGTGCCAGTCTGGCTTTTGCTGGGATTGTGTTGCTGTCACTTTGGCTTGCCACTCTGTCTCGTATGGCGCTCGCGCATGCGGCAGGCGGCGCGGGGCGGACGCTTGCGGATTCCGGACCATGAAAATCCTGGTCTCGGCATTTGCCTGCCTGCCCAACGTGGGTAGCGAAGGCGGCGTTGGCTGGCGCTGGGCGATGGAATGGGCGCGCGAGCATGAAGTGGTGGTCATCACCGACACTTCGCGCCGCGCGGCGATCGAGGCGGAGCTGGTGGCGCATCCGGTGGGCAACCCGCGTTTCGTGTATTTCCGGCCTTGGTGGCTGCGCTGGATTCCGTTGAATTCCTTGACGGCGCAGGCGCTCTACCAGCTCTGGCAGATTGCCCTGCTGCCTTTCGTGCGGCGGCTGCATGCCGATGAGGCTTTCGATCTGGCGCACCACGTGTCCTATGGCGTGTTCCGGCAGCCCTCGCTGATCGGCCATGCGGGGATTCCGCTGGTCTTCGGGCCGGTGGGCGGCGGGGAGGATGCCCCCTGGCGGCTCAAGCGGTCGATGAGCCTGCCAGAGAAGGGGCGGGAAGGGCTGCGCAGCCTGCTGAACCGGTTCGCACGCGTTGACCCCCTGTTGCGCTGGGGCATTCAGGGCAGTGCCCTGGTACTCGCCAAGACTTCCGCAACTGCACGTGCCCTGCCAGAAGGCTTTGCAGATCGAACGACGGTCGCGCTGGAAATCGGCACGGTGCCGCGTGCCGGCATGGTGCCGCGCATGGCGCCGGCCGGCCGGCCATTGCGTCTGCTGTATGCAGGGCGCCTGCTTGGCTGGAAAGGCATCCACCTGGGCCTGGCAGCGATTGCCGCTGCGCGGAACGGCGGGGTGGCGGTCGAGTTCCATATCGTCGGCAGCGGGCCCTACGAGGCGCGCCTGCGTCGGCAGGCCGGCAAGCTGGGGATCGACCGGAACCTGCACTGGTATCCCGCGGTGCCGCAAGCCGAATTGTTCGCCAAGTATCGGGAGGTGGACGCGGTGCTGTTCCCGAGCCTGCACGATTCGAGCGGAAATGTGGTGGTGGAGGCGCTTTCGTTTGCCCTGCCGGTGATCTGCCTGGACCTGGGCGGGCCGGCGGAGATCGTGACGGACGCAAGCGGTTGCGTGGTGCGCACCGATGGCCTGGACGAGGCGGGCGTGATCGCGCGGCTGGCGGATGCGATCGAACGGCTAGCCCGGGATGGGGCTCTGTATGAACGGCTTTCCGCCGGCGCGCTGGTGCGGGCAGCGGAACTGGACTGGGACAGGCAGATGGCACGCATCAAGGCGTTGGCGCTGGAGTGTATAAACTCTGCGGAACATGAAGAGGCGCTTGATGAGGTTGCCAGCAGATGCAAATGAAATCGTCCGCTGCTTTCCAAACTGGTGAAGAAGCCGGCGCGGTTGCTTTTCTCTGGTTCATCGCCACGATCGTAGCTGCGGTTTCGCTTGCGTATACGGGGTTCGAATTCGGCATTTCGAACAATGTCTTTCATATTCCTTTTGTCCTGTCTTTGGACCGGTTACCCCAATTCCAGTCCAACGAGTTTTATTCGACCCTGAAGTATTTTACGTCGGCCGTATGGTTTACGTTGAGGCTGCTGGCGGATGAGAGCAATATCGAGATAGTATTCTTTGCGGCGCATGTGCTTGCCCGCTTTGGTACCGTGTTCGCCATGCTCTATTTAGCGAGGGAACTGGGATTGACCGATCGATTCGGTCTGCTCCTCGTCTCAATGGGGGTCGTCTTGTCGCCTCATCTGCTGGGAGCCTACGTCGGTGGCCACGATCTGCTCAATGAGTATTTCACGCACACTGCGATGACGTGGCCGTTTTTATTGATGGCTTTGGCAGACAGCCAATCGCGGCGTTTCCATAGGGCTGCATTGTTCGCTGGTTTGGTTTTTCTGGTCAATGCCTTTGTGGGTATATGGTTGGCTGCTGCGCTGACAGCTGGGGCCATTTTCAATTGGCAGGAGCACCGCCGGCAGGATTGGTGGCAACTGCCAGGTATTTTCCTTTTGGTTTGCGCGCCCGTGCTCGTTTGGATCCAGATGGCTATGGGGTCCAGCGCCACGCTGGAAACATTTAACTTTCGGGACTACATCGACGCCTATTTCAGCGGTCACTTCGTGGTCGACTGGACCGATGTGCCCCGCTTGCTGGAAGCGGCCGCCATTTTTGCAGTGACCATTTGGTGCGCGATTGAGCTCGGCAAACGCCGCCTCGCCTGGACGATGGGGGGATTCGTCGCAATTGTCGCGGCTGGGATCGTGTTGCCCTACGTCGATGACAGCCGCCTGATGTTCAATCTGCACCTGCTGCGGGCGGCCGGTGTGTTGCAGTTCGTGTTTCCGCTCTTTGCGCTTGTAGTTGCATGGCGGCGTTGGCTCGGCGCAAGCTGGATCGAACGAATGAGTGCGGTGCTCATCGGTGTATCGGTGATCAACGGAATGAGTGCGATCACTGTACTGGCAGGGCTGGCACTGCCGATATGTTGTACCACCGATCGCATGCGGTTGAGCGCAGCAATCGCATTGGCAGTTGTGGCTGCATGGCTCGGCATGGCGGTCGATGGTGCGGGCCAGTTGGGCGCGGGCCAGTTTGTCGGACTTTATTGCGCATCGGCCATGCTGCTTTTCGATATGGAAGCCCGATATTCTGCTCGGGCATTCTGGATGACGCTGGCCACAGTCGTGTTGGCGGGGGTTTCCATTGCTTCGGCGCTGGAGTTGCACGCAGGCCTCGCGAAATACCGGAATCTTGCGGCACTGCTGCTTGTGTGGGGGTTCATGTTGTATGACAAGACGCAATGGCTTCGCGTCCCCGACCTGTTCAACAACCTGGCTACCGTGCTATCCATGTCGCTGGCGATTCAAATGGCAGGTGCTGCGATAACGATCGTAAAAAGGAAACAGGACGGGCATCAGGAATTGATTGCGCTCAAGGACTACTTTTCGCTGGTCGACTGGCTCAAGGCGCAACCATCTCGCGGTCCTTTGCTGGTTCCGCTCGAACTGAAGAACAAGACGATCACCGACAGGGCTTTGTTTCGTTATAACTTGCAGCTCTTCAGTCGGCAACCTGTGTGGGTGGATTGGAAACAGGGGGCTGCCGTGATGTGGCAGCCGGCATTCCACTCTGTCTGGCGTCCCCGATATGAGGGCGTCAAACAGCTTGAGTCGCCCAATGATTATTATCGCTATGCCGTCGAGAACCGCATCCGCTGGATGGTATTGAATGACGGTGTGGGGCCGATAGAGAACCCTTGCCCGGGAACAGGGGATCCCCCGATTTTCTCTCAGGGTCGCTATCGAGTCTGCCTGATAAATTGATGACCAACATTGATTGGCGGACTGTCTCGTTAAACTGTAACGTGGAAGCCATTAAAATGACATTTTTTTTGGATTTTGGCCATGACGACGGCGTTTCTCTCTAAACCCCTTTTCGTCGACCTCGACGGCACCCTGATCAGGACCGACCTCTTGGTCGAGTCCTTTATCGGCCTGCTCAAGCGCTATCCCCTGCTGGCCTTGCAGGTGCCGTTCTGGCTGCTGCGGGGAAAGGCCTACCTCAAGCACCGAATTGCCGAGCTCATTGCGCCAAATCCGGAGGCGCTTCCTTATCACACGGGGTTTCTTGATTACCTGAAAGCGCAGCGCGCGGCGGGGCGGCCGCTCTATCTGGCGACCGCGTCGAACAGCCGCTACGCTGAAGCGGTGGCCGCGCATCTTGGGATTTTCGAGGGTGTGCTGGCAAGCGACCACAACCGCAATCTGTCGGGCCACTCAAAACTCGATGCGATTCGCGAGCGGTGTCCGGAAGGTTTCGTTTATGCCGGAAACGACCGGGTGGACGAGCCGATCTGGGCGTCGGCAAAGGCGGCGGTACTGGTGAATGCGCCGACGGCGGTCGCCGCACGGGTGAGCGCTAGCAAGCCGGTGGAAGCCGAGTTTGCCGCTGCACCTGCCGGCCTGAAACCCTGGCTGAAAGCGATCCGACCGCACCAGTGGCTGAAGAATCTGCTGGTGTTTCTGCCGCTGCTGCCGATAGCCACCACGGCCTCGCCGGGGATGGTGGGCATGGCTCTGCTGGCCTTTGTCGCGTTCAGCCTGTGCGCGTCCAGCGTGTATCTGTTGAACGATCTGTCCGATCTAGAGGCCGACCGTGCCCACCCGCGCAAACGCAAGCGGCCGTTTGCCTCGGGCAGCCTGCCGGCATTGCATGGTTTGCTGCTGGCGCCGTTGCTGCTGGCTTCGGCGTTTGCATTGACGCTGTGGATGCCCTGGCAGTTTGCTGCCGTGCTGGGGACTTACTGGGTATCCACCACGGCCTATACCTTTTTACTCAAACGTTACGCCTTGATCGATGTCATCACGCTGGCTGGGCTTTATACCTTGCGCGTGCTGGGTGGCGCGGCTGCCATTTTGGTCATGCCGTCGTTCTGGATACTGGCCTTTTCCATGTTCATCTTTTTCAGCCTGGCGCTGGCCAAGCGCTATGCCGAGCTGCACGCCATGCGCGAGCTGGATCGCGCAGGTGCACGGGGGCGCGGTTACCAGGTTGCGGATTTGCTCACCGTGCAGCTGATGGGGGTGGCGTCGGGTTATCTTGCCGTGCTGGTGATGGCGCTTTATTTGAACAGCCCGGAAATCCTCGACCGCTATCAGCATGTGCAACTACTGTGGGGCGTGTGTCCGCTGCTGATGTTGTGGGTGAGCCGAATCTGGCTGAAGTCGGCACGGGGCGAAATGACTGACGACCCTTTGGTGTTTGCCATGCGCGACCGCATGAGCCGCTATGTACTGGGGGCCAGCGTGGGGGTGATCCTGGCGGCGTTGTTGTAATGGTTTGCTGTGCTGGGAGGGATGACGATATGAATAACGCTACCGTGAACGATGCGGGGTACGTACCGTGTCGCTAAAGAGCCTGATCCTGATCCTGTTGAGCGTCGGGCTCTCGGCCATTGCCCAGATTGCGATGAAGGCGGGCGTGTCGGGCGTATCGACGCCCGCGGCAACAAGTGTGCTGGGCTCATACATATCCATGCTCACTGCCCCCAGGGTATTGCTCGGCCTGGCGTGTTACGGCTTGGGGGCGTTGATCTGGCTGCGCGTGCTGTCGATGATGGACGTGAGCCAGGCTTATCCTTTCGTCGCGGTGGGATTCGTGCTGACGATGGCGCTGGGCTTCATTCTGCTGGGCGAGACGCCGCACCTGACCCGGATGCTGGGCGCGGGCTTCATCCTGGTGGGCGTGTGGCTCGTGGGCATGCGCTAGTAGGGGATTTTGCTTTTCTTACATTGTGCGGCGTGCCAGTCGGTATTGGTGGTCGCTGCGTTTTTTTGGCATAAAGAGGGTACGGAATGGAAGAGGTTTGTTGTTATAACTGCGGCTCTGATAATAAGGAAGCTTATGCAGAAGAGAACGGTTTTTCTCTTGTGAAGTGCACTGACTGTGGCCTGCTTTATGTGAACCCACGGCCCGATGCCGAGGAAATCGATATGGCACACAGGATGGGGGTGCATCGCGGCGCAGAGTTAATCCAGACCACGGGTTATTACGATTTCAGCAAGGTTTCCTCCTATACCAGGACTCTCAAGGAAATATTCGGTGACGGATCGATTTTGAAGGGTAAGCGGTGGCTTGATATTGGATGTGGCTACGGCGAGTTTCTGGAAGCCCTGAACAAGTTTTCCTTGAATGAAGCTATTGCCAGAGGTGTCGAGCCGAACGTGAAAAAAGCGGCCGCCGCGAGAAAGGGCGGGCTCGACGTTACCTATTTTGATCTGACCGAACACCAAGAAAAGTACGACTTCATATCGATGCTCAATGTTTACTCGCACCTGCCTGACCCGCCAAAAATAATCAGTGAGTGGAAGAAGCTGCTTCTGCCCGGCGGGCAGCTGATCCTGGAAACTGGGGACACGGCCGATATGCCGAGCGCGCAGCATCCTAGGCCGTTCTTTCTACCAGATCATTTGAGTTTTGGTTCAAAAAAAATTGTAGTAAATATCCTTGAGAAAGCAGGTTTTGGGGTCCTCGGGGTTTACACATACCCTGAAGTCCGGGAGACCCCTTCGGCTGTCTTCCGTGAGGCCGTCAAGGCAATGATTCCGGGCAAGCGATCCAAATTGTGGCGGCTGATAAAGGGTGATCTGAGACGCATGGATATGTATGTGCACGCTAAGCTCAAGTCATGAACTGCGGCTCTCAGTTCCATGTTCGCGGAGTGGCGATATTGAAAAATAAGAAAGCCGTCATTTTTCAATATCGCCTGTTGCATTACCGCCTGGGCCTGTTCGAGCGACTGCGTGCGGCCTGCGCCCAGCGCGGGGTCGATCTGCATCTGGTGCATGGTCAGGCATCGCGGCGCGAGTCGACCAAGAAGGACGAGGGTTCGTTGCCCTGGGCGCACAAGGTGCAGAATGGGCGCGCGCGATCTGGTGTGGCAGCCTTTTCCGGCCGATCTGCGCGATGCCGATCTGGTGGTGGTGATGCAGGAGAACCGCATACTGTCGAACTACCCTCTACTGCTGGGCCGGTTATGGTCGCCGCGCCGGGTGGCGTACTGGGGGCACGGGGTGAATTTCCAGAGCGACGCCCCGACCGGCCTGCGCGAGAAGTGGAAGCAGCTGATGCTGACGCGGGTGGACTGGTGGTTTGCCTATACGGACATGACGGTGGAGATCCTGCGCCGCGCGGGATATCCGCAGGAGCGGATCACCTGCCTGGACAATGCCATCGACAACGAGGCATTCGAGCGCGATCTGGCCAGTGTGACGGATGCGCAATTGCAGGCGATGCGTACGCAGATCGATGCGCCGGAGGGCGCGCCGGTCGGCCTGTTTTGCGGATCGCTCTACCCGGACAAACGCCTGGACTACATGGTGGCGGCGGCAGACGGCATCCATGCGGCGCTGCCCGCGTTTCGCCTGGTGGTGATCGGCGACGGCCCCAGCGCCGGCGAAATACGGGCGGCAGCCGAGACACGGCCCTGGCTGACGTGGGTAGGGGTGCGTAAGGGCCAGGAGAAGGCGGCCTGGTTCAAGCTGGCCGATGTCGTGATCAACCCTGGCCTGGTCGGACTGCATATTCTGGATTCATTCTGTTCGGGCACGCCGATGATCACGACGGCGGAGTCCCGACACAGCCCGGAGATCGCCTATCTGCGGGATGGGGAGAATGGGCTGATGGTGCACGGCGGGGCCAGCCGCTATGCGGGCGCGGTGGTTGCGTTGTTCACCGACCGCGCCAGGCTGGATGCGATCAAGCAGGCGGCATTGCGCGATGCCCGGCATTACACGCTGGACAATATGGTGGAGCGGTTTGCGGATGGGATTGAGCGATGTGTGGGGATGGGGAAGAAATAGACTCAGGATTCAAGACTCAAGATTTTGCCTTGGTTGAATGCGAGGGCGAGGGGGTTGGATGGTTGGATTATGGGTCGAGTGGCGATTACAACTGGACAACTCCGTGGGAGGCCCGCCCTCGGGCCGAATCTTCGGGTGTGAGGATCGGGCTTTGGATTCGCGGCGGGGGCGCCGCTCCCACGGGGGCTTCCACAGGGGGCTTTTTCTGTGGGAGGGCCATGTCGCGCTGCGCGCTCCTCGCAACGACGGTGTGGGACGTTGTACGTCGGCGGGCAGGGCGCGCTGCGCCGCGCAGCACCAACACCCCGTTCGCAACAACAACCGCCGTCGTCCTGAGGAGCGCAGCGACGTGAGGGCCTTGTCTTTCCGGCTGTTGCGCCCTCTGGCTCAGGCGGGCTGAACCGGCAGTGCTCTATGACGCGCAGCAGCGAGAAGGCCGGCATCCCGTGTCAGAAGTACGAGTCCTTCGACGCAGGCGGTTGCCAGCAGCACACGGTCGAATGGGTCCGGATGCTCCAGGCCGAGCGCACGGCAAGCCTCCACATGGCTGGCGGCGAGCGGCACGATCCGAAAGCCTTGGTCTTCCAGGCTGGCAGCGAGGGCAGTGTCGGGCAGCGGCAGTTTTCCGCGCGCGTTTTTGAGCACCATCTCCCACAGCGTGGCTGCACTGACGGCGCATTGCTCGTTGGCGATCAGTTTTCTGGTGGTGCGCCCAAGGTGGGCTGCGTCGGTCATCCACCAGTAGACCAGGTGTGTGTCGAGCAGGTAAGCGGTCATTCCGGGTCGTTGCCGACCAGCCAATCGGCGAGCTCGCGGTTGGCGGCGGCATCATCCCAGTCAGGGGCCGGTGGCGGCAGGCCGCGCCACGCGCCTGGCTTTCGATGCACGCGCGGCTCCTGTGCCTTGACCAGCCGCACCACGGGCGTGCCGTTGCGCGCGATGATGACTTCTTCTCCCGCCAGGGCGGCCTTTACCAGCTTTGAGAGTTGATTTTTCGCTTCCAGAATGTTGACTTGCATGGCTGTGTCCAGACTGTCAGGGGCAGGTGATGGTAGCAAGCGCTGGCCAGGCTGGCCAGACTGCCCCGTCGTCCTGAGTAGCGCAGCAACAACAACTCCGTCGTCCCGAGGAGCGCAGCGACGTGAGGACCTTGCCTTTCCGGCCGGTACCGCCAACATTTCCGGCTGGTACCGTCCAGGCGCAACCAAGGGCAAGGTTGCCACGTCGCGCTGCGCGCTCCTCGCAACGACGGGGTGGGGTGGTGCCTGCGGGAGGCCCGGTCCCGGGCCGAATTTTTCAGCGAAAACCGTATGTCGTGTGGTGGGGTTGTCCTATCGTCCAATGGCCGGGACCTGCCCCTCGCCTAGACTCCGTCTCAATCCGCCACGGTACGGTGGACAGGAGGCACAGGCGTCACCCTCCGGTGCGGCAGTGGTGGATGAACGGGCGCTCATTGGCCTGTGGCAGTAATCGGGATGTCAGAATTGCAGTGCTAAAGTCGCCCGCACAAGTGCGCGGCGTCTCAGCCAACATGAGGGATTTGCAGTGAGGAAAAATATTGGTGCTTTGTTCCTGACAGCCGCCGTGGCATATGCCGGCGCTGCTTCGGCGGACACCATCGTTTACTACGCCGAGACTGATGGTGGCGGTGCTCGACAGGATGTCGATGTTCTGTTGACGAACCCAGACGCGCTAAATGTCTCGATTGACTACGACAGTTCGCTCTGGGCCTCGATCACCTCTGCGACGCTGACCGTGTTTCTGGGCGGCGACCGGCTTGATCCGCAGCGGGAATTCGCGGACGTGGCGGAGATTGAAGGCGTTGATCCGCTTGTCCGTCGGGTAGAAATTGATGGCACCGCCACGCAGGCGTTCTGGGCCATCGATGTTGCTGACAAACTTCTACCGCCCGATCATTTCACTCCGCTTATGTTCACGCTCAAGGCCGTTAGCGGAGATTTCGACTATCGCAACGCACGGTTGACGGTGAATTTCACCCCGGTTCCCGAGCCCGCCACGACTGCCCTGCTGGGCAGCGGCCTGCTGGTAGCGGGGCTGGCGCTGCGTCGACGCCCTTCCTGATCGGTCGGGTCTGCGTTATGCGGCGCGGCGCTCATTCGGGCGCCGCGCCCTGTCTGTAGAGAGATGGCAAGGTCCTCACGTCGCTGCGCTCCTCAGGACGACGGGGTGTTGGTGTGGCGCGGTGCGGTGCGGATTCGCGGCGGGGGCGCCGCTCCCACGGGGGGCTTCCACAGCGGCTTTTCCTGTGGGAGGCCCGCCCTCGGGCCGAATCTTCGGGTGCGGCGAACGCGGTCCGAATTTGCGGCGGGGGCGCCGCTCCCACGGGAGGCTTCCACAGCGGCTTTTCCTGTGCCTGTGGGAGGCCCGCCCTCGGGCCGAATCTTCGGGTGCGGCGAACGCGGTGCGGATTCGCGGCGGGGGCGCCGATCCCACGGGAGGCTTCCACAGCGGCTTTTCCTGTGGGAGGCCCGCCCTCGGGCCGAATCTTCGGCTGCGGCGGGCGCGGTGCGGATTCGTGGCGGGGGCGCCGCTCCCACGGGAGGCTTCCACAGCGGCTTTTCCTGTGGGAGGCCCGCCCTCGGGCCGAATCTTCGGGTGCGGCGGGCGCGGTGCGGATTCGCGGCGGGGCGCCGATCCCACGGGAGGCTTCCACAGCGGCTTTTCCTGTGCCTGTGGGAGGCCCGCCCTCGGGCCGAATCTTCGGGTGCGGCGGGCGCGGTGCGGATTCGCGGCGGGGTGCCGATCCCACGGGAGGCTTCCACAGCGGCTTTTCCTGTGGGAGGCCCGCCCTCGGGCCGAATCTTCGGGTGCGGCGAACGCGGTGCGGATTCGCGGCGGGGGCGCCGCTCCCACGGGAGGCTTCCACAGCGGCTTTGGCTTTTCTTGTGGGAGGCCCGCCCTCGGGCCGAATCTTCGGGTGTGGCGGGCGCGGTGCGGATTCGCGGCGGGGGCGCCGCTCCCGCGGTGTCGCTCGCACAAGGGTTGAGAGCAAGCGGCTGCCGGCATCGAGGCGGCTTCCGGCGCGACGGTGCTTGCCGTAGGGCGATGCTTGGCTGACGGTGCGCCTTGTGGCGGCGGGCGGGGCGGCCGGATAATGCCGGCCCGGCCGCGCGCACCGTCGCGCTGCCAACGACCCGATCCGACCCCCGCGTACATGACACCCAGCGAACGGCGCGTTACCGGCACCCTGTCGGCCATCTACATACTGCGCATGCTGGGGCTGTTCCTGCTGCTGCCGGTGCTGGCGCTGTACGCCGAGACGCTGCCCGGCGCCACGCCGGCCATGATCGGTCTGGCACTCGGCATGTACGGCCTGACGCAGGCGGTGTTCGGCATTCCCTTCGGCAGCGCGTCGGACCGGTTCGGGCGCAAGCCGGTCATCACGGCTGGCCTGTTGCTGTTCAGCGCCGGCAGCGTGCTGGCGGCGGCTGCGCACAGCGTGACCGTCATCATCGCCGGCCGGGCGCTGCAGGGCGCAGGCGCGGTGGCGGCGCCGATCATGGCGCTGCTGGCCGATCTGCTGCGCCCGGAGCAGCGCAGCAAGGGCATGGCCGCCATTGGCATCAGCATCGGCGGGGCCTATCTGGTGTCGCTGCCGCTGGGGCCGGTGCTGGCGGCCTGGCTGACGGTGCCGGGCATTTTCCTGATGATCGCCGTGCTGGCGCTGGTCATGATCGGCCTGCTGTGGTGGCAGGTGCCAACCCCGGTGGTGTCGCGCGCGGTCAGCCGGCCGAGTGGGCAACTGCGCGTGGCGCTGAGCGACCCGCATCTGCTGCGGCTGTACTTCAGCATCATGGCGCTGCACATCCTGATGACCGGCACGTTCGTGGTGCTGCCGCCGCTGCTGCGCGACAACCTGCACCTGCCGGCGGCGCAGCATCTGTGGCTGTATCTGCCGACCGTGCTGCTGTCGATCGCGGCCATGGTGCCGCTGATCGTCTACGCCGAGCGGCGCGCCCGCCTGAAGCAGGTGTTCGTGGCCATGGTGGGGCTGCTCACCGGCGGCCTGCTGGTGCTGCTGGAGGGCAGTCACGTGCTGTGGGGCGTGGCGGCCGGGCTGCTGGCCTTCCTGATCGCGTTCAACGTGCTGGAGGCCACGCTGCCGTCCATGATGTCGCGCCTGGCACCCATGGCAGGTCGCGGGACGGCGATGGGCGTGTATTCCACGGCGCAGTTTCTGGGGGCTTTCATCGGCGGAGCAGGGGCCGGGTGGCTGCGTGGCCATCACGGCGCCACGGGTGTGCTGCTGGCCGGCCTTGCGCTGTGCGTGATCTGGCTGGCGATATCGCTTGGCCTGCAGGCACCGGCCCACCTGAAAACGCAGCTGGTCGACGTGGGTCGGTTGAGCCCCGAGCAGGCGCGCACGCTGACCGATGAACTGTCGGCGCTGGTCGGCGTGGCCGAGGCGGTGGTGATTCCGGAGGAAGGTGTAGCCTACCTGCGGGTGGATGGGCAGCGGTTCGAGCCGGCCAGCCTGGAGCGGTTCTCGGCGGCGAAAATTTGATGATTTCGATATTACGGAGGCGGTCATGGCGCGCGGCATCAACAAGGTAATTCTGATCGGCAACCTGGGGCGCGACCCCGAGGTGCGCTACACGGCCGGCGGCTCGGCGGTGGCCAATCTGCGCATCGCCACCACCGAGTCGTGGAAGGACAAGCAGACCGGCGAGAAGAAGGAAGCCACCGAATGGCACAGCGTGGTGCTGTTCGGCAAGCTCGGCGAGATTGCCGGCGAGTACCTCAAGAAGGGCCGCACGGTGTACATCGAAGGCCGCTTGCAGACGCGCAAGTATCAGGACAAGGAAGGCGTCGAGCGCTACAGCACCGAAATCGTCGGCTCGGACATGCAGATGCTCGGTGGCGGCGGCGAGGGCCGTGGCGAAGGCGGTGGCAGCTACGGCGGCCGCCAGAGCGGTGGTGAAGAGCCGACCTGGGGCGGCGGTGCGCCGGCGGCGGCTGGTCGACCGGGCGGCGGCGCCAGCAAGCCTGCGGCCGACGACTTCGGCGGCGATTTCGACGACGACATCCCGTTTTAGGAATCGGTCGTGCCGGTGGCAGCCGTCCGGCGTACACGGCGGCTGAAAAGCCTTTTGTGGCTTGAAACCCCTGCCGTCGCCGACCTGCCAGAGCCTGCTGTTGCGCGCTGTATCCTGATCACATGAGCTCCACACCGTCCGCCGTCCAGGCGCCCGATCCACTGGCCGCCGCCCTCACGCAGACCCTGCACGCGCAGGTCTGCGCCTTGCTGCCGCGGGGCCTGCAGGGTCTGGTGGTGCAGGTGCCGGGGCACTGGCCGGCCGTGGACCTGGGCGGGCGCGGCGAGCGCGCCTGGTCGGTGGTCA
>LNAP01002951.1_pt1 | contig 16529 bp, 16 predicted proteins | sample 602601 | NCBI WGS metagenome assembly LNAP01 (sample SAMN02440304, study PRJNA202911) | soil metagenome | biome: Subtropical and temperate rainforests or woodlands; isolation source: soil samples (1 kg each in a 20% v/v slurry with milli Q water) were... ... | reverse complement strand
AGCGTGCGGCCTGCTGCGGTCGCGCGGCCGGGCGCGTCCGTGCCGCTTGTCGCGTCGGTTGCTCGACGACGACGGCGGGAAGCTGGCTTGGCGATTGCGCCCGCGCGGGGGCGGGGATCGCCAGACTCGCCAGCACCAGCATCGAGGCGCCTGCAAAACGTGGCGCGTTGTTGAATTCAGTCACTCTTGCCCCCGAAACAAATTACCATCGGGGCAGGGGTAACGCGCGCTGTCGGCTGTGGAAACGCCAAACCGGCCTTTCCACAGCACGCGAAATTAGTATCGCTCTATAGTTCGATCTGGAATTAGTCCAATTCGAAGGTGGGTGCGGCGGATGTCGTTGCGCGTGGCCGCGATCATCGCGCGTAGAACACAAGACTGGCGATGACGAGCATGGCCGTCACCGCCAGCATTTGCGCGAGTACTGGCGAGCCCTTCTTATTGAAAGAGGCTGCCTTGCGTGTGGCATCCTTCATCGTTTCTCCCCGGACATGAGCCCTTGAATGGGCATGACTCGTCGTTGCGCGACGAGCGCCACCAGTTCGGTCAGATTTTACACGGAACACCCCAAGGCGAGTCTTCGCGATATGAGTCCCCACTCAGCGAAGATCGATTACCCGAAGGTCGAACATCAATGCGGCGGGAATTTGTCGCGAAACGCATTGCAATGCGGTGCAGGCCGTTGCGCCGCTGCGGGCGCGCGCAAAAATCGCGTCGAAATATTCCCGCGGCCATGTCGGGGTCGCGGACCATCGTTCGTCTTGTGAGTAACATCACCGGCGTGTCTTGCGGCAACGCATGCCGCCGGAAACCTGTCGCAGAACCCGAGGGCCACACAATGTCGCTGACGCTCTACTATCATCCGCTGTCGTCCTTCTGCTGGAAGACGCTGATCGCCTTGTACGAGAACGACACGCCGTTCACGGCGAGGTCGGTCAACCTCGGCGATCCCGATGAGCGCGCCGCATTGCTCAAGCTGTGGCCGATCGGAAAGTTTCCGGTGCTGCGTGACAACGCAGCCGACCGCATTGTGCCGGAATCCAGCATCATCATCGAATATCTCGACGACGCCTGGCCGGGACGGACGCGGTTCATCCCCGAAGACGGCAAGCAGGCGCTGCAGACCCGGCTGCGCGACCGCTTCTACGATCTATACGTCCATCTGCAGGTGCAGAAGATCGTCGGCGACCGGCTGCGCCCGGCCGGCCAACGGGATCCGCACGGTGTCGCCGAGGCGCGGGCGCGGATCGTCTCCTGCTACGGCATGATCGAGCGCGAAATGGCCGACCGGAGCTGGGCGATGGGCGAGACGTTCAGCCTCGCCGATTGTGCGGCGATGCCGGCGCTGTTCTACGGCAACAAGGTGCAGCCGTTCGGCGCCGCGCATGGCAATGTCGCGGCCTATCTCGACCGGCTGCTGGCGCGGCCATCGGTGGCGCGCGTGGTGCGCGAGGCCGAGCCGTATTTTCACATGTTTCCGCAGGAGGAGCCGGCATGACCGACAAGGCCGACATCATACGCGGCATGTTCGTGGCCTATCGCGCTCGCGACCGCGCAGCCGTCGAGGGTGTCTTCACCGACGACTTTCGATTCACCAGCCCCTATGATGACCGGATCGACAAGGCCGCCTATTTCGAGCGCTGCTGGCCGGCCTCAATCAGCGGCTGGCTGAAGGACCAGGACATCGAGCGCATCGTCGTCGACGGCGAAGCCGCCTTCGTCACCTATCGCTGTGTCACCACCGACGACAAGAGTTTTCGCAACACCGAGTTCTTCACGTTCGACGGCGACCGCATCCGCAGCATCGACGTCTATTTCGGCGCCACCTATCGCGAGGGGGTGTTTGAGAAGCAGCAGGCCTAGGCGTTCGTGTGTCCCGGATGCGGTGCTGCGCGCAGCCGGGCATCAGACGTTCCAATTACCTGCGAAATAATTCTCCCGGAGATGTCTGTACCGTAAACCTGCATTCGTCCTGTGGCTGAGCAATCGAACATACGGAGAGTGACCGATGCGTTTCATGGTGATCGTTCATGCCAGCAAGGACACCGAGGCCGGCGCGATGCCGTCGACGGAGCTGCTGACCGCGATGGGCAAGTTCAACGAGGAGATGGTCAAGGCCGGGGTGATGCAGGCCGGCGAGGGATTGCATCCGACGTCGAAGGGCGCCCGGATCAAGTTTTCCGGCGGCGATCCGGTGGTGACGCAGGGGCCGTTTCCCGTGACCGACGACCTGATCGCCGGCTTCTGGCTGATCGACGTCAAATCGAAGGACGAAGCGATCGCCTGGATGAAGCGCGCGCCGTTCGACGGCGGCGCCGAGATCGAGATCCGCCAGATCTTTGCGACGGAGGATTTCGGCGAGGCGCTGACCCCGGAATTGCGCGAGCAGGAAGAACGCCTGCGTTCCGGCACAGCGAAAAACACCGCGAGGAAATAATCCCGACGACCCGACCAGCAGGAAGGACCAAACGATGCGATTCATGATGCTGATGATCCCCCTGGGCTACGAGACCGCGCCGCCCGACGTCCAGCTCGACCCGGCGGCCGCCGCGGCGATGATGAAATACAACGAAGAATTGCAGCAGGCCGGCGTGCTGATCACGCTGGAAGGGTTGCATCCGCCGTCGATGGGCGCCCGCGTCAGCTTCGCCGGCGGCAAGCCGGTGGTCTCCGACGGGCCGTTCGCCGAGGTCAAGGAAGTGCTCGGCGGCTTCTGGATGATCGACGTCGCCTCGCGCGACGAGGCGATCGCCTGGGCCAAGCGTTGCCCCGCCGGCCCCAATGAGATCATCGAGATCCGTCAGGTGCAGGAGATGGCGGATTTTTCGCCCGAGGTGCAGCACGCGCTGGTCGGCTACGAGGAAATGCTGGCGCAGACGCGGCGCGCCTGAGGGAGGGCGGCGGCGGATTCGGCCTGCGGAGGCTGCCGCAACGCCGCCACGGGTTTGCCGCAAGATTTTCATTCGAAATTCCTCAATGATTCCGGTGGCCGTTATGGCCGCCGGCGCAGCGAATTGAGGTGACCTGCGAACCCCGCTCATGTAAAAGCCCTTCACATGAGCTGGCGCAAGGACGACCGCCGCGCCGAGCGCGGCTACCACCACGGCAATCTGAAAGAAGCGCTGCTGCAGGCTGCGCTCGGACTGATCGCGGAGAAGGGCCCAGGCGGCTTCACCTTCGCCGACGCCGCACGCTCGGCCGGCGTCAGCGCTGCTGCGCCCTATCGGCACTTCCGCGATCGCGACGACCTGCTCGCCAACATTGCCCAGCGCGGTTTCGAGCAGTTCGAGGTCGCGCTGTCGACGGCCTGGGACGATGGCCGGCCGGACACGGTCACCGCCTTCATGCGCGTCGGCAAGGCGTATCTGGCCTTTGCCCGCACCGAGCCGGCATTCTATTCGGCGATGTTCGAATCCGGCGTTCCGGTCGACCAGAACCCTGCATTGAATGCGGCTGGTGAGCGTGCCTTCGGCATTATCCGCGCCGCTGCCGAGCGACTCGCCGCGCTGACGCCCCCCGGCATCGCCCGGCCGCCAGCGCTGATGATGGCACTGCACATCTGGACGCAGGCCCATGGCGTGGCGTCGCTGTTCTCGCGCGGCGACGCGGCGCGGCGCAAGCTGCCGATGTCGCCGGAGGACCTGCTCGAGGCCGGCGTGCTGATCTATCTGCGCGGTCTCGGCTTTCCCACCGATCTGGCGCCACCGGCGCAGCCTGCCGCCAAGCCGGCGGCAGCGGGCCCCTGGGGCACTGCGCCCAAATAGCGCAGGCCTACGTCTTCACGATTATTTTGATCGCGTCCCTCGGCACCCATCTTGACAAAATCCGGTCGCGGTCTACGTATGTAAATGTTATTTACATTCACGGGCGGCATGGTGCCGCCATGGAGAGAGGCAGATGTCCAACACCGCAGGTGTCAATCGCTGGGGTCCCTACGATCAGCCCGGCATCCGTTACGAGATGCGCTCGCCATGGCGTATCGCCTTGATCGTACTTGGCTTTATCGTGTGGTGGCCGATCGGCCTCGCACTTCTCTTCTTCACACTCGGGAGCAGGAAAATGGGTTGCTGGGACAATGGTGATCGCTTCGCCAACAAGATGGAGCGGATGCAGTACAAGATGGAGCGCATGCGCGACCGCATGGAGCGCCGCGGCTTCGGCTTCGGCGGCTTCGGTCCGCCCTCGAGCGGCAACCGTGCCTTCGACGAATATCGCGTCGAGACCCTGAAGCGCCTGGAAGAAGAGCAGCACGAATTCAAGGATTTCCTCGATCGTCTGCGCCACGCCAAGGACAAGGAAGAGTTCGACCAGTTCATGGCCCAGCACCGCCCGCGCCCGACGCCCCCGTCGGACGCCCAGCCGCAGGGCTGACCTTCAGCCTCGGCGTCAAGCCCCGTCGTCGATGCCGATCAACCGCCCGCCTGCACCCCCGCAGGCGGGCGGTTTGCTTGTTGGCAAGCACCCGCTATCCGAATACTCGTAAAAATTGTAATCAAGAATAAAATATCCTTTTCAGATTATTCAATCTGTGATTTAAGTTTATTTAATTGCTCTTTTTAGTAGAATTTCCGCTCGGTCTGGGATTGCCCTCATGACGGCCGTTGGCATTGCAGGCGCTTTTCTGAACCATGTTCCTGTGTTGGGAGATCAGCAGGTTGTCATTGCCGTTCTCGACGGGACGGTGGATCGATCCCATCCCAGCCTGATCGGCGCCCGGCTCATCCAGCTGCAGTCGGTGATTCCGCCGCTTGTGGCCGGTGGCCAAGCCTCGGCCCATGGGACCCATGTCGCCAGCATCATTTTCGGCCAGCCGGGGTCGGGTGTCGAAGGAGTCGCCGCGCACTGCACGGGTCTGTTAATCCCGATATTTTCCGATCATCAGCAACGCGGCGAACTGGCCTGCTCGCAACTCGATCTCGCGCGGGCGATTCTACTCGCGGTTGAGAACGGCGCCCACATCATCAATATCAGCGCCGGTCAGCTTGCGCATGGTGGCGAGCCCGAGCCGGTGCTGGCGCAGGCCATCGAGCGTTGCGCCGCGCACAACGTGTTGATTGTTGCTGCGGCCGGCAATGAGGGTTGCGATTGCCTGCATGTCCCCGCGGCGGTTGGCACCGTGCTGGCTGTCGGCGCCATGGATGCGGAAGGTCGTCCGCTGCCGTCCAGCAACTGGGGAGCAAATTATCAGGTGCAGGGTATTCTTGCGCCGGGCAAGGATGTGCCCGGCGCCCGCATCGGCGGCGGCGTTGTCTGTCGCAGTGGCACCAGCTTTGCCGCGCCTTGCGTCTCCGGCGTGGCGGCGCAACTGATCGCATTGCAGATCGTGCTTGGTCGCGCGCCGGACCCGCATGCGGTGCGCGCGGCGCTGCTGGCCAGCGCATCTCCCTGCATTCCGGCCGCCGATGATTGCCGCAAGATATTGTCCGGGCGGCTCAACGTTCCTGAAGCAACCAAACTTCTAGCAGGGGGAGTTCATCACGTGAGCGATACAGCTACAGCCATTGCAGAACCGATCGTTGCCAATGCAATCACGCCCTCCGAAAACGTCATCTCCGCGGCGGAAGACGCGATCATGCCGCCGCCCGCGAACGCGCGGTCGGCGATGGCCTTATCCGGCATCGCCCCGGATCGCGGAATTCGCATGTCAGGCGAAAGCGGTCTCGCTGGGGCCGTCCGTGCAAGCTCGGACGGCGGATCGCTGCCGCCTTTGACGCAGTTGCGCGGCGAGATCGGGCAGATCACCCCGTCATGTGGTTGCGGCGGCGACAAAGGCGGATGCGGCTGCGGCGGCGGCGAGAACTGCACATGCGGCGGTTCGGGCGCCGTTCAGAAGCCGCAGTTGGTCTACGCGCTGGGGCACCTTGGCTACGACTTTGCAACGGAGGCGAGGCGGGATTCATTCGTCCAGGCGATGCAGGCAAGAAATGTGGGCAACCACAACCCGCACGATCCCGCCCAGCTGTTGGCCTATCTGGCGCTTGCACCCTATGACGCCTCGTCCCTGATCTGGACCCTCAACATTGATGCGACGCCGATATACGCGATTCAGCCGGCCGGCGCGTTCGTCGAGTTGGTCTATGAAAGGTTGCGCGAGTTCCTGGAGGCTCAGCTTGCTGAGGGCACCCGGCGGGCCGAGATCGTTTCAATTCCCGGGGTGATCGCGGGCTCCGTGCCACTGATGTCAGGCCAGGTTGTCCCCGTGGTCGTTCCGGCCCTGCGCGGAATGTACGCATGGGCACCGGAACCCCTTGCCCGGCACGTCCTCGGTCCGGCGCCGAAGAAAGAGGATGAGCGCACGCTCTATGAGCGTCATCTGGGCGGCCTGGGCGATTTCCTCAACCGTGTCTATTTTGAACTCCGGAACCTTGGAGTCACCGGCGCCGAGCGCGCGCTGAACTACGCTGCGACCAACGCGATGCAGATCGCGCAAGTCATCGAAAAGGCAACGCGTCAGGGCCTCGATCTCGACAGGCTTCAGGTCGTGCGAAGCCCAGTCTGTCGTCCTGATTCAGATTGCTATGACGTCGAATTGTCGTTCTTCAACGCCAACAATATGAATGTCGCGAGCCGGATCTTCCGCTTCACGGTCGATGTCAGCGACGTCATTCCGGTATCGATCGGCTTGCCGCGCGACTGGACGCGACGCGGATGAAACAGCAGAAAAAGCGGATATCTCAAGGTCGCCATGAACAAGTGCCCGTCACCATCGTTCGGGCGGCGGACAGGCTGCCGCTCCTGGCTGCGCCCATCGCTCGAGGCGTGGCTTCGCATCCCATGATCAGGCGTGTGGCCCTTTCAGGTTATTGCCAGGAATGTTTCGGCGCTTGCGTGACGCTGCCAACGGCGTTGCGGGCAATCTGCGAGCGCCTCTGTCTCGATATTTGCGCGTCATGATAATTCAGCAGCAACAAGCATGAGGAAATTCCGATGATGCTGCCAATCCAGTCCCGGGCAATCAGTCGCGTCAACGGCCCCGGCACCAGTTGCGAGGCCGGCGTCAGGCCTTCGGACTGCCCCTGGTACAAGAAGGCTGCCTGTGTTGTGGCGGCCGTAGGCTGTGGCGCAGTCTGCGTCGGCACTTGGGGAACCGCCTGCCTGGAATGCATTGGCGCGGCGGTGGGAGGCTGTGGCGACTGCCTTTAATCGATCGGCCGACCGCTGTCGGGAGGCGGGTTCTTCGGTCGAAGTCAGAGGAATGCCGGCTTCCCGGGCCCGGCGTCACATGGGAGCAACGACGATGAGAATGCCAAGCCAAACAACGCCGGTCGCCCGCAATGTGAGTGCGCGACCTGTCAGGAACGCGGTCGCGCCATCTGCGGGACCGGCCTGTGACCTATGCATGTTCGCCTGCAATCACCTCTCCGGCATTCCCAAAATGCTGTGCCAGCTTGCCTGTCAGGAGACCGTCTGCAGGTGAGATCAACAACGCCTGCACCGCGGCGTGAGCAGTGGCGAACCGGCTTCTGCCAATCCGGCAGCAGCCTCTGGCATCGATATCGAGCCTATAGGTCCATCTGAAAGGAGAACCCGTGATGAGACTTCCTGTCCAGAGCCCGCCGGTCGCCCGTCGGGCGGCTGCCGGCAAACTCACCGGCGGCGTCGCGCCGTCCGGCTGCTGCGCGCAGGTATGCGTGCCCCTCGTTGGCTGCCACTGCGTTCTCGAGTCCCCGTTGTGCTAGCCGGCGCCTGCCTTGCACCTCGTCCGAGATGACAAGGTGCAAGGCAGGGACTCGGAGACGGCGTCTTTCGAATACTCATTTTGCCCTCTGCCGCACCCGGCGCATGCCCCTGGCACACCAACCGCCGCAGGTCGCTGAGGCGCGTCGTTCGCTGGACAAAGGCTTGCCGGCACGGCCCATGAGCGGGCCAAGGCTGCGAGTTGCCCGGACGATTTCCCGGTTTGTTCCGCAGCCAGCGTCGCCCGCGGGCGGCTGATCGGCCCTTTCCCGGCCATATCCCCCTTTGGTAACCTCGCATTAACCACGATCAGCGTCTGTAAGGGGCGGCCAGACATGCTGGAGCCCTCGTTTTGACATCTTGGCAGGCAAATCAAGGCGCGGCTTTGGACGAGCCTTCCATGCGACACAACAGGGCTTGGCGCTGGCGTTTATCGCCGCGCGCGGTGCGTGGCCGCGGAATCGGCAGCGGACTCGGTCGCCGCGAACCATTTGGGAATTTTGCGTTGAGAGGATACCGCCTATGAATCCGGCCGATGTGGCGCAGTCAGCGCTCCCGCTGGCGTCTTCCGACGTATCGCTGATCTCGCTGTTCTTTCAGGCGCACTGGATCGTCAAGGCGGTCATGCTCGGGCTGCTCGGCTGTTCGGTCTGGGTATGGGCCATCGCGATCGACAAGATGTTCCTCTACGCCCGCACCAAGAAGGCCATGGACCGCTTCGAACAGGCGTTCTGGTCCGGCGAGTCCATCGAGGATCTGTACCGCGCACTGTCCGCCAAGCCGACGCAATCGATGGCTGCGTGTTTCGTGGCCGCCATGCGCGAGTGGAAGCGCTCCTTCGAAAGCCAGGCGCGGTCGTTCACCGGTTTGCAGATGCGCATCGACAAGGTGATGAACGTGTCTATCTCACGCGAGATCGAGCGGCTGGAACGGCGGCTGCTGGTATTGGCCACGGTCGGCTCCGCCGGCCCCTTCGTCGGTCTGTTCGGCACCGTCTGGGGCATCATGTCGAGCTTCCAGTCGATCGCCTCTTCCAAGAACACCTCGCTCGCCGTCGTGGCTCCCGGCATCGCCGAAGCGCTGTTCGCCACCGCGGTCGGCCTTATCGCCGCCATCCCGGCGACTATTTTTTACAACAAATTCACGTCAGAGGTGAACCGGCAGGCGCAGCGCCTGGAGGGGTTTGCCGACGAGTTCTCCGCCATTCTGTCGCGCCAGATCGATGAGCGCGCCTGATCTCGAAGGTCTGGATCATAAAGTGAGTACCCGATTATGGGCATGAGTATGGGCGGGGGAGGCGGCAGCGGACGGCGCGGACGCCGCCGTGCGCCGGTCATGGCCGAGATCAACGTCACCCCGATGGTCGATGTCATGCTGGTGCTGTTGATCATCTTCATGGTGTCGGCGCCGATGCTGACTGTCGGCGTGCCGCTCGACCTGCCGCAGACCCAGGCCAAGAGTCTGGAGCAGGACAAGCAGCCGCTGCAACTGTCGGTCGATATCAAGGGCAAGATCTTCATCAATGACACCGAGGTGTCGATGAACGACCTGGTGCCGAAATTAAAGGCGATCACCGACGCCCGCGGCGGCATGGACGAGCGTATATTCATGCGGGCGGACAAGAAGGCCGATTACGGAACCGTGGCCCGGGTGATGGGACAGCTGTCGGGTGCCGGTTTCAAGCGGCTGGCTTTGGTGACCGAGGTGGAGCAGGGAACCTGAACGTGAAGGTCGACAAGACACTTGCTGCGTCTGTAGCCCTGCACGTGCTGGTGCTTGGCTGGGGACTCGTGTCCTTTTCGTCCAAGGCGTTCGATACCATGCCGGAGGATTCCTTGCCGGTCGAAATCATTTCCGCCGATCAGTTGGCGAAGGTTACTGCCGGCATGAAGAGCGGCAAGAAGGAAGTCACCAAGCCGCTGGTCGAGAAGGTCGCCGAAGCCAAGCCGCTCGACGATACCGTCGGCAAGATCACCGAGAAGGCGCCGGTGGTGACCGACACCACGCCGCCGCCACAGCCGAAGACAGAAGACAAGACGGCCGCCGAGGCGGCAGCGAAGGCTGCTGCCGCGGCCAAGGCGGAAGCCAAGGCCGCAGCGGACTCCAAGGCAAAGGCCGATGCAGCGGCCGAGGCCAAGATCGAGGCTGAAGCCCTGGCGCAAGCCAAGTCAGCAGCCGAAGCAAAGGCGAAGGCGGACGCAAAGGCCAAGGCTGATGCGCAGGCCAAGGCGAAGGCAAAAGCCGAAGCGAAGGCCAAGTCTGAAGCCGACGCAAAAGCCAAGGCCGAAGCGCAGGCTATGTTGGAAGCGAAGAAGCCCGAGCGGACCTTCGACCAAACGAAGATCGCGGCGCTCCTCGACAAGCGCGATCCGAGCCGTAACGCGGCGACCGGCGATACGTTGAATTCGAATGCTGCGCTGGGCCTGGCCAAGGGCAAGTCGGCAGACAATTCGGCAACGTGGGGTGCGATGTTCAAGTCGCAGGTCGAGCGTTGCTGGAAGAAGCCCTACGGCGGCATCGAGGCGCAGATGACGGAAGCCATCTTCAGCGTCAAGCTGAAGCAGGACGGTTCGCTCGAGGCGCAGCCGCAGACCATCAGCAATCCATCGACACCGTATTTCCGCGTCTATCAGGAGAGCGCGTTGCGCGCGATCATTGAATGTCAGCCTTACAAGCTGCCAGCTGCCTATTTCGACGAGTGGAAGTTTTTCGAGCCCGTGTTCACCGAGCGACGGTCGTGAGGATGTCTGCACTGCCGACTATCTCAGACATCCAGCAAAGCCTGTAACAATGATCGACAAAAATGGATTGCCCCCAATGCTGTTTCGCCCGAGCCGACGACAGATCATTTCCGGAATGGCGTCGACCGGCCTGCTGATCGGCACCGGTGCGCGCACTGCCTTTGGTCAGGCGCGGGTGCAGATCACCGAAGGCAACGTGGCTCCGCTTCCGATCGCAATTCCGAACTTCGTTGCCGGCAGCGCCGCCGACAACGAGGTCGGCGTCGGCGTGGCACAGGTCATCACCAATAATCTCAAGCGCAGCGGGTTGTTTGCGCCGATCGATCCGGCCGCCTTCATCGAGAAGGTCACCAACATCGATACCCCGCCGCAGTTCCAGAACTGGAAGACCATCAATGCGCAGGCGCTCGTCACCGGCCGCATGACGCGCCAGCCCGACGGTCGCCTGAAGGCCGAATTCCGGCTGTGGGACGTCGCCACGGGACAGCAATTGACCGGCCAGCAGTATTTCACCTCGCCGGAATACTGGCGCCGAATCGCCCACATCATTTCCGACCAGATCTACGAGCGGCTGACCGGCGAGAAGGGCTATTTCGACAGCCGCGTTGTGTTCGTTGACGAGACCGGGGCCAAGGAACGTCGGGTCAAGCGTCTGGCGCTGATGGATCAGGACGGCGCCAACGTGCGCTATCTCACCCGCGGCGCCGATCTGGTGCTGACGCCGCGGTTCTCGCCGTCGACCCAGGAGATCACCTATATGGAATTCGGCCAGGGCGATCCACGGGTCTACCTGTTCAACATCGAGACCGGGCAGCGTGAGATTGTCGGCAATTTCCCCGGCATGTCGTTCTCGCCCCGGTTCTCGCCGGATGGCCAGCGCATCATCATGAGCATGCAGCAGGGCGGCAACTCCAACCTGTTCGTGATGGACCTGCGCTCGAAGTCCACCACGCGCCTCACCGACACCCCGGCGATCGACACCTCGCCGTCCTATGCGCCGGATGGCAGCAAGATCTGCTTCGAGTCGGACCGCGGCGGCAAGCCGCAGATCTACGTGATGGCGGCGACCGGTGGCCCGGCACAGCGCATCTCCTTTGGCGAAGGCAGTTACTCGACGCCGGTGTGGTCGCCGCGCGGCGATTACATCGCCTTCACCAAGCAGGGCGGTGGACAATTCTCCATCGGCATCATGAAGCCCGACGGCTCCGGCGAGCGATTGCTCACCTCGGGCTATCACAACGAAGGCCCGACCTTCGCGCCGAACGGTCGCGTCATCATGTTCTTCCGCGATCCCGGCGGCAACGGCGGACCGTCGCTCTACACAGTGGACGTTTCCGGACGTAACGAGCTCAAGGTGCCGACCCCGGGCTTTGCGTCAGACCCGGCCTGGTCGCCGCTGCTGTCGTAAACAATCCGTTTACGAGGCACTTTGGAAACGCTGCGGGAGTGCGGCAGACTTTGCCTACCTTGCTGAAATCATATGCAATTTTGCACTCTCCGCGTGTACATCAACGTTTCGCTAAGCATGTTCCCTCAGGAAGGCTTCATCTGAATCCGATATCTGTAGGCGCCTGAAATGGACGCATTACGCCCAATGCAGCTTGCAGACCAAAGCCGGACAACCGACCGATCGATGTCGCCGTCAACCTATACGGCGCTCGTGGATTCGCTATTTGGCAATCCCGTGCCAATGCTGGCAGGCGCGGTATGCGCCGGCGCGGGCGCATGGATGACCGCAGCCAAAACCGGCAACCAGTGGCTATGGCCCTGTGCCTTGCTGATCGTGGTGATCGGGATGCTGCGCGCGTTGCAGCTCAACAACTTCCAGAGGCACCAGCTCCCGTTGACGCCTGAACAAGCTCGGCTCTGGGAATGGCGGTATATGCTGGGCGGGTCGGTCTACGCGGCGGCGCTCGGCCTGTGGTGCCTGATCGTTCTGCTGGGCAGCAATGATCCCGTCGCCCATATGCTGTGCACCTCGGTGACCGTTGCCTACACTGCCGCCGGCGCCGGCCGCACTTATGGTCGGCCGTGGATCGCACAGCTTCAGATCGTTCTCGCATGCGGGCCGATGGCGATCGCACTGGTCATTCATGGCGACGTCTACTACATCGGCTTCGCACTCCTCAACGTGCTGTTCTTCATCGGGCTTCGGCGCATCTCCCTCAGCCTGCATGAAGTCTATGTGAAAGCGCTCGTTGCGACGGAGCGGGTCGCCTCGATCGCCGCTCAGTTCGATACTGCCCTGAACAACATGCCCAACGGGTTGTGCATGTTTGGCGCCGACGGCAACCTCGCCGTGCTCAACAATCGCTTCGTCGACATGATGGGCCTCGGCGGCGCACTCGTCGATCGTGGCGCCAGCGTGCACGATGTTGTATCATCATGCGTCACTGCCGGGACGGTATCCGTGGCCAGCGGCATGACCATCGTTGGGGAAATCGAGAGCGCGAAGGCTGCCGAGATCACCACGCTTGACCACGCGCGCAACTGCGAGCGGGCGTTGTCGTGGAAATTCCAGCCGATGGTCGGCGGTGGCACCGTGGTGCTGGTGGAAGACATCACCGAGCGACGCACCTCGGAAGCCCGCATCAGCCACATGGCGCGCTTCGACGAACTGACCGGTCTGCCGAACCGTGTCAGTTTCCGCAATGAAATCGGGCGCATGCTGAAAGGCGCCGATTCCACGTCGCTGTCCGCGCTGCTGTTCGTCGACCTCGACCAGTTCAAACAGGTCAACGACACGCTTGGCCACCCCTGCGGCGACAAATTGCTGTGCATGGTGGCCGATCGGATGCGCGAAATGCTGCGGGCGGAGGATTTCGTCGCGCGCTTCGGCGGCGACGAGTTCGTGGTGTTCCAGCGCGGCATCAAGACCAACCACGATGCCGCCGACCTGGCGCGCCGCATTGTCGAGCGCCTGAGCGAACGCTATGAAGTCGATCACCATCAGGTCGAGATCGGCGCCAGTGTCGGCATTGCCCTGACGCAACCTGGCGTTAGCGCCGATGGCCTGCTCAAGAATGCCGATATGGCGCTGTACCGGGCCAAGGCATCAGGCCGCGGCACTTTCTGTTTTTTCCGCGAGGAAATGGCCCAGACTGTCGAGGCGCGGCGAGTCCTCGAACTCGACCTGCGCAAGGCGCTGGCCAACGAAGAGTTCGAGCTGTTCTACCAGCCGCTCGTAAATCTCAAGTCGGGCCGGATCTCGACCTGCGAGGCACTGCTGCGTTGGAATCATCCCGTTCGCGGCACGGTGTCCCCGATCGAAATCATTCCGGTCGCTGAGGACATGGGCCTGATCGTCGATCTCGGTCGCTGGATCCTGCGTAAGGCGTGCATCGAATGTACGAAGTGGCCCGAGGCTGTCAGCGTCGCGGTCAACTTCTCGTCGCAGCAGTTCCATCAACGCGACATCCTGAGCGAAGTCCGTTACGCCCTCGAAGTGTCCGGTCTGCCGGCGCATCGCCTCGAGATCGAAATCACCGAGTCGTCGTTGCTTCGCAACACGCAGTGGACACACGACGCGCTGTCCCAACTGCATGCGGCCGGGTGCCGGATCTCGCTCGACGATTTCGGAACCGGCTATTCAAGCCTCAGCTATCTGCATAACTTTCCGCTGCAGAAGGTGAAGATCGATCGCTCGTTCCTCGAGGGCATCGATACCGACCGTCCGCTGACGTTGCTGCGCGGCGTGGCGCGCCTCAGCGCCGACCTCGGCATGTCGGTGGTGGTCGAGGGCATCGAGACCAACGAGCAGCTTGAACTGATCACCGCCGATGGCACGGTGACCGAAGCACAGGGCTATCTGTTCAGCCGTCCCGTGCCCGCAACGCGCGTGCGTCAATTGCTCGATGCATCGCATGGACGCCGCCCGGTCGAGCCGGACGCTGGAAATGCAAGCTCGCAGACATTGGGCTGATTGGCGCGAGGATGCCGCTGTGCACGCTTAGAATCTGTGGGCCGGGATCGCTCGTCATAAAAACACAAAGGTTAACCCTAATGCTCCGCATACTTTGACAAGTTTTAGGAAAGTATTAACCTACCGTCACTCTCGCGGTAACGGTGTCAGTGGCGTAGGAGATCGTGGTATGGCTTCGGCCGAAACAGCAACGGACCGTGCACCGCGCGGCAGTGAACTTCTCGACCGAGTAGACTACCGACTGGCAGAAACCGAAGCTGAGAAGGAAGCCATCTACAGCCTGCGCTACAGGGCCTATCTGCACGAGGGCGCCATCGAACCCCGCGCCGACCGGCGACTGAAGGATCGCTTCGACGACCTGCCGAACTCCTGGACGTTCGGCATCTACATGGATGGCACGCTGGCGAGTTCGTTGCGGGTCAGCGTGGCGACGCTGGATCACCCGGACACGCCCGCCGTCGATGCCTTCGGTGACCTGCTGATGCCCGAACTCGAGCAGGGCAAGGTGATCGTCGACCCCAATCGTTTCGTTGCCGATCCCGACAACAGAACGAAATTCCCCGAATTGCCCTATCTGACGGTCCGCCTCGGCTACGTGGCCTGCGGCTACTTCAATGCCGACATCGGCACCGCCACGGTGCGATCCGAACACCAGGCTTTCTATCGCCGTGTCTTCCTGCAGAAGTCCCTGTGCGAACCGCGTCCCTATCCAACGCTGACCAAGCCGTTGTGCCTGATGGCTGCGGACTATCTTGCCGTCCGCGAACGGATATTCGCGCGCTATCCGTACTTCCGGTCGAGCCAGTTCGAACGTCGGATGCTGTTCGAACGTCGCAGCGAGCCGCTTGCGCCGGAGCTCATTGGTTCCGAGTTCCCGCTGTCTCGGGCCGCGGGTGTTCCGGCAGCCGGCGTATCCGCAGTCCTGCCACCGGTTTCCCGGCACCGCGCCTGATAGGCTGTACCCGCTCCCCAACGCCGCCCCAGATCGCGCCGCTGGCAGACGCCCGCGGCTGTGCCGGCTCTGCGCAGTTGCCCCGCCGCCGCTTTCAGCGGCTTCCTTCACCGTCGCGCCACATTTACTCCGCATTAACCAAGCGGTGGCTTTTCGGCGAACTGTGGCATTTGATCGGGTTTGGCAACACCTCATCAAGGTTGACGGAACGTTCGCTTAACCAACGCCCTGTAGACCGGTTGTCAGTTGGAAAAAACGTGAGCGTTGGAGGCTCCGGAATGAAAAATCAGATGCGAATCCTCCAGGGATTTAAACTGGCTGCAGTTCTGGCTGTGGCGCTGTCGATGGGCGCCTGCGCCAACAAGAATCCGCTGGGGGCCGACGGTTCGATGGCGAACGCCGCGACGCCGGGAAGCCAGCAGGACTTCGTGGTCAATGTCGGCGACCGCGTGTTCTTCGAAAGCGACCAGACCGAACTGTCGCCGCAGGCGATTGCCACGCTGGAGAAGCAGGCGCAGTGGCTGCAAAGCTACAACCGCTATTCCTTCACCATCGAAGGCCATGCCGACGAACGCGGTACCCGCGAATACAATATTGCGCTCGGCGCCCGTCGCGCCCAGTCGGTCCGCACCTTCCTCGCATCGCGCGGGATCGATGCCAGCCGGATGCGGACCATTTCCTACGGCAAGGAGCGTCCGGTCGCGGTCTGCAACGACATCTCGTGCTGGTCGCAGAACCGCCGTGCGGTCACCGTGCTGAACGCCGGCGCCTGATCGACCCTTGATATCAACACACCGGCGTCTGCCTTCGGGCAGGCGCCGGTTTTGTTTTGGGGGCTGAACTTGCCCCTGTCGAAAGTCACATTTTTGGCGTAGTGAAGCTCTCAATGTGGTGCGCTTTCGATTGGCGCAAAATTCGTCAGGCAAACATGTCATCCCCTCTTCATACTTTCGCGCGCGTGGTCATGATGTCCGCGGTGCTGGCGATTCCGTCGCACGCTTTCGCCCAGATGCAGCAGTCCGAGGATGTCGACCCCGAGGTCCAGGTGCAGCGACTCGAAAGCCAGCTGCGCCAGCTCACCGGGCAGAACGAAGAACTGCAGTTCCGCAACCGCCAGCTTGAAGAGCAGATCCGCCAGTTGCAGGCCGGCGTGCCGCCAGCCGGCAATGCCCGGCCCAACGTAGCCGCGGTGCCTGCGCAGCCGGCTCCGGCGCGGCAGCCGGTGCAACAGCAGCCG
>LNAP01002950.1_pt1 | contig 16529 bp, 18 predicted proteins | sample 602601 | NCBI WGS metagenome assembly LNAP01 (sample SAMN02440304, study PRJNA202911) | soil metagenome | biome: Subtropical and temperate rainforests or woodlands; isolation source: soil samples (1 kg each in a 20% v/v slurry with milli Q water) were... ... | reverse complement strand
CTAGTTATGCTAAGCGCATGCTTGCTTACGTGCTCACTCGCAGTTATTCTTGTTGAGAACTTGAACTTATAGACTGATTGCAGCGCGAACTTGAACAAAGGCTTCAGTACTGTTTTCGCTATTCCCAGCTTTCCGTCAACGTAAAAAATGGGAGGAAGTGATGTGTCCAGAGTTATTCCCACTTCGTCGACAAAATTGTTGTCCAGGATACGATCTAGCTCAGTCACATGACAGATAATGTCACTATCGGCGTCGCTCATCTCCAACTGACCACAGAGTAGAAATCTTCTGGAGAATGTGGTGAACTTCGACTGCTTGGAGTTAGAGAGGGTTAGTTAGTTCCACGCTGCTGCACGAACGATCCATCCCGTGCGTCAGATTATTTCCTTCTTGTATCTTTTCTCAGACAGTACTATCTTCGTTTAAATGTTCCTGCAGTCCACCAAAAGAGTTCTCTGCGTAGCCAGACCGCGGTTGTTCAAAATTAACGCTTGTTCGTTCAACAACATCGCATTAGATAAGGCAGAAAACGGCATTGCTCAGTTGACTCTTAGTCGCGACGTTGGTAAGAATTCTTTGAGCAAGGAGATGATTGAAGAACTGAACCAAGCCGTAGCTCAAGTGCGTGGTGATTCTCAAGTGAAAGTGTTGATTGTTAAGAGCAGCGTTGCCAAGGTTTTCTGTGCTGGCGCGGACTTGAAGGAGCGTCTGACCATGTCTAACAGTGACGTGGAGGCCTTTGTTGCAAAGCTTCGTGATAGTTTCCAGGGTGTAGCTACCCTTCCTATCCCAACTATTGCAGTTATCGAGGGAGCTGCCTTGGGCGGCGGCTTGGAGCTTGCCCTCGCTTGTGACATTCGTATTGCCGGCGCTCGTGCTGTATTGGGGCTCCCTGAAACCTCTCTAGCCATTATCCCTGGCGCTGGAGGTACCCAGAGATTGCCCAGAACGATTGGTATTGCCAAGGCAAAAGAGCTGGTCTTTACTTCGGCCAGACTGACTGCTGAGGAATCTGCGGCCATTGGCTTGGTGAACTACGCCGTCGAGGCTGACAACGCCCTTATCACGGCCGAGGGCCTGGCGCTCAAGATGGTGCAGAACGGTCCCATCGGCATGCGCATGGCCAAGGCGGCGATCGATGGAGGTATCGATCTCCCTCTGGAGGAGGCCCTGAATGTGGAGAGACAGTGCTATGCGCAGGTGGTGAACACAGAGGACCGAATGGAGGGCATCAACGCCTTTGTAGAGAAGAGAAAGTCTGTGTACAAGGGCCGATAAATAGGCAGTTGTTATTTTCTATGCGAAGGAATTATTGTTCTGCATTTTGTGTTGCATGCATAAATCTGCATTTGGCGCTTTAAGAAATTGAAAAAATTGTTGAAACAAGTACAAACAGATTTCAATTGTTTTTGCTCGCCATATTCAACAAAGGAAAGTATAAATTAATCAGAATCCCACACACTACTACTAATGATTGTTGAATAGGCTGCCTGTGCTGGTACCACGCTGGCTACTCCAGCTACAGCCGCATCGTTATTATTGTGTCTTCCGCTGTGTTGAGTATTTCCAACAAATGACTCTTGCGGGAGATGTGACACTGGGTTGGTAATCTGAGAAGGCTGCTGCGGAGGCGCAGAGCGGTGCACTGGCTCGCGACTTGGCTGTGTGGGTGGATAATGGCTAGAGTAACCCCCTTGTTCAATGTTTACCCCACCTGCGGATGTACCCTCTGCGTGTTCGTACATGTAGCCATTAGAAACTGCATGTTGGTTGTTATTGTGGCTGGTATGAAATGATCTTGAAGGTGGATACCGTGAGCTGAAAGTTGGGTTATCCTGACCAGCTTGCTTTTTGAAATTCTGGTCCTCTGAGGTTGAGCGTGAGGCTGTGCTGGATGGATAAGGCGGTCTGGAGCTGTATCCTTGTGCTTGTGTTTGGTTTGTCGAAACATGATTAGGCACATTGTAATGAGAAGACGAAAGCTGCGTCGGCAAGGCGTGTGCTGCAGCTGCTACAGGAGCAGGGGTTGGGGCAGGACGGGCTGGCGCAGGTGCAGGGGCAGAGGGTGCAAAGAATCTTGTAAGCGCTGGCTGCGATGCATCGTTCGGGGCGTTCGCTCCAGTGAGGCGCAAGGTGGCTTGGACTGATGGCCCTGACACAGGTCGCGAAGAAGTCCGAGCATTCCCTTGGTGGTGACTCGAAGCAGCATTTCCAGAATAGACCATAAAAGCTGGAGGCGCGTTGTCACTCTCGATTGTTTTTGAAGCCGCAGAGTACTTTTGCGGAGGCTGATCACAGTCCCAAATATCATCAAGTTCGTCGTTCGACACCCGGTAAGGGCCCTTCGAACTTACAATTGACTTTGACGTTGAAGTGGAACTAGTGTTAGGGATCTGCTCCGTATGACGGATGGGAGGAACAAACCGAGACGGTGGGACAAACTTTGGCAGCTTCAGTGGTGGTCCTATCTTTGCAGCATCGAGTTCGGGATTCCCTGCTGAGACAGTCACCAGGTATCCTTCAAAATCAAGCTCAATCTCTTCGTTCTTTTTCAGAGCTTGAATCTCCACGCTTTCCAGTTGTCTACTAATAAGTACGGTTTCTCTTAGCTTTGCGCCGTCAAGCAAAGAACATTGATAGGATCCCCCACTGAAGTAGACTTTCAGAATGCCGTCAGACCACGTCTTTCGTTTCTTCGTTAACTGTGAAGTATACATGCATTTTAAACGCCGTTCTCGGCCCCCATTAGCCGTCGATCCATGAACAGGATAAGTCTTTGTTGCCTGCATTGCTCTGACAGGCACGACGAAGCGCTCTGAGAGGCTCAACTGTGGTGCAACTCCAAAACGTTGTTCACTTCGAATTGAAGAGAGCACAAAAGTTGTTTCTCCAAATGGCGTTTATATAGTGTTCCATAGACACGCAAATGCATATTAACTATACACGCTTCCCGATTCAAAAAAGCGAAGTGTGCCTGTTCGTTCGTCCTGGACGGTGCGTTCTTTCGCCCATAGATCGCCTCGTTCTTATAAATGCCGAAGTACTTAATTGGTGGTATAAATGTGGAGTTTCCCAAGGAAGCCTACCCATGCCAAATACAATATATGGAACATGTGATAAGGGCATTGTCCACGGGGACGAATGCTTTACTTGAGTCACCAACGGGGACAGGAAAGACCTTGTGCTTATTGTGTGCTACACTGGCATGGCAAGAGAGTAGAAAGCCCAAAACTATGGAGTTGGAATATAGCGCTGGTAAATCTATTGATGTGGGATCGGGTATAAAAGGAACAGTTGTACCTGGCGGCGATAAGAAAGGCGCCCCGTACACAATTGTGTATGCCACAAGAACACACAGTCAACTGGCTCAGGTTGTCAGTGAGTTACGAGAAACAGGCTATCGCCCTCGCATGACTGTGCTTGGTTCGCGAGAACAGCTCTGTGTCCATGAAAAGGTCTCCAAACTGAAAAACGGGATCATCAACCACGCCTGTAACTCCCTAAACTCAAAGCGAGGTTGCATGTATCGAAACAACCTCGATAACTACATTGAGTCTACGTCATCTATGGACAATACCTCTATGATGGACATTGAAGAGATGGTGAAATTGGGCAACCATCGCAAAATCTGTCCGTATTTTCACAGTCGTGAGTTTTGTGCCAGCTCCGACCTCGTGTTGCTTCCGTACAATTATTTGTTAGATGGAGCCATTCGCAACACTGTGAAAGTGGACTGGAGCAACGCCATCATTATCTTCGACGAGGCGCACAATCTGGAGCGCGTTTCCGCCGATGCGGCGAGTTTTTCACTTTCTTCCACCGACCTCGCTCTGTGCATTCAGGAGATGCAGCAGGTGCTCGCTACGCTGAGGGATGAACAGCAGCGCACCAAGGCACCCAGCGAGACGGAAGCCTTGCAGAAATTGATTGTGTCCTCCACCCCCGCGGGCTCCGGTCCGGAGCGGCCTTCGCTGAGTGCGGTGGTGACGCTGCTGAAGGCAATGTTCGAGCTCGAGAGGCGCATAGATGGGCTACAAATGCAGTCCAGCACTATACAACAGCAAACATTGGCGGGTATTGTGTACCCTGGCGTGTGGCTGTCTGACCTGATGAAGACTGTTGGCTTCACTGACGCAATGGTATAGTCTTTCTCCACTTGCATTTCCATTCTTTAATTTTGGTACGAGGTATTTAAAGCTCATTCGCATAATATGACTCTCTTTATAGCATTTGTTTGAGCTGAAGAAGTGCTGTAGCATGCTGATGGAGATGGCCCAAGACGCACTGGGCTTCGACGCTGCCGGTGCCTCCGCCGCTGCGGTCGAGCCAAAACTACAGGCTTTTACCGCCTCCCTCGGTCGGGTGCTCCACAGTGTGAAATCGCGGTCCTGCGATGATTACAAAGTGTACATCGCCGACGAGGTCATCAAAAGTGCTGCGAACGTGTACGCCGGGGCCGACGCGCGCCCACAGAAGAAGCGTGTGATCAATTATTGGTGTTTCAGCACGGGCGTTGCGATGCAGGAGCTGCAGCAGCTCGGCGTCAAATCGCTTCTGCTCACTTCAGGTAGAATTGCACACACTTCTTTAATGTGTGAATTACGCTAAATTTGTATCGTTGCTCTCTGTTTTTCTTTGTTTCTAGGTACTCTGTCGCCCATGGCGGCGCTGAAAGAAGATATAAAACTTCCTTTCCCGATTCAGCTCGAGAACCCCCACGTCATTGAGTACGTGCAAGATGCTTTTTAACGTCATTGTTTTCTCAGTGGTTTGGTTGTAACATTTTTTGTCATATTATCGTTTTAGAAACAACCAAATGTGGGTGGCAGCATTGCCAGTGGGTGTCAATGGCAAACAACTCAATTCGACTTTTCAATCACGAGACACGAGTGCTTACAAGGTACGTCATTTTCTCTCTTCTGTTCGATTCTTTTATTTCCAACAGGAGAATTGCAGTGGAATTATTTCAAGCAGAATCATGTTTTTTGGTTGATTCATTTACTTTTTTGTTTTTATATGCAGGATGAGCTTGGGCAGTCTGTGTTGCAGATTTGTAATGCGATGATTGGCGGTGCTCGTGCTGCCCCGGCCGCTGCTCCAAAGGCATTGCAGACCGGCTGGGCCGCCTACGGAGTCACCTCTGCCTCGACGGCACCTCCCTCTACTGCGGTGGCAGACCCTCGGGTGCGTGGTGGTGTGCTGATTTTCTTCCCCTCGTATGCGGTGATGGAGAGCGTGGCGGCCCGCTGGAAGGAGACTGGCGTGCACGACAAGCTTCGCAACTCCGTAGGAAGTGTGCTGATGGAGCCAAAGGGCGCGGGGATTAGCACTTCCGCTGGACCCAGCAGCGGCAGCAACGGTAGCCAAAGCAATAACAGTTATGGTGGTAAGGCCGGAAAGAGTGGCTTTCACGGAGGTCGCGACAGTGCATACGCACCTGCCAGTGAAGGTAACTTCATGTTGGGCAATGTGCAAAAGTCCAAGAGTTTGAATGACGATGACGATGGAGAGAATAGCGAGGCCTTTCGCACCATTGTCGGTCAGTTCGAACATGCGATCAAAGTCAGTGGAGGTTGCGTGCTGCTCGCTGTGTGTAGGTGAGCAACTCTGTTGAATATTATTACTTCTTCTTGATGTGATAATGTGTGAACGTGTTTTTTGTAATCTCTTTGTTTTAGAGGGAAAGTGTCCGAGGGAATTGATTTCACGGACAACAAAGGACGTGTGGTCATCATCACAGGTAACTTTTGCTTAAGTAAATATTAAAAATATCCAATTTGTTTAATGCTTTCGTCCCATGGTGTTGGCTTGCTGTTTGTTCGCCAGGAATTCCTTATGCGCCGTTCATGGACCCCTGGGTGGTGTTAAAAAAGCAATACTTGGACGACAAAAGCAGCGGCAAGTTGGCGCCTCCGAGCGGCCTTCCTGGAGCCTCTGCGGGAGGTGCGGTGGGTGCGGGGGATGCGGGTGTGGTGCTGAATCTGAGTGCCTTCCAGCGCCCAGTTGTGCCCAGTGCCTATCCTAATGTAATGGGTGGGGGACCGATGGGCTTAGGCGGTGCATTGTCTTCTGCTCACAACAGTCTTCATAATAACAGTGTTCCACCTGCTATAGTGCCTTCTGGGTATGGGCCACATAGCAGCGGTCTGCCTCCCAGCAGTGGTGCTGGCAATAATGCAGCTGTAGCCGCAGCAACAGCAACATCGACAGGAGGAGCGAAGAAGCTTCCTGTGGGTGCATCCTTGAGTGGCCAAGGGTGGTACTCCCAGACGGCTGGACGTGCGGTGAATCAGGTGAAATTGGTTCTATTCGGAACTGAAATTTGTGTGAATATCTAAACTCTTTTTCTTCCTTGTTTGCAGTGCATCGGCAGAGTGATTCGACACAAGAAGGATTGGGGCACTGTATTCCTGTTGGACGACAGGTACAAAATACATAAATTGCTCTATTTTTGTTTGTCTCTCCGCCGCAACTGACTGACAAAATAATCAAAATTTCCACATTAGGTTCATGCAAGACCGCCAGATTGCACAATTGAGTAGTTGGGTCAAGCACCGCGTGAAGAAATACAATTCCTTCGGTACCGCCTTGAAAGAGTTCCGCAGTTTCATCACCACGGCATCGCTGGACACTAGCTTGGTCTCGCAGGCGATGGCCCAGCGTGCGCTGCAGCCTGCCCCGGACATCGAGCGATTCCGGCGGCGCGAGCAGGCTGACAAGGCCCCCGGCGGTGCATCGGTGTTTGCCAGACAGATTGAGATCCACGAGAGTGCGTTGGCAGATGCAGGAGAAGACAACACGTTCATCAATCCTTCCTTTTTGATGACGCAGTCCGCTGAGGGGACGGCTGGGCAGGTGGCTCCATCACGGATACAGCAACCGAGTCGAAGTGAAACCGTACCGCGCGACGAAGAGAAGGAACTGTTGTCTTTCTTTCGCCGAGGCGCTTCGTCCTCTGCTCTGTCCAGTGCAGGCGGCAGTCAAAAAAGTGTCACCGAAGGAGCTGCGGACGGCGGGAAGGGGAGTTTGTTGGACGCATTTAGTCGCTCCCGTGAAAAGACAAGTCAACCCAGTGCTGTGTCGATGAGCGAGGGAGAGCGATCCAAAAGCCCTTTTACCCCCGCTGTGTCTGCAGTGCCCCTCACGATCTCTTACAGCACCGGCTTGACCAGCTCCACCTCGAATAATAATTTGATGTTACCTCCGTCCAGCCATCTGACTTCACATTCGAGCTCCAATGGAGTGACCACTAGCAAGGCTTCCTTCGGCCTCGGTGCCAGCTCCAAGCCTGCAAGCTTTCACGTGCCTGAGAAAATCGTCCGCACTAAAGATTCCACGATTGCAGATTACTTTGCGCCGCCCAAGCCACCTCCGGTCACTTCCCACGCTGAAAAAGGCCACTCACAAACGCTGCAGAAGGCACCAGGGGGCATCGCTCGGCCACCGCCCGTGGTGAGAAAGTCAGCCCTGGACATCCCCAAGTTTAGCCAAAGCGGTAGCGGCACTCAACTGTCACAAACGCAGCCGCAAGGGGCCAGTGGGTCGAAAGGGCCCTCGTTTTTGACCTATTTGTCTAAATTAGACGACGAAATGCACAGCGCACCCGATGCGGTCACAGATTTTCACAACCAAATTGGTACGACAGTTCTTTTTGTTTTATATTGCCAGAGTTCCTTATTTTTGTATGATTGATTCTTGGACTTTTCTACAGGAATCTTGAAAACGCTTTTGCCGAAGGAGAAGATTTTAGCATTAAAGTCGAAGCTGATGCTTGCGAAGGGCAGTGAAATGCGGTCCTTGTCTCAAGCGAAGCATTTTCTGGACTCTGTGTTGGCCATTCTGGAGGGAATCACGGATGCTGGTGTGAAGCGGAAGGCCCTGCTGAGCTTTGCATGCATGTTGCCCACCGAGCTGGCGGACGAATACGCCCGATTGGTGACAGACACCGTTGACGGCTCCTCTGCGGGTGGCATCAGTAGCAAGCCGAAAACCGTCGGTTTAGGCCTGGGCAAGCTCATGAGCAAATCCTCAGGTATTAATGTCCCTCGCGATGTTTCTCTGTCTGAGCGCCAGCAGGCCTCTGTGCAGGACAACAAGCGCAAATTGCCCATTGAGGAGGACACGTATACATACAGTCAGAGTCATTCTTCTGCGTACATGACCGGCACCCAAGACATCAAGACGGAGAACGGGTTGATGCGCTCTGCGCCCAGCAAACGGGCCAAGCAGCTGCTCAGCGCCACGATGTCCTCCAGCACCGGTGCGCGCGGTGCCTCTGGTGCGAGTGCACTGATCAAAACAGAAGGCGCTAGCAGTGCGACTCAACAAGACAAGACCGGCTCGAAGCTTTCCTTTCTCAGCAAGCTCTCCAGTCTGGACAACATCGCGCTCACCGGCGCCGTCAAGGCCAGCAATCTCGCAGACAATCGGTCGAACCGCGTCGGCAGCGCGCACCTCGCATGCACCGTGTGCAAAGAACAGCCTGCCACGGACCCCTGCGCGGCACGCTGCGGCCATGTGTGCTGTCTGATCTGCTGGACGAAGTGGCTCAAGGTGAACCAGTCCTGCCCGCAGTGCCGCCAGCCTGCAGATGCGAACTCAGTTACTCGGATATTGGTGAAGCGGTAAAAATTTCCCCATTCATAATGTTTTCTTGGAGAGAATGTCATGTTTTGTAAGCATTGAAAATAAACAGTTTTGACCCATGAATGCTTTACTTAACCACATTAATTCATTTATTTGAAATGCAAACGACAAAAATAAACAAAAATGCAAGAGCACATGAAATCCTTTCACATTGCACTTTTTTGGAAACACCTTTCTACCATCGACCTCCTCCGCCGCCAGACGAGCGTCCTCCTCCAAATGAACCACCCGAGCTGCCACCACTGCCACTCTGGCGCGCCGCTCTCTCGGCCGCCGCGCGCATCTCCGTCACCGCGCGCTGCACCTCGACCGAGCGGGTGGCCAGCTCAGTGCGCATCTCGTGCAGCTCGCCGCGGTCCACGGCGCGGTTCATGTTGTGCAGCATTTGTACCGTCATGATGTCTGGATACAAATAGCGCATGCGGTTAAGACGGTAGTGAAACTCTGGTCCACGCGTGCCGAAGCCGCCGCGGGTGTATGTGTTGTACTGCGTGTGCGTGTGCGTATCTTCGCCCTGCATGGGATCCTGGTGGGTTCTGGCCGCATCTTCAGTGTTCACAGACTCCAGATTGCGACCATCCGTACCTTGACTCTGGCCTTGCGTGGCAGCGCTCGGGCGGCAGCTGGTTCCATCGTCATAGCCACTGTTACCGCCTGGACCTGCACCTGCTCCGCCCTGCGAAGGGGGCCGCATCGCAGGCTGTCGAGGGTCCAGGCCGTCGTAGTCCGCATGCACGGGAAATCGACAGATGGGGCACTTCTTGCCTTCGTTGGTCTTCAGATACGTGGTGATGCAGTCGTGGCAGAAGGTGTGACCACAGCGCAATGCCATCGGTCTGTTTTTCGCGGCGGCGGAAGTGCTCGTGTTGGTCTTTGCTTCGAACACAGGAGAAGCAGGGTGGGGCTCCAGGGATCTCAAGAGATTGCTGGTTTCAGAGTCCTTGCCTGCGTCGTTCTCCATCGAGGCATTCTCTGTGACTGTGGAACCATTCTCTGCGTCGGTGTCGGCGGCAGGAAAGTTCTCCAAACAGATCGGACAGGACGTGGTGACAAACACTTTGTCTCCCTCCGTGCCGCGGCTGGTGTTGTCGACTTCGCGGATCAGGTTGTCCAGAGCGATGCGGCCTCTCTCCATGCGATGCATTTTGCGGTTGTTGTAATACGCATACCCTCCAAAACCAAGAAGGAAGCAGAGAAACACGCCAAATTTGATTGGATCAGAATTGTCCTGGGGACTTGCGTGACGAGGTGGGTGCAAAGGAAGGGTTTTGCCAGAAAAGAGCATTTCGATCTCGATGACGCAGTTGATCAATGCACCTCCATAGTCGGATTTTCGGAGAAAGGGCTTCATGCGGTAAATAATGGCGTCGATCGCGGATGGTGTGAGAAGTTTCTTGCTTCCATCTCCGGTCGAGATGTACACCACACGATCCTCCACGGACACAAAAACGACCACGCCATCATTTTTCTCGACAGAGCCAACTCCCCACGTATCGTGCAACGTTCGACAGAAAGACTTCGCTGCCAAGTCGATATCAGAGCCAAATTCTGACAAATCCATTTTCTTTACAACAGCGACTGCAACCTGCCCTGTTTTGATAAAGTTGATGTGGCCCTCCACTTCGTCTTGAGACGTCTTCGATAGCAAATGATCTGGATCGCATACCCTGGAGCGAGGTACCTCCTTTCGACCGCACCGCAGCGGATCCGTCATTGGGTTGGGAAAGTCAACAGTTTTCCAACCTCCCGTTGAACCAAAATGGGAAGCTCCTCGGGCAACATTGCTTACAGCTAGGAGCAAAAAAATGAATATGTGAAGAAGAAACATGCTAGTGTTGCACGTTGACTGTTTTAGAAATGGACAATGCTTTCAAACAGCAGCTAAGATTTCCGCGCGTTCAAAATTTGTTTCCTAGAGACAAATCTGCAGCAACTGACACGTGTGGGAGTAAACGCGCACCACGCCGGGAATGTAAGCGATGTAAATTGAGTATGATAACAGAACGCACTATCAACACAATTGAAAACGAACAGAGAAAATGTAACAATGGTAAATACTGTAGAAAAATAAAACAGCTACACTGGAATTGGTTGATATTTATTCACGCCACCGTCCGCGCTGGTCTTTGAAACGACCTGGACGTAGTGAACCTCATACATCGGCGCAGCGATCTGTGCAACGGATGTCACGATGGGGGCGTTTAGATGCGCGTGCGTGATTGGTTCAACTGACGGCCGAGCACGCCCTCGGCAGAACGTGAAGCAAGCGCAGCAGCAGCAAAAACTGATTAAAACGAGCACCACACCGGAAATGATGCCACCGATGGCCGCGCTGGACAAACCTTTGTTTTTGCTCTCCTCCGCCACTGCAACAGAATAAAATTAAAAAAGAAATCGTCATTTAAAGCATTTATATGAAAGCAGTATAATATTTTTTCGAGGCATTTTACCATCGAAGACTGTATAGATGACCCTCAGCCCGGTGAAAACATCTGCACCTTCGTCATCGTCAGCATCGTTATCCTCCATGGCTGCAGCCTCACACGTAGTACTGAGCATTGCCGTCTTGGTGAGGCCATTACTACTGCACAGAGTGTTGTTATAAGTCATCTTCTGTCCATCTTCTGTCATCATAAACGAAGAAGAGTCGCCAGAAGCAAAACAGTGCCCCGCGCGCCAGGAATGGAAATACGCCGTTGCATTGAGCTGGCACTGCGACGGGTGGTTATAGGCCCTGTATGATGCAACGCAAAAAAGGAAGCCAACTGTAAGCCTGTAAATTATCTTCAAATACACCCAAAAGTAAAATTTGATTTACCTTTGTACCATGTGTTTGCCAGTAGGCAAAGGCAAAGTAGTGCCGCTCACTCGAGCGCAACGAAGATTGACCGAGCGTGCAAGACTGACATCTGTGGTGATTTCAACACACCCCAGGTCTTGTTCCTCAAAGTCCACGAAGCTGTCAATGCTGCACTCTAGATCGGAGAAGTACCACGTGGTGGCGTAGCCTACGTGCAGCCAAATTGTGTGTCAAACATTCGTTTAACTCACCCTTACATGGTAGTAAATTAGTGCCAAGACCTACCTAAGTTGGTATCGCATGCATACCGCAGCGAGGAGACTGGCTTTAAGGCATCGTCGTACTGGATGAGGCACTGGCCCACAGGGTAACCACTATGAGCGATCACATCGTGCTTCTTAGCGGGGCATCCCGCCACTCCATAGCCATCCATCAGCAGCCATGCCTGGTCGTCGAGCGTCACCGCGGGACTACTGGCGGGCATGTTCGCCGCGCGGAGAGTTGCAAATGTTCGAAGGAATTTGGAAAAGTCAATAGACCCTAAGCCCGTGACAGGATCCCAGCCAGTGGTGGCGTAGAATCCTTGCGAGCAGCACGTGGCACCTTCGGACAGACACTTGTTGTCACCTGAGGTCACATCGTTGACGAACGCAGGATACAGAGCGTACAGTGCGGGGTTCAGCCAGCCTAAAGTGGAGTTGCCAGCCGCGCGGCGCGCTGAGTGGACGAGCGAGACCAGCCCCGCCACCACAGGCGAGGAGGCAGACGTACCAGATACTGAAACATAAGAAAATGAAGTCATGTGTTGCACAATGCAAGAGTGACAGCAACTTTTTTTACCTACATACACCACTCCGTTAGCAACCACTTGGTACTTGTTGGCCAGCGCGGAGATGTCCGGATAACCTCTCTTCGTAGGATCGTAACCCGATTTTGGCGCTATATTCGTGCCCTTGACACGTACAAAGTAGCTATTCACCTCGGTGGTTTGCCAGCTGGGGAGTGTGTACACATGTGAAAAGCCTCCGCCCGTGGTGATGGAGCTGCCCAACGCACTCTGACAGGCAACTTCAGCAGTGCCACTTTCAGGACCCTGTTGAAAATAGCATGAGAAAACTGTGAGGCATGTCGGATGGTGAGGCAATAATGATATCAAATTCCTCACCATGGTGCCTCCCACAGCAGCCACATATGGGCTGGAGGCTGGAAATGATGCATAGTAGTCGCATGATAACCTTCCTGCCCGGACTAAGAATCCAGCGACTCCGTCATCACCGCTGGCAACCACGATGGTCGTACCGGCCACGCCTAGCTTGATCGCTTCCACATTGAACGCTTGCAAGTAAGTGGACGAGAATGCAGCTTCATATGAACCATAGCTAATGGAGAACACATTCGGTGGGTTGGCGAGATCGGCCACTGATTCAATCCAATCTAGCCAAACGTCGCTGCCAGTCCAATAGTAGTAAGTAGTGGGTAGATTCTGCGCCACGGCCATCATATACTGAACGTCCAGGTTGGCTTCAATGCAATCGTTAACATCGCTTGCGCAAGACACGTGACCTCCCACATTAGCAGCAATGCTTTCTTGTGGCAATTCAAACAGGTTCTGGAACGTGGTCAAGTCGGAGGGACTGAAAGTTTGATCGAGGATGGCGTAAACAGCCTGGTTGGTCAGGTGGTTGCCCGTATTGTTGTCAATGTTGTACACCTGATTTAGCAGCGCAAGTGTGACCGTGCTGGTGGCCTGCAGGTCTTTCATCTTGTGGCTTTCGAGGTGCAGGCGCTTGCCCACGTGGTGATCTGGGAACTGTACAGTGTTCAACACGCCTTCAATGTGTTCATGCATATGCTCAGGAAGAGAATACTCCAAGCATCGGATAAACCTCTTTTCCGGGAGCAAACTATGCTCGAACTCATAGAACTGCGTGTTGAACAAGCGCTCCCAGACGTGAACAGGCCCCACGGCGGAAATGTAGTCATCATACCGAGTGGTATTCCAATCGTGAATATCGTTGGCCTGGAGGAAGCCCTTGATATACTCAACCGCGGCTGGATTGGCAGTCATTGCGGCGATTTTATCTTTAGACAGGTGGTTCCCGTAGTTTGCACTCGCAGGATCTGATACATCCAGCAGGATTTCTTCGAGCTTTTTCATGTTACTTTGCTTGCGCACAATAACCACCCGGTGCAACATTTCTGGTTGGACACGACTCTTCTTCGCAATTTCAGGGCGATAGGACAATTTGGCAGACTCGATATGTCTAAACTTCGTATTTTGCTTAAAGTGGCTCTGGTTGTGTCGTCGTGAGTCATGAGGTTCGCCACTTCGAGAGTGTCGATGCAGAGAGATTGCCGCACGACTGTTGATTGCGAAGAGCAAAGCCGTGGAGATTTTGAGCAATAGAACTAGCATTGATGCGTTTGGGATCAATACTAATGATGTGCAGTCATTGAAAGTCAGTGGAGAATGACTCAACACTTCTGGACATCCAACCTCACTTCGAATTCAGTACCGTACCGGCAAATCGAAATGGTGCCAATAAAACGCATTTTGTGGTCACCTACGCAAAAAAGCCGCCGTTGCTATTTTTTTTTTCAACTCATTGTAACGAGAGTGCATTCATCACACTATAGCATTCTATTATCACTTAACTGCGCTTTAGATTCTACATATACTAATACCACTAGATCATATACACAACTGTAACACGCAATTTTAGCGTGTACTGTACCTTCAACACACCTGAACATGCAGTGTGCTAGAGTTGATCATAATCATCACACAAGAAAACTCTATTGAATATATACAGTACACTGATCAACAAATTCATAGAACTGTTACCACCTACCTTAAATTCATAGAACTGTAACGCTACATACATAAAAATTCCAAATACATAGGAATCATTACACCAGAACTGGTTGCACATGCACGGATAAAGGATCGTGCTTCATGGTACCCCCTCCGGTATTATTATGACTGTCCGTGGTGGTCACCTCGACGTAGTGTACATCGTACATCGGCACGGCCATGTGGGCATGGGTCACTTGCGCATACGCTATCGGCGCCGCAAACGCCATCGGCGCCACCGCGGACATGGAGGGCATAGAGGCCATGGTGGCCATAGCGTTGTTGGGGTCACTTTCCACCATATGCCCGTGAGCGCTGGGCTGCACGGAGATGGTACGCATGCGACAAAGCGCGGCGCAGCCCGTGCAACAGCAGCTACCAATCAGCACAAAAAACACGGCACCCACGATGTAGGGCACCCACTCACCAGCGCCATTGTTGTCATCGTCATCTTCTTTCAGTAAAAATAAAAACCGACGCAGAGGACACAGTTAGACGAAATTTAATAAAAAGTATTCTTAACAAAGCAAATGTAATTTCTCACCACCATAGTATACTGTGAACATAGACCTTAGGGCCGTTACCGAACCCGAATCTTCATTGTCGGTTGTGCCAATCGCTTCGCATGCCGTATTCAACACTGTTTCGTGTACAAGACCACTTTTGCTGCACTTTGAGTCACTATACATATTCTCGTGTCCATCTTCGGTCATCATAAAAGAAGAAGAGTCGCCAGTAACAAAACAGTGCCCCGCGCGCCAGGAATGGAAAGAAGATGTCGTATTGAGCTGACACTGCGAGGGGTGGTTGTAAAACCTGTGCAGAAGAGTGACAACGTGCTTTAATATGTGACGAGTGATCATTGAAAAGGATAACAACAATTTCGGTAATGCGCTAGCCTGTGCACCACGTGACTCCCGTAGTAAGGCAAGGGTAGTCCGGAGACCCGGTTGTTCCTGCAGTCCAGATAGACGGAGCGAACAAAGGATGTGCCCTCGGCGAGGTTGGTGCAGCCCAGACTTCGCTGTTGAAAGCCTACCAAACTGTTCGCTCCGCACGTTAGGTCCGAGAAGAACCAGGTATTGGCGTATGCTGTAATAATAATAATACAATTAGACAAAATGTATATTGTCCAAATGTTATCTCGCAACGCTGAAGTAGACATGAGGAAAAGAAACCTACTACAGTAGAATCTTACTTGGGTAGCCGCCGCACGTGTAGCGCACCGAAGAGACGGGGTTGCTTGCGTTATCGTACTGCACAAGGCACCGATTGGTAGGGAATCCGGACAGAGCGCGCACTTCATCCGGCTTCGTTTTGCACCCTGCTTCTTCGTTCCCTTCCAGCACCAACCACTGACTGGACGCGGAGAATTCGGGAGGACTCGGAACTAGTGCGCTGAGGTTGGTGAAAGTGTGTAGAAATTTGTTAAAATCGATAGAGCCCAGGCCCGTGACAGGGTCCCAGCCAGTGGTGGCCGTGAACCCCTCGGTGCAACAAGGAACTCCCGATGTCAGACACTTATTGTCTCCTAAGGTAATGTCATTGACGAACGCAGGATACAGGGTATATAGTGCGGGGTTCAACCAGCCTACAGTGGAGTTGCCAGCCGCGCGACGGGCTGAGTTGACGAGGGAGACCATCCCCGCCACAACTGGTGATGACGCAGACGTACCAGATACTGCATCAATAAAGCAATAAAGGTAAAAAATATTCACAGCTAAGTTGGTATTTACGATGCAAAAGTGACACGCCTATATGGAAAAAATAACTTTGTAAACACCAATGTTTTGTGCGAACTCTTACCCGAATAGATCACTCCGTTTGCAACTACTTGGTACTTGTTGGCCAGCGCAGAGATGTCCGGATAACCTCTCTTCGTAGGATCATAACCTTCCTGTGGTGCACTGGGATATCCATAGTTGGACACACGCCATAGAGAGTCGTTTACCTCGGTGGCTTCCCAGTCAGGCAGCTTATACACAGGCGAAAAGCCCCCGCCAGTAGTGATGGAGCTGCCCGCATTACTCTGACAGGCTACTTCTTCCTTACCACTCTCGGGTCCCTAAAGTATGAGAAAAAAGTGTTGAAATAAGAAACTGGTCTACGAATAATGTTACAACGTACAATTGAAAGTTTACCATGGTACCTCCCACAGCGGTCACGTATGGACTTGAGGCTGGGAACATTGCATAATAACCACATGGAAGGGCTCCAGATCTAACTTGA
>LNAP01007026.1_pt1 | contig 16530 bp, 14 predicted proteins | sample 602601 | NCBI WGS metagenome assembly LNAP01 (sample SAMN02440304, study PRJNA202911) | soil metagenome | biome: Subtropical and temperate rainforests or woodlands; isolation source: soil samples (1 kg each in a 20% v/v slurry with milli Q water) were... ... | reverse complement strand
GGAATCAGCCACATGAGGAACACCGATGAAGACCGTACTCAGTTGCTGTTTGTTAATGCTCGCCAGCCAATGTGCCCTTGCCGCTGAACCCACTGAATGCAAAGCCGTGCGCTTAGGCGTGGTGAACTGGACCGACGTGATCGCCACCAGCGCCATGACCCAAGTGCTGCTCGACGGCCTGGGTTATGAAACCAAGCAGACCAGCGCCTCGCAGCAGATCATCTTTGCCGCCATCCGCGACAAGCGTTTGGATATGTTCCTGGGTTACTGGAACCCGATCATGACCCGCACCATCACTCCGTTTATTGAGGCCAAGCAGGTCAAGGTCCTGGATAAACCCAGCCTGGAAGATGCCCGTGCCACCCTCGCCGTGCCCACTTACCTGGCCGAAAAAGGCCTGAAAAGCTTTGCCGATATCAGCAAGTTCGAGAAGGAGCTGGGCGGCAAAATCTATGGCATTGAACCGGGTTCAGGGGCCAATACGCAGATCAAGGAAATGATCGCGAAAAACCAGTTCGGTCTGGGCAAGTTTCAGGTAGTGGAGTCCAGCGAAGCGGGCATGCTCGCCGCTGTTAGCCGGGCAGTGAAGCGTAAGGAGGCCATCGTGTTTTTTGGCTGGGCGCCGCACCCGATGAACGTCAATCAGGACATGACCTACCTCAGCGGCAGCCAGGATGCCCTTGGCCCGGACGAAGGCCGCGCCACGGTGTGGACCGTTACCGCGCCGGACTACGCCAGCCGTTGCCCGAACGTGGACAAGCTGCTCAATAATCTGACCTTCACCGCCGCCGACGAGAGCCGCATGATGCAGCCGCTACTCGACCACCAGGACCCACTGGAGTCGGCGAAAAAATGGCTCAAGGAGCACCCGCAACACCAGCAGCGCTGGCTTGAAGGCGTGACCACCTTTGACGGCCGCCCGGCCGCTGAAAACCTGAAACTCACCAGTAACTAAACACCGCTCAACGCCACCGCGCAGCGCCCACACCGGCTGCGCCATGGCTTGCCCTGCCCGAAAGGAACTGCCATGAACCACGACGTCATCATCACCTGCGCCCTCACCGGCGCCGGCGACACCACCGGCAAAAGCCACTTGGTGCCCATCACCCCGAAACAGATTGCCGCTGCCGCCGTGGAAGCGGCCAAGGCCGGCGCCACGGTAGTGCATTGCCATGTACGCGGCAAATTCAGCCGCGACGTGGCGCTGTACCGCGAAGTGATGGAGCGCATCCGCGAGGCGGACGTGGACATCATCGTTAACCTCACCGCCGGCATGGGTGGCGACCTGGAGATCGGCGCAGGCGAAACACCCACCGACTTTGGCCCCAACACCGACCTGATCGGCCCTCTCGCCCGTCTCGCACACGTTGAAGAGCTGCTGCCGGAAATCTGCACCCTGGATTGCGGCACGCTCAATTTTGGCGATGGCGACACCATCTACGTGTCCACCCCGGCGCAGCTGCGTGCCGGCGCCAAGCGCATTACCGAGCTGGGGGTAAAAGCCGAGCTGGAGATTTTCGACACCGGCCACCTGTGGTTCGCAAAGCAGATGATCAAAGAGGGCCTGCTGCACGACCCGCTGTTCCAACTGTGCCTAGGCATTCCCTGGGGCGCGCCAGCCGACACCACCACCATGAAAGCCATGGTCGACAACCTGCCCGCCGACTGCACCTGGGCCGGCTTTGGGATTGGCCGCATGCAGATGCCAATGGCAGCGCAAGCAGTGCTGCTGGGCGGCAACGTACGGGTCGGGCTGGAAGACAACATCTGGTTGGACAAAGGCGTGCTGGCCAGCAACGGCGCACTGGTGGAGCGCGTCAGCGAAATTCTTAGCCGCCTTGGCGCACGCATCCTTACCCCAGCCGAAGGCCGGGCAAAAATGAACCTGAGCCGTCGCGGCTAACGCTGGAGTGTGTATGACCTTTATTACCTCGATCAAAACCTTCGCCGCCCTCGGTAGCGGCGTGATCGGCAGCGGCTGGGTAGCCCGCGCCCTCGCCCATGGCCTGGATGTGGTGGCCTGGGACCCGGCACCGGGCGCCGAAGCCGCGCTGCGCCAGCGCGTGGCCAATGCCTGGCCGGCGCTGGAAAAGCAGGGCCTGGCGCCAGGTGCCGCGCTTGAGCGCTTGCGCTTTGTCGACAGCATTGAAGCCTGCGTGCGCGACGCCGACTTTATTCAGGAAAGCGCTCCGGAACGGCTCGACCTGAAACTCAGCCTGCACGCCACCATCAGCGCAGCGGCCAAGCCCAATGCCTTGATCGCCTCCTCCACCTCGGGGCTATTGCCCAGCGAGTTCTACGCCGACGCTCAGCACCCGGAACGTTGCGTGGTGGGTCATCCGTTTAACCCGGTATATCTGCTGCCATTGGTGGAAGTGGTCGGCGGGGTAAATACCGCGCCAGAAGCGGTACAGGCGGCGATTGCGGTTTACCAAGCGCTGGGCATGCGCCCGCTGCATGTGCGCAAAGAAGTACCCGGTTTTATCGCTGATCGTCTGCTGGAAGCCTTGTGGCGTGAGGCGCTGCACCTGGTCAACGACGGCGTTGCTACGACTGGCGAAATCGACGATGCCATCCGCTTTGGCGCCGGGCTGCGCTGGTCGTTTATGGGTACGTTCCTCACCTACACCTTGGCCGGTGGTGACGCCGGCATGCGCCACTTTATGGCCCAGTTCGGCCCGGCTTTGCAGCTGCCGTGGACCTATTTGCCAGCGCCGGAACTGACCGATGAGTTGATTGATGCGGTTGTTGAAGGCACCACTGCACAACAAGGCGAACGCTCCATTGCGCAGCTGGAACGCTACCGCGACGACTGCCTTATGGCGGTACTGGATGCCGTCAAAGCCACCAAAGCCAAACACGGCTTTGCCTTCGCCGACTGAGGAGCGCCTGATGCTGCCTGTTATTTACACGACCCAGGTCAGCGCCGACTGGGTCGACTACAACGGCCACCTGCGCGACGCGTTTTACTTGCTGATTTTCAGCCTGACGGTAGACGCGCTGATGGACAAAATCGGCCTCGACAGCAATGCGCGTGAAGCCAGCGGCAACTCGTTGTTTACCCTGGAAGCGCACATCAACTACCTGCACGAAGTGAAGGTGGACGAGGCGGTAGAGGTGCGCGTGCAGGTGCTCGGCCATGACCGAAAACGCCTGCACCTGTACCTCAGCCTCTACCGCCAAGGCAGCGATGAAGCCGTCGCTGTCAGCGAACAAATGCTCCTGCATGTCGATCTCGCCGGGCCGCGTTCGGCACCCTTCAGCCCCACCAGCCAGGCCAGAATTGAAGGGCTGGTAGTTGCCCAAGGCGAGCTGGCAAAACCTGACTACGCAGGGCGGCAAATCGCCCTGCCGTGAGCGCGCGCCCAGCAACAACAATCAAAAGATTTCAGCCCCAGCGCAAATCAAGATCGAGCGAGCTAGAGCGAGGCAAGGCGAAATTGGTTTTTGAAGCGCAGTGGGCTACTGCCCATGAGCATTCAAAAACCAATTTCAACGCCGCATCGCCGACGCGCAGCCGATCGTTGCCAAACACACAGGCAAAAAAAGGCCCCCGAAAGCCGACACTTGGGGGCCCAAAATGCTTCTAACAGGGAGAGTCAACGCTGAACCGACCACTCCCGCCGGGTGACCAAACCTGGCAGAACAGCCAGCGTCTGCCATTCAAGGCCGACACTCTGGCGGCCATTGTGCCGATTGCGAACGACCGATAATTGCTTGAAAACGACCTGCTCATGCATATAACAGCCATGGCGCTTGTAGGCCGGGCTGGTGCTCACCAGAATCGAACCACCCTTCCCCGTAAAAGGACCACGGCCATGATGCACGCTGACCTGATCGACCAGGACGACCTGCGCGAACGTCTGCAAACCCTGGGCTTTGCCGTGCCCCCTGGCGCGTCGCCGGAACAAGCCTGCGAGCACGCCGTGCTCGGCCTGGATGCACCCCGTGCCCTGGCCTTACGCAAGTTGGTGGAGCAAATGCTAATGAGCGGCGCAGTGATGCTGCCCGCGGTGCGCGAAGCCATTTCGCGGCAATTGCTGCCGGCGCTGGCGCAGTACAAAGAGAGTCACGGCAGCTAAAAAAATCCCCGGCAATGACCGGGGATTTTTTCGTAGGGTGTGCTGCGCGCACCGGGGCGATCTAATGGGGGGCTCGCTGAGCCTCAACGCCTTTACTTGTTTTGCTTGATGCGGTTAGAGATCGAGCGAGCTAGAGCAGGGCAAGGCGAAAGCGGTTTTTGAAGCGCAGTTGGCTGTAGCCAATGAGCATTCAAAAATCGCTTTCAACGCCGCCCTGCCGACGCGCAGCCGATCGGCCAGGTAATCACAAGCGAACGCTGGCGAACGTCGACTCACTGCGCGCCTGGCTCAACGCCGACATCGCCCCCGGCGTAGACGCCAATACCAAGGCCTGCGGGATCGGCATCAGCGCCACTTGCTGGGCGGTGTTGGAGCCCATGCGCTCGTCGCGCGGGGGAATGCCGAAGTACTCGCGGTAGCACTTGGAGAAGTGCGGCGTGGAGACAAACCCGCACACCGAGGCCACTTCAATAATCGACATCGGTGTTTGTTTAAGCAGCTGTCGCGCCCGCACCAAACGCAGTTTCAGGTAGTAGCGCGATGGCGAGCAGTGCAGGTATTTCTGGAATAGCCGCTCGAGCTGACGACGGGAAACGTTGACGTACACCGCCAACTCGTCGAGGTCGATCGGCTCTTCCAGGTTGGCTTCCATCAGCACCACGATTTCCTGCAGCTTGGGCTGGTTGGTGCCGAGCATATGTTTGAGCGGTACGCGCTGGTGGTCTTGCTCGTTACGAATGCGCTCATACACGAACATTTCCGAAATCGCCGCCGACAGCTCGCGGCCGTGCTCACGGGAGATTACGTGCAGCATCATGTCCAGCGGCGCGGTGCCACCGGAGCTGGTGAAGCGGTTGCGGTCGAGGGTAAACAGGCGGGTGCTCATCACCACGCGAGGGAAGGCTTCCTGCATCGCCGCCAAGCATTCCCAGTGCACGCTGCAATCAAAGCCATCCAGCAGGCCGGCGCAGGCCAAGGCCCAACTGCCGGTGCACACGGCGCCCAGCTTGCGCGACTGACGCGCCTGGGTTTGCAGCCACAGTACGTGTTCGCGGGTAACACTGCGTTGAATGCCGATGCCGCCGCAGACAATCACCATATCCAGGGCCGGCGCTTTGGCAGCGGCGCAATCCGGGGTGATTTGCAGACCGTCACTGGCCCACACCTGATTGCCGTCCAGGGTCATGGTGGTCCAGCGATAAAGCTCGCGGCCGGAGAGCTGGTTGGCCATACGCAGCGGCTCTACGGCCGATGCCAGGGAAATCAGAGTGAAATTATCCAACAGCAAAAAAGCACGGTTCTGGGGTTGAGCCCCTTGGTTGAACGGCGACATCACGGTATCTCCTCACACAACGCAGGTATGGCCTCAGGCGAGGCTCTTTATTTTTATGGCCTGGGCGCGACCGCACCGCTGGCTATGCAAGGCATAACGCAAGCACCATGCCTAAATTGAACGGACATTCAAAAAAAACCAAAAACGACGTCGCGCAGGCTCTAAATCGCCCGTGCTTATAAGGTCAGAACGGATGTGCCAATGCGCGGAGTGCCGCGTGACTGAGCAGTTTCGTAGCACTTTGCCGACAGCTGTTTACGCACTTTCCGAAACTGTCACTGCTAGCACGTCCCTGGCCACGGGCAGCGCCGCTCGGGGCTTCTGGCTTTGATCGCGTCGCGCCAAAAAATGGCGCGAACCGCAGGTAACGATCAAAAACTGTGCAGCCTGGGCCGTCACGATCGTAGGGCGTGCTGTGCGCACCAAGCGTTTTCCACGACACCGCCAACGGTGCGCGCAGCACACCCTACGGGAGCGAACGTGTCAGCATTCAATCGCGCTAACGGCCAAGCCACCGCGCGAGGTTTCTTTGTATTTGTCGTGCATGTCGGCGCCGGTGTCGCGCATGGTGCGGATCACCCGGTCCAGGGAAATAAAGTGTTCACCGTCGCCACGCAGGGCCATCTGCGCGGCGTTGATGGCCTTCACGGCGGCAATGGCGTTGCGCTCGATACACGGCACCTGCACCAGGCCGCCAACCGGGTCGCAGGTCAGGCCGAGGTTATGTTCCAAGCCAATTTCGGCGGCGTTTTCCAGTTGCCCCGGGGTGGCGCCGAGAATTTCTGCCAAGCCCGCAGCAGCCATGGCGCAGGCCGAACCGACTTCACCCTGACAACCCACTTCGGCGCCAGAGATCGAGGCGTTCTTTTTGCACAAAATGCCGATGGCGGCAGCGGCAAGAAAGTAGTCGCAGACATCGGCCTCGGTAACCGCCGGGCTAAAGCGCACAAAGTAATGCAGCACCGCAGGAATAATGCCGGCCGCGCCATTGGTGGGTGCGGTGACCATGCGCCCGCCTGCGGCGTTTTCTTCGTTGACCGCCAGGGCGAATAAATTCACCCACTCCATGCCGCTCAGGGTCGAGCCAATCACGTTGGGTTTGCCCAGCTCTTGCAAGCTGCGGTGCAGCTTGGCGGCGCGGCGTTTTACGTTGAGGCCGCCAGGCAAAATACCTTCATGTTTAAGGCCGTTATCCACGCAGTCGCGCATCGCCTGCCATAGGCGCATCAGGCCTTGGCGAATCTCGGCTTCACTGCGCCAAGCGCGCTCGTTGGCCATCATCAGTTCCGATACGCGCAGGCCATGCTCTTTGCACAGGCGTAGCAGTTCTTCGGCACTGGAGAAGTCGTAGGGCAGCGCAGTGTGGTCTTGGTCGAGCACACCACTGGCGGCCTGATCGGCATCGACGACAAAACCACCGCCGACCGAATAGTAGGTATCGCGGTGCAACTCACCGCCCTCGCCTTCCACGATCAGGGTCATGGCATTGGGGTGATAGGGCAGGTTTTCATCCAATAGAAGCATGTCGCGCTGCCAGTCGAACGGCACTTCAAAGTGACCATCGAGGAGCAAGCAGCGGCTTTCATGCAGGGCGGCGATACGTGGGGCGATGGCGGCTGGGTCGATGGCGTCCGGCCAGTCGCCCATCAGGCCCATGATCACCGCGCTGTCGCTGCCATGACCAATACCGGTGGCGGACAACGAGCCGTACAGGCGTACTTCCACCCGACGCACTTGCTGGAGTAAACCGCGCTCGCGCAGCCCTTGCACAAACAAGGCGGCAGCGCGCATGGGGCCGACGGTGTGGGAGCTGGACGGACCGATACCGATCTTGAACAAGTCGAATACGCTGATGGCCATGGTGTTTCCTCAAAGCGGTGCAGGCGGGGCGAACTCCCGCAGATGCGCGGATCATCCGGCTTTTACCCAGGGCGACGGGGTCCCACACCGACTTGATCATGCCCACAAACGTCGCGCTGTTTTGCACCGCGCCAAGCGGCCATTACTGCCTTGCGCTGAATGCGACGTCGGCAATGCAAATCACGACCTACGCCGTGGTAGCGGTCACACGGCGCGCGCATATTCGCAACGCCCGGCACGCTTCCTGCGAGTGTATGGCCTTGCCTATCGGCAATCCTGAGCTCCAACGCTGATCGCTGTGTGACCGGCAATCTCCTGGTTCCCCACCGCTGTGGGAATGACGGAGGTATGGAGTGAAACACCCGTCATCCAGCCAAGGAACGCGCAACCCATGAAACTAGTGACCTCTGTTTGCCTGGCCCTGAGCCTGACAACGCCCGTATTGGCCACCGCAGCAGAGCCTGAGAGCTGCAAGCTGGTGCGCTTTGCCGATGTGGGTTGGACCGATATCACCGTAACCACCGCCGTTACCCGCTTCCTGCTGGGCTCGCTCGGCTACACCACCAACGGCAAACGGTTGTCGGTGCCTGACACCTTTAAAAATCTTGATAGCAAACAGATCGACGTGTTTCTCGGCAATTGGATGCCGGCGCAAGAACACGAGATCAAACCCTTTCTTGATTCCGGCGGCATCGAAAGCGTGAAAGCCAACCTGCATGGCGCCAAATACACCCTGGCCGTGCCGGATTACGTGTACGACGGCGGCCTGAAAAGCTTTGCCGACCTGGGCAAGTACGCCAAGCAACTGGACAACAAAATCTACGGCATAGAGCCCGGCAACGATGGCAACGCGCTGATTCAGAAAATGATCAAGGCCAATACCTTCGGCACCGGAAAGTTCGAGGTGGTGGAGAGCAGCGAACAGAAAATGCTGGCCAGCGTGACCCGCGCCGCGCACCTGGAGCAGTGGATTGTGTTCCTGGGTTGGGAACCGCACCCAATGAACAACCACTTGAAGATGAAATACCTGGACGGCGGTGATGAATTCTTCGGCCCCGATTACGGCGGTGCCACCGTGTACACCCTGACGCGCAAAAACTACAGCAAGGAATGCGCGAACGTCGGCACCTTACTGAGCAATCTGGAGTTCAGCCTGGCGATGGAAAACGAGCTGATGGACCAGGTTATCAACCAGACCGCCAACCCGCGCCAGTCGGCCAAAGACTGGCTGGCAGCCAACCCCAACGTGCTGGACAAATGGCTACACGGCGTTACCACCCGCGATGGCAAACCGGCCCTGGCGGTGGTACGCGAAAAGCTTGAGCTAGCGCCCTGAGTAATACGTAACACGGGCAAACCATGGGCATTTACTGCGCTAAAACTGCCCCTGCGGGGGCCAAAAGGTTGTAAACGACCTGATTAATGCTGGATACGACGCGCTCTGCACTGGTTGCGACGCACCCTGTAGGCGTTTGATTTGTCCTGCTACATGATCGGTCTCGACACGACCGCTACGCTCTTTACCGGCAGCACTGCAAAGCGCGCTCAACCGGGGCCTACCAGCTAAGGGCGATACAAAAAGCGGCAACTCGCATAAGCACTGCACTGCCAAAACAAAATCATAAGGAGTCAGTCCCATGAAAGTGTTTACCCCCTTGCTGTTGGTCGCGTCGCTCGGCCTTGCGTCGCTGGCAAATGCGGCTGAACCTGCGTCTTGCAGCACCGTGCGTTTTTCCGATGTGGGCTGGACCGACATCACCGTCACCACGGCAGTGACCAGTGAAGTGCTGGAGTCGTTGGGTTACAAAACCAAGACCACCATGATTTCCGTGCCGGTGACCTACAAATCCCTGGCCGCTGGCAAAGACCTCGATGTGTTCCTCGGCAACTGGATGCCGACCATGGAGAACGACATCAAGGCCTACCGCGATGCCGGCACAGTGGAAACCGTGCGCGCCAACCTCGAAGGCGCCAAGTACACCCTCGCCGTTCCCGACTACGCCTATGAGGCCGGGCTGAAAGATTTCTCCGATATCGCCAAGTTCAAAGACAAGCTCGACGGCAAGATCTACGGCATCGAGCCGGGTAACGACGGTAACCGTCTGATCCAAAGCATGATCGACAAAGACGCCTTTGGCCTGAAGGGCTTCAAAGTAGTTGAGTCCAGCGAAGCAGCCATGCTCTCGCAGCTGAAACGCTCCAGCCGCAAAAACGAATTCATGGTGTTCCTCGGTTGGGAACCGCACCCAATGAACACCCGCAACAAAATGAAGTACCTCACCGGTGGCGACGAGTACTTCGGCCCCAACTTCGGCCAGGCCACCGTGCTGACCAACGTGCGCAAAGGCTATGTGCAGGAATGCAGCAACGTCGGCAAGTTGTTGACCAACCTCTCCTTCACCCTGGAGATGGAAAACAACCTGATGGACGCCGTACTCAACGAAAACCAAAAACCGCGTGATGCCGCCAAGGCCTGGCTCAAAGCCAACCCACAGGTACTCGACGCCTGGCTGGCCGGCGTAACCAGCATCGACGGCAAACCTGCCGTGGACGTCGCCAAAGCCGCGCTCGCCAAGTAACTCGTTAAGCAAAGACGTAAGCAGTAACCGGGCGCACACACTAAACGTGCTGCGCGCCCGGCCGGCTGTATCCATCCCCCCCGCATGTGGACATTCACTACCATGCCGACTTTTGAAAAACTCCCCCTGGGCGAAAAGATCGCCGAGTTCGTCGAGTGGCTGACCCAGCATGGCGCTGCGTATTTCGACGCCATCGCTTCCGCCCTTGAATTTATGATCCACGGGGTGACCAGTGGCCTGACCTTTTTCAATCCGCTGGTATTGATTGGCCTGTTCGGTTTGCTCACCCACCTGATTCAACGCAAATGGGGCCTGACCCTGTTCTGTGTGCTCTCGTTTCTGCTGATCCTTAACCTGGGTTACTGGCAAGAAACCATGGAAACCCTGGCGCAGGTGCTGTTCGCTACGTTTATCTGCGTACTGATTGGCGTGCCGCTGGGCATCATGGCCGCGCACCGCCCGCACTTTTACACCGTGATGCAGCCGATCCTCGATCTGATGCAAACCGTACCGACCTTTGTGTACCTGATTCCTACCCTGACGCTATTCGGCCTGGGCGTGGTGCCGGGGCTGATCTCCACCGTGGTGTTTGCTGTGGCCGCGCCGATTCGCCTGACCTACCTGGGCATTCGCGACGTGCCCAATGAACTGATGGACGCCGGCAAAGCCTTTGGCTGCTCGCGTCGCCAACTGCTCACCCGTATCGAACTGCCGTACGCCATGCCAAGCATCGCCGCCGGTATCACCCAATGCATCATGCTGTCGCTGTCGATGGTGGTTATCGCCGCCCTGGTAGGCGCCGACGGTCTGGGCAAGCCGGTGGTCAACGCACTAAACACCGCCGATATCGCACTCGGCTTTGAAGCCGGCCTGGCCATTGTGCTGCTGGCCATTATCCTCGACCGGGTATGCAAACAGCCCGAAGCAAAAGTGAGGGTTGAACAATGAGCATGATTCGTTTCGAAGACGTCGACGTCATCTTCTCCAAGCAGCCTAAAGAAGCCTTGGCGCTCCTGGACCAAGGCCTGAGCCGCGACCAGATTCTGAAAAAAACCGGCCTGGTGGTCGGTGTGGAAAAAGCCAGCCTGGATGTGGAACGCGGTGAAATCTGCGTGATGATGGGCCTCTCCGGCTCGGGCAAATCCAGCCTGTTGCGCTGCATCAACGGCCTCAACACCGTTAGCCGTGGCCGCCTGCTGATTGAGCACGAAGGCAAGGAAGTCGACATTGCCAACTGCTCGGCCGCGACCTTGAAAGATATGCGCACCAAACGTATCGCCATGGTGTTTCAGAAGTTCGCCCTGATGCCCTGGCTGACCGTGCGCGAAAACATCAGCTTTGGCCTGGAAATGCAGGGCCGCCCTAGCGCTGAGCGCACCAAGCTGGTCAACGAGAAAATTGAACTGGTGGGCCTGACCCAGTGGCGCAACAAGCGTCCGGACGAGCTCTCCGGGGGTATGCAGCAGCGTGTGGGCCTGGCCCGTGCCTTGGCCATGGACGCCGATATTTTGCTGATGGACGAACCGTTTTCGGCCCTCGACCCGCTGATCCGCCAAGGCCTGCAAGACGAGCTGCTAGAGCTGCAACGCAAGCTGAGCAAAACCATCGTGTTTGTTAGCCACGACCTCGACGAAGCGCTCAAGCTGGGCAGCCGCATCGCCATCATGAAAGACGGCCGCATCATCCAGTACAGCAAGCCGGAAGAGATCGTGTTGAACCCGGCCGATGAATACGTGCGCACCTTTGTCGCCCACACCAACCCGCTCAACGTGTTGTGTGGTCGCAGTCTGATGCGCACGCTGGACAAATGCACACGGGTCAACGGCGAAGTGTGCCTGGACCCAGGCAACGACTCCTGGCTCGGTCTGGCTGAAGGCAACATGTACAAAGGCGCGCGCCAAGGCGCCGATGCCATCACCCTGCAGAACTGGGCACCGGGTGACGCGGTGGAAGGCTTGACCCGTCGCCCAACCCTGGTCGACTCCAATATCGGCATGCGTGATGCGCTGCAGATTCGTTATCAGACGGGGCACAAGTTAGTGCTGCACGATGAAAATCGGGTGGTCGGTGTGCTGGGTGATACTGAGCTGTATCACGCGTTGCTGGGCAAAAACCTCGGTTAATTCGCCGTTTCAATGTTGGGCTTCGCTGCGCTCAACCCAACCTACGGAATGTAGGTTGGGTTGAGCGCAGCGAAGCCCAACGACGCCCTACGAATACTCCCCATGTCGTGATCGGACCACAGCGACCCCGATGTGTCGTTACAAGCTACGCCCGGTCGTTTTTATTGATTCCTCGTTCAATAAAAACTTACTAGACTGGCGCAAAGCCCGTAGCGACTGGATTCAAGGAGTTCGCCATGCCCAAAGTTGGAATGCAGCCTATCCGCCGCTCACAGCTGATTCACGCCACACTGCAAGCCGTAGACCAGGTGGGAATGGACGCCAGCATCGCCCTGATTGCGCGTTTGGCCGGGGTGTCTAACGGCATCATCAGCCATTACTTCCAAGACAAAAACGGCCTGCTCGAAGCCACCATGCGCCACCTGATGTCGGCCTTGAGTTTGGCGGTGCGTGACCGTCGCCAACTGCTGGAAGACCAAAGCCCACGGGCGCAAATACGCGTGATCATCGAGGGCAACTTTGATGAAAGCCAGGTCAACGGCCCGGCAATGAAAACCTGGTTGGCGTTTTGGGCCAGCAGCATGCATCAGCCCTCTCTGCGGCGCCTGCAACGGATCAACGACCACCGCCTGTATTCCAATATTTGCTGTGAATTTCGCCGGGTAATGCCGGTGGACGAGGCGCGTATCGCTGCCCGTGGCCTGGCCGCCTTGATTGACGGCCTGTGGCTGCGCGGCGCCCTTAGCGGCGAAGCCTTTGATATTCAGCAGGCGCTGCACATCGCCTACGACTACCTGGACCAACTGTTGGCCAAGCAGGCGGGCTAAACGCTTGCCGCACACCCTATTCACGACTTTCACGAGGACACCATGGCCCGTTTTCCCCTGCAAAAACTCTATATCGACGGCGGCTATGTCGACGCCACCAGCGGCGCCACTTTTGAGTCCATCAACCCGGCCACTGGTGAAGTGCTGGCCGAGGTGCAACGTGCATCTCAAGCGGACGTAGAACGCGCTGTGGCCAGTGCAGAAAAGGGCCAGAAAGTCTGGGCGGCAATGACCGCCATGCAGCGTTCGCGCATCCTGCGTAAAGCGGTGGATCTCCTGCGTGAGCGCAACGATGAACTGGCCGAACTGGAAACCCTGGACACCGGCAAAGCCCTGTCGGAAACCCGCTATGTGGACATCGTTACCGGCGCCGACGTGCTCGAGTATTACGCCGGTTTGGTGCCGGCCATTGAAGGCGAGCAGATTCCGCTGCGCGACACCTCGTTCGTCTACACCCGCCGCGAGCCGCTGGGTGTTGTCGCCGGCATTGGCGCCTGGAACTATCCGATTCAAATCGCCCTGTGGAAATCCGCCCCGGCCCTGGCCGCCGGCAACGCGATGATTTTCAAACCCAGCGAAGTCACCTCGCTGACCACCTTGAAGCTCGCGGAAATCTACACCGCCGCTGGCGTGCCCGATGGCGTGTTTAACGTATTGACCGGCAGCGGCCGCGAAGTCGGCACCTGGCTGACCGAACACCCACGCATCGAAAAAATCTCCTTTACCGGTGGCACCGACACCGGCAAAAAAGTCATGGCCAGCGCCTCCAGCTCGTCGCTCAAAGAAGTGACCATGGAACTGGGCGGCAAGAGCCCGCTGATTATCTTTGAAGACGCCAACCTCAACCGCGCCGCCGACATCGCCGTCATGGCCAACTTCTACAGCTCCGGCCAGGTCTGCACCAACGGCACCCGCGTGTTTATCCCGCGCAGCTTGCAGTCACGTTTTGAAGCCAAGGTGCTGGAGCGCGTACAACGCATTCGCCTCGGCGACCCGACCGACGACAACACCAACTTTGGCCCGCTGGTGAGCTTTGCCCATATGGAAAACGTGCTCGGCTATATCGCCAAGGGCAAAGCAGAAGGCGCGCGCCTGCTGAGTGGCGGCGAGCGGGTTACCAGTGGCGAATTCGGCAAAGGTGCTTACGTGGCACCGACTGTATTCAGCGATTGCACCGATGACATGACCATCGTCCGTGAAGAAATTTTTGGCCCGGTGATGAGCATCCTCGTCTACGACGACGAAGAAGAAGTGATCCGCCGTGCCAACGACACCATGTTCGGTTTGGCCGCCGGCATCGTCACCCAAGACCTGAACCGCGCACACCGGGTTATCCACAAACTGGAAGCCGGCATTTGCTGGATCAACACCTGGGGCGAGTCGCCGGCAGAGATGCCGGTGGGTGGTTACAAACAGTCTGGCGTGGGCCGCGAGAATGGTTTGGTGACCTTGGCGCAATACACCCGCATCAAGTCGGTGCAGGTTGAGTTGGGCGGGTACACCTCGGTTTTCTAGCACCAGCCGAATTGCACACCCCGTCGTCCCCGCGAAGGCGGGGACCCAGAATCTCTCGGCGAACGCATACTCCTGCACCACTCTTGATTCCCGCCTGCGCGAGAATGACGGTGGTTAGGGCGGATAGCTAAGTAATGTCAGGTCCAGAAATGAACACAGAATTCGATTACATCATCGTCGGTGCCGGTTCAGCCGGTAACACCCTGGCCACCCGCCTGACTGAAGATGCCGATGTCACCGTGCTGCTGCTCGAAGCCGGCGGCCCGGACTATCGCCTGGATTTTCGCACCCAGATGCCCGCTGCCCTGGCCTTCCCGCTGCAAGGCCGGCGCTATAACTGGGCGTACGAAACCGACCCCGAACCGCATATGAACAACCGCCGTATGGAGTGCGGGCGCGGCAAAGGCCTGGGCGGCTCATCGTTAATCAACGGCATGTGCTACATCCGCGGCAACGCCCTGGACTACGACAACTGGGCGAAGGAAGACTGGAGCTACCTCGACTGCCTGCCGTATTTCCGCAAAGCGGAAACCCGCGACATCGGCCCCAACGACTACCACGGCGGCGACGGCCCGGTCAGCGTGACCACGCCCAAAGCCGGCAACAACCCGTTGTTCAAAGCCATGGTCGAAGCCGGCGTGCAAGCCGGCTACCCGCGTACCGACGACCTTAACGGCTACCAGCAAGAAGGCTTCGGCCCGATGGACCGCACCGTCACTCCGGCCGGTCGACGCTCCAGCACTGCACGTGGCTACCTCGACCAAGCGCGGCAACGCCCCAACCTGACCATCGTCACCCACGCCGTCACCGACCGCGTGCTATTCGAAGGTAAACAGGCCATTGGCGTTGCCTACCTTAAAGGCACCAGCTCGATTCCCGTGGAAGCCATGGCCCGTCGTGAAGTGCTGGTGTGCTCCGGCGCCATTGCCTCACCGCAAATCCTGCAACGCTCCGGCGTGGGTCCGGCGGCACTGCTGAACCCGCTGGTGCACGACCTGCCCGGCGTCGGTGAAAACCTGCAAGACCACCTGGAAATGTACCTGCAATACGCCTGCACAAAACCGGTGTCGCTGTACCCCTCCTTGCTGTGGTGGAACCAGCCACCAATTGGCGCCAAATGGCTGTTCCTCGGCAAAGGCATCGGCGCCAGCAACCAATTCGAAGCCGGTGGTTTTATCCGCAGTCGTGCGGAATTCGAATGGCCGAATATCCAATACCACTTCCTGCCGGTGGCGATTAACTACAACGGCAGCAACGGCGTGCAAGAACACGGCTTCCAAGCGCACGTCGGCTCCATGCGCTCGCCTAGCCGTGGGCGCATTCAAGCCAAATCCAAAGACCCGCACGAACACCCAAGCATCCTCTTCAACTACATGGCCACTGAACAGGACTGGCAAGAATTCCGCGACGGCATCCGCATCACCCGCGAAATCATGAACCAGCCGGCGCTAGACCCCTTCCGTGGTCGCGAAATCAGGTGCAGACCGACGAACAACTCAACCAATTTATCCGCGAACACGCCGAAACCGCCTTCCACCCCTCCTGCTCCTGCAAGATGGGCACAGACGACATGGCCGTAGTCGACGGCGAAGGACGCGTGCATGGCGTGCAAGGTTTACGCGTAGTGGACGCCTCGATCATGCCCTTGATCGTCACCGGCAACCTCAACGCCCCGACCATCATGATCGCCGAGAAAATCGCCGACAAAATCCGCGGAAAAACCCCGCTGCCGCGTAGCACGGCTGACTACTACATTGCTAATGGCGCGCCGGTAAGAGGCACTCCAGCCCGTCAATTAGCGTCGCTTCCACCCTCTCCCCCAGCCCCTCTCCCGTAAACGGGAGAGGGCAGCAGATCGGCATTCCCCGCCACAACTCAGTCAGCCCCCTCTCCCGCTTGCGGGAGAGGGTTGGGGGCGGCCGGCTAGGCGAGGGGCCTTTGATCTGCTTGTGATCTTGATCTGGCTCGTGATCCACCCGCCCCGTTCACCGCAAGGCCGAGCGCAGGCGTTGCGTAAGGGGGCACCGGCCAGGTGGAGCGGCAGGAGCAGCGACAGTTTTGAAATCTAGGGTAGGTTGGGTTGAGCCATCAGCGAAGCCCAACATTGCGGCACCAGACAGGACGGGGCGTGATTTAACGTGCTATCCAGTGTTGGGCTTCGCCGGACTCAGCCCAACCTACAAAAGAAACTCGCGCGTAAGGCGCGAAACA
>LNAP01002948.1_pt1 | contig 16541 bp, 17 predicted proteins | sample 602601 | NCBI WGS metagenome assembly LNAP01 (sample SAMN02440304, study PRJNA202911) | soil metagenome | biome: Subtropical and temperate rainforests or woodlands; isolation source: soil samples (1 kg each in a 20% v/v slurry with milli Q water) were... ... | reverse complement strand
ATGGCGCTGCTTCAGTGCGATCAGCTCGGCCTGCGTCGATGCGAAGCGCTGCGGCGACAAGCCCACATGCGCGAGGTAGGCGAACACGGTGCCGTAGTCCGCATGCTGGAGCATCACCTCGACGGTGCGTGGTACGCCGCTCGGCACGGCCGTGACCTGCGCCGTCATGTCCAAGGGATTGCTGGCGACGGCGAAGGGCAGCAACTCGAGCGCTGCCCGGCGCGCGGCGGCGGGCAGCGGCGGCACGTCGAGGCCGCGTTCGCCGGCCTCGTCGGCCATCAGCACGCCGATGCCACCCGAGCCGGTGACGATGCCCACCCGGGGCGTGGACGGCAGTGCACCAGTGACCGACAGCAGGTAGGCGATGTCGAGCATTTCCTCGATCGATTGCGGGCGCCAGGCACCGCATTCGGCGAAGACCGTGTCGTAGACGGTGTCGTTGCCGGCCAGCGATCCGGTGTGCGTCGAGGCGGCGGCGGCACCGACTTCGGTGCGCCCGACCTTCATCATCAGCACAGGCTTGCCCGCTGCGGCAGCCTTGAGCAGCGCGCGCCGCAGGCGCTCGCCGTCGCGGCATGACTCCAGCGCCGCACAGATGACGCGCGTGTCGGTGTCGTCCACGAGGTAGTCGATGCACTCCGCCACATCGATGTCGCCCTCGTTGCCGGTTGCGATGATCTTGCTGAAACCCAGGCCGCGCAGCGAGGCCATGCCGTAGGCGGCCGAGCCGAAGGCGCCGCTTTGCGTGGCCAGCGCGATGGGCCCGGCCTTGGGCTTCAAGCCGTTCAGCGCGGTGGAGAAGGTCGAGAAAAAACGCGTCGGCACGTTGAGCAGACCCAGCGAGTTCGGGCCCACCATGCGCACGCCGGCATCACGGCACATCTGCACCAGCCGGTCCTGCAGGGCGCGGCCGGCGGCGTCGATCTCGGCGAAACCCGCAGTCATCACCTGGATCGTCTTGACTCCCTTGCGGATGCTGTCGCGCACAGCCGTTTCTACGCCGGCCACCGGCACGGCGATGACCGCCTGATCGACCGGATGCGGAATATCCAGCACGCTGGCGAAGGCGGTCAGGCCCTGAATGGTGTCGCCGCTCTTGTTGACCGGGTAGAGCGGCGCCTCGAAGCCCCCTTCGAGCATGAAGCGCAGCGGCCGTCCGCCAATCCGTTCGGGGTCGGAAGACGCGCCGATCAGCGCCACGGACGAGGGATGAAAAAGCGAATCAAGCGAGTGCATCACAGGCTCCTCCGTGCAGCGCGGCGTCGGCAGCAAGCCAGTCGAGCTGGCTGAAACGAGCGCCCCAACGCTGGCTGCAGGCCAGGGCATGCATGGCCAGGCGTGCCGCGGGCAGTTCGCGCGACATGCCGATGCCCCCGTGCAGCTGGATGGCCGTCTCCGCCACCTGACGGCCGGTGACCGCCAGGTACAGCTTCACGAGCGCGAGCTCGCGCCGCGCCTCGCGCCCCGGTAGCGCCGAACCCATGCCGTCCAGCCCTTGCACCTGCTGGCGCACCATGCCGCGCACGTTCTCGTAGGCCACGTACATCTCCACCACTTTGTGGCGCAAGGCCTGGAAGGTGGCGAGCGCCACGCCGAACTGCTCGCGCATGCTCAGGTACTCGATGGTCTGCTCGATCATGGCGCCGATGGCGCCGACCATTTGCGCGCACGACAGCAGCGCACCTACCGCATTGGCATGGTCCACCAGCGGACGCACCGAGTCGCCATGCAGCAGCACTGCGGCTTCGGGCAACGTCAGCCCCGTGATGTCGATGTCGGTGGTAGAGCGCGCGTCGATGCCGATGTAGCTGCGCGCCAGGCCGATCGACCCCGCCAGCGCGGCGCGCGGCAGCAGTACGAGTGCATCCTTGCCATCCAGCGCAACGAGCGCCAGCAGGTGCGTGACCGGCTCGGTGAGGTCGGCGCCGCGCAGGCAGCCGTCCAGCGCCACATGCGCGCGCTGCAGGCGCGCCGTCGGCGCCGTCTCGTCGAGCGCCAGAAGCGGGCAGACAGAGGCCTCGCCGCTCGCGATGTCGCTCAGCAGCGCATCGGCGGCCGGATTGCCAACGATGCGCGACAGCAGGGTGGGCGTTACGGCGCAACGTTCGACCAGCGGTGCGGCCAGTGCATGGCGTCCTGCCGCCTCCGCGATGGCCGCGATGTCACCCAGCGAGGCGCCGGCACCTCCGCTGGCCTCGGCGACCAGCACCGCCTGCCAGCCCAGGTCCAAGAACTGGCGCCAGGCGGCGCTGGACGCTTGGACATCGGCGTCGGCGCCCGCCGTGGTGGCCGCGGAAGAGGCGACGCGCAGCGTCGTGTCATAGAGGTCGCCGGGGAACATCGGCTCTGCGTGGAATGGCATGGACTCAGGCTCCGAAAAGATCGCGTGCGATCACGTTCTTCTGAACTTCGCTGGTGCCGCCGGCGATGGTGCGCGAGCGATAGAAGAGATAGGTGTGCACGAGTTCGCGCGGCAAATCGATGCCCTGCTCGGCGCCGGTGGATGCCACCAGCCGTGCCGTGTACGCCGGGCCTGCGATGTCGAGTGCGATGCCGATGATCTGTTGCGACAGTTCGGAGCAGAAGAGCTTGAGGGCCGACGACTTCGACGCTGCCAGCGTACCTTGCATCTCCTCCTGGATAGCGCTCAGCAGCATCTCGCGCGCGCCCTTGACGCCGGCCTGGGCCAGGTACAGGCGCTCCAGCAGCACATGGAAGCTGGGCGAGGCGCCCGAGGCGGGATCGGTACCGCGCCGGTCCATCAGCAGCTGTTCGACCTGCTCGGCGAGACGGGCGAGCCGGGGCACCGTCGCTGGCGAGAGGCGTTCGCGGTCGAGCAGGAACTTGGCACATTTCCAGCCCTCGCCTTCGGCACCGACCAGGTTCTCGCAAGGTACGCGCACGTCGTTGAGGAACACCTCGTTGACGTGGTGCCAGTGGTCGATGGTTGGAATCGGGCGCACTTCGATGCCGGGCGTGTTCATCGGCACCAGCAGCAGCGAGATGCCGGCCTGCTTGCGCCCCTCGTTCGACGTGCGCACCAGCGTGTACATCATGTCGGCCTCTTGCGCGTGGGACGTCCAGATCTTCTGGCCGTTGAGCACGTAGTGGTCGCCATCGCGCCGCGCGGAGGTCTTGAGTGAAGCCAGGTCCGAGCCGGCCCCCGGTTCGGAGTAGCCCTGGCACCACCACTCGCTGCCGTCGAGGATGCGCGGCAGGAAGCGCGCCTTCTGCGCCGCGGTGCCGAAGTGCAGGATTACCGGGCCGATGTGGCCCAGTCCATGGTGGTACTGCGGCGGACAATCGGCCTGCGCGGTGATCTCCTCGAACAGGTAGCGCTGCTGCAGGTCCCAGCCGGTGCCGCCTTGGTCCACCGGCCAATTGGGCGCGCCCCAGCCGCGGGCGAACAGCTTCGCTTGCCAGATGCGATATTCGTTGCGCGTGAGCTTTCGGTTGCTGCGCACGAAGCGCTTGAGGTCTTCCGGGCACTGCTCGGTGGCGAACTGGCGCAGCTCCTCGCGGAACGCGGCGTAGGGATCGGTCGATGGCGGGCTTGTCATGTTGTCGTATGGCTCGGGGTCTCAATGGAAGCTGCGGCCGCCGTCGACGGCCAGGGCAATGCCTGTGACGAAGGAGGACTCGCGGGAACTCAGGTACAGCGCCGCAGGGGCGCATGGCGTGTCGAGGGCACGGGGGTAGATCCTGTTGACGCGAATGGGCACCCACTCGAGCCCGACGAAGCGGGACACGCTCTTGGCCGCCGCGGCGCCGATGACGAGGATGCGCCGCCCCTGCAGCCGCTGCGCACGCAGGTCGAGCGCTTGCCCGGCGGTTGTTTCGAGGGTGGACATGGGATCTTCCTCAGTCGAGCTGGACGCGGCGCTCACGGATGACCGGTGCCCAGCGGTCATGCTCGGCGCGCAGGTAGGCTGCGAACTCGGGCTGGGTCATGAGGCGCGGCTCCACACCCGCACGATCGATGGCTGCGCGCACCTCGGATGTCTCCAGCACCGCGCGCAAGTCGGCGTAGATGCGCTGCTGCAATTCGGTCGGCGTCTTGCGCGGCAGAAAAAAACCGAACCAGCCCCCTGCAGCGAAATCCGCCAACTGCGGCACGCCAGCGCGCGCGATGGGTACCAGCCCGGGCAGGCGCGCCACCGGGGCTTCGCTGGCCACGCCAAGCGCCTTGAGCCGGCCGGCGCTGACGTGGGACATGGACGCGGGGGAGTCGAACATCGCCTGCACCTGGCCACTCAGCAAGTCGTTCAGTGCGGGCCCGTTGCCCCGATAAGGCGCATGCACGATGTCGATGCCGGTCCGTGAAGCCAGCAGCTCCGACGCGATGTGCGGGCTCGAGCCATTGCCCGACGATGCGAACACCACCTCCTTCGGATGGGCCTTTGCATAGGCGATCAGCTCGGGCACGGTGTTGACGGGCAGCTTGGCCGAGACGAACAGCACACTGGGTGCATCGGCCACGATGGTGACCGGCACCAGCGCTGCCGGGTCGTAGGGCAGGCGCCTCATCAGGAGCGGGTTGCCGATGTAGCCGAAGGCGGTGAGAAGCAGCGTGTAGCCGTCGCCGGGCGCACGCGCCGCCGCGGCGGTGCCGATGGAGGTCCCTCCCCCGTTGCGGTTCTCGACGATGACCGGCTGACCCCAGCGCGCGGACAGCGCCGGGGCGATGACGCGCGCCAGATTGTCGGTGAGCCCGCCGGCTGCGTACGGGACGATCAGCTGCACCGGCCTGTCGGGGAACGGCAGCGCCATCGCGGGTACCGCGGCGATGACGCCGCAACACACGGAAAGAAGGAATCGTTGAAGGGCTTGCATCGCTGAACCTTCGAAGAAGCTTACCTGTCGGCTGGTAATTTAGCGATCGGGTTTACCCTTTCCAGCGATGCGCCGCACCGCGTGCGCCGCAGGGTCGGGCGTCGTCAGGGGTGCGGCGTCGCGCGCAGCCCGCCGAGAGCCATGTCGAGGTATTGCTCGATCACTTCGCGCGTGCTCAGGCGGCCGTTGGGCGAATGCCAGCGGCAGATGTGGTTGAGCATGGAAAGCAGCATGCGTCCAGCAATGGCCGGGTCGACCTTGCGAACCTCGCCCCGGGCAATGGCCTCGGTGATGCAGTCGCGCAGGAGGTGTTCGTACTCGTCGCGCAGATAGACGGCGCCTGCGCGGGGATCGCCCTCGCTGCCGGACCAGAAGGCGTTGGAGCCCGCAATCCAGGAGTTGCGGTTGCGGTCCAGGAAGTCGGCGGACGACTCCATGAAGAGGCGCACCTTGTCCAGCGGACCCGCACCGCGCGTCATTGCCTTGCGCACCGAATCCACCAGCGCCTGCATCGACTCCAGCACAATGCGTTCGTACAGTGCTTCCTTGTTGGGGAAGTGGTAGTAGAGCGCGGCCTTGGTGATCTTGGCTTCGTCGGCAATATCGCGTAGCGACGTGCCTTCGTAACCCTTCTTGGCGAACAGCCGACATGCGATCTCGGTCAACTGCTCCTGGCGCACGTCGGACTTGCGCCTGGCGCCCCGTTCCGGATCTGCCGCCTCGGCGACTTTGGACAGAGTTGCCATGGGCGAAGGTCCTCTTGAAGTTCTTGGCGTGGGAGCCTGCGGAAGCGCCTGAACGCGCACGACCCGCGGTCAATCAAAAATAATAGCACGCGGCGTGCAGGCGCACGGCTGCGGCGCCGCCTGCGTCAGCGCCCGGTGTAGACCGGTGCGCGCTTCTCGAGGAACGCGCGTTGTGCTTCCTTGGCGTCCTCGGTCTTCGACAAGGCGACGGTGTTGCCTTGCTCGTAACGGTAGGCGTCGCGCGAAGGCATCACTTGCGTCATGCGGGCCGCTTCCTTGGCCAACCGCAGCGCAATCGGGCTCTTGGAGGCAATCTCGGCAGCGATCGCCATCGCATAGGGCATGAGTTGGTCGGCCGGCAGGCACGCCTCCACGAGACCAAGTCGGTACAACTCCTCGCCAGTGACCTTCATGCCCGTGTAGAACATGCGCCGTGCGCGCGAGCGGCCGAATACCTCTTGCAGGAACGTCACTCCGCCAGCCAGGCCGACGTTGATCTCTGGCATCGAGACGAACGCGTCTTCCGATGCCACCCAGATGTCGGAGGCCATGACCAAGCCGAAACCCGCACCCATCGCCGGACCGTTGATCGCGGCGATGACGGGCTTGGCGCACTCGACGACCGCGTAGTACGACTCGCGCACCAGCCGGTTGTGGCGGCCGTAAGCGCCCGGAGTCGCGCCGAGGTTGGGGCGCTCGCGAATATCCGCACCAGCCGAGAAAGTCTTGCCGCTGCCGGTGAGCACCACCACCGACACATCCTCGCGATCGGAAAGCTCGTCGAACACCAGCGTCAATTCGCTGCGCAGCTCGGCGTTCTGCGCGTTGACGGGTGGACGGTTGAGCGTGACGACTGCGACGCGTTCGTTGACGGCGAGCTGAAGGGTCTTGAGTTCCATGGTTGTCTCGTGCGTTTAAGTTGATTACCTGTCGGGCGGTAAGTAATCTTCCGTGAAAACGAGGGCGTTGGCAACGGCGGCGATGACCCACCTGTCGCCGGCCAGTCCCCATTGAGACTCTCTCACCGTCCGCCTTTGAACACACGGCGAACGGACGACGAACTGTGGACGCACTCATATAGTGAGAAACCTCCCGCAGGCGCCATGCGCACTTACATGCACTTGAGAAGCGACGGGCGAGAAACGTGGGAAGCATCCATTGAGAATCGATTGTCGTGCCCGTGCTCCACGACGTCCGCAAAAATGGGACCGCCCAAATGAAAACCGGCCGGACCTGAAGGTCCGACCGGTTATTGGTTAGAGATTAGTGAGACAGCGAGAATTTTCACGAAGTGAAGCTGCCGAGCTCCGTCTTAGCCGCCGCCTACTGGTGCCTGGCACTCGAGGGTTTGGCCCGGCTTCAGTTGAGTGGCAAAGTTCGACTCGCTTGAGAGGACGCGTTTCGGAGTGCCGCCCGCGCCAAGTCGGCGACTCGCACCAATCCCCCACGTCGCTCTCCTCCGGGGAGGGCCCGACTGCCGACGATTTCGATGCCGTCAAGTTGCCGGGCGACGGCAGATGACTTGGTTCCAAGCTCTTTTGCCAAATCCGAGAGAGGTATGAACTCTCGACGAAACTCGGAAAACTGGGTCGGAGTAACCACGCGACATGGCTGCCCGCGGAGGAGAACGGGGAACGATTTCAACAGGCCCTGACCAATCCAAGTTGAGATGCTCTCGTGTTTGAAGCCAGTGGCCTCTGACAGTCCTTGCACTGTCAAGCCCTGGTCTAACGCGGGTCGAGCGTAGTACTGGGCCACGTCATTCCAGAGGAACTCGTAGTTGCCCACGGGACCAAGCGCGCTCACAGGACGCACGGCGCCCGAGCCAATTGCCTGCAGGGCCGAGGCCAAGGCCCTTTTGTCGCCAACATGCCTTGGAGAGAGTTCGTGCAGCTTGACGCGGCGCCCCTCACCTATCGGCGGCGGCGCGTCGTCCGCTCTTCGCAGGCACTGTTTCAGACGCTCGATGGATGCGACTTCAACCGGTCCACCTTTTCTCAGGTCTCCCTTCCACTTCATATCTCGCACCAAGACATTGGCTTCACACAGGGCTACCAGGACCGCGGGCGGAATGCCTAGTGCTGCGCAGACATCTTCCTCAGGCACCCACATCGCTCGAGCGCGCACGATTTCATCAACTTCTTCCACCGAAACCTGATAGACGAAACCGTTGGTCCCAGATTTGATACGCCTACACGTCAGGTCACCCTTTCGACGGAAGTTTGCGAGCGACGCATACGGAATTCCGATGCGAGCTGCTGCCTCCAGCAGGAGGACATGCACAGCCTCCTTGTTGACAACCCTTGCAGCCGCATCTCGACCAAGCACGCCATCGAATTCAGCTTGGGCGACTTGCCCGATGACAGCAAGGAACGGGTGAACTGCTGCATGGTCACTGAGTTTGCGCAACTGGTGGTACCAGGTCCCGAGCCGCCTATTCAGGGTTCGACCTTCGGGCGACCCAAGGCGGATTCGCTCGCTGACATGGCAGGCGAAGCTCTTCGGCCAATCACCTAGCAGTGAATCGAGCGGCGCCAGAAATGACACCAGGCCCTGTATCGTTGAAGGCGCCGAAGCATTCGACCGCCGAGCCGCCACCCGCGGGTCGGCCTGTTTGCACAACGCTCCCACGAGTTTCGCAGTGACATTGATGTCAGCGTTCTTCACCGGAGGGCCGCACGCTTCATTCGATGCGCTACCTGTTACCAGCAGGGACGAGAGCCAAACCTGCGCCGGCGTCGCGGATTCAGTCGGCATTGTGCGCAGGTCAAAACCGCATTCGCAGAACTCGATTTGTTCCCGGCTGCCGCGAAGGGGTGAGTCACATGCGGAGCACGAGTCGCGCAGCAGCACCTTGTGCGATGGGCAAGCCACCGCATAGGCATGTTCCCACATTGCGCGTACATGCGCAGAGTCCTGGAGGCAATGCACGCACACTGCGTCGCGTTGTTGGCGCCGAGCGCCGGCCCAGGTCCTGGCGAGATTGTCTTGCGCTGTTGCAGCTTGGCACCACTCTGGATTTAGTTCGAGCGTCATTGCTACATGCTCGGGGTGCGTAAGCAAAGCATCGTTGCTGATTCGCTCGCCACAGTGGCGGGCAAGGTCTTTCCAGCTGTTGAGAGCGTTAGCAGCTGAAAGTCTGCGGTAGTAGCCGCGGCCCGACTCGTCTGGGAAGGGGCCAAATGTATGAATCAAGCTCATTTCAGTTCTTTTCGTTTGAGGTTCGCCTCGTCAAGCGTATGGATGTGCGCTTGTTCCATTTCGGCCGGGATAACGTTTTCGTCCCTGAAGGCCGGGTGGCTTGGGTGACCGGACGCTTCAATGCCTTTCAGCGCATCTGCGCAGTCCTCTAGAGATATCGAACCCGCAGCTTTTCCTTCCAACTCGTATGCCAAGTGACGCATAAATGCGCTTAGAACTCCTACCAGTCCTCCAGTAAGGAGAAAGCAGTGCTTAACTAACGTTTCTAGTGGTAGCTCAAACTCTCTTCCTGCGGCCTTGAACATGTCGGCATATGTCATCACACATTGCGCGAATGCGATGTAGTCGTCCCTGCGAGTCGAGTCGTAGGGGTGGAACTCGCGGCGAGCCTGCGAACGTTTGCGCAGTTGCTCATTGCTCGCATAGAGCTTCTCCAAACGTGGGACCCCAAACAAGATGATGGTGATGCCAAGGTTATCCATGAGTTGTTTGAACCAGTCGCCAGCAGCGCGCGGAGGCATCTTCGCGCCCACTTCCACGATATGACTTGCTTCCTCGAAGAGCACGACCTTTGTTCCGGCCGCCTTAAGCAGACGTCCCATCTTCAAAAAGAGCTCGCCGCTGCTGCCGCGAGGCGTAGGCAAACCTAAAGCTTCGAGAACGCTCTTTGGAATCTCCTTCGGAGAGACGGGGTTGGGGACTTTGACCAGGAGCACAGGAATGTTTCGAATACCATTGACCCTGGTCCGCGCGTAGTCCCGCACCAGGTGTTCGGCGAGCATCGTCTTGCCGACCCGCGAAGGGCCGATGACCCACTCTGATGCAGGAGTGCTGCCAGAAATAGCGTCGTCGATGCGACGCTTGAGCGCGCGATAGTGGAACGAGAACGCGTCATGGGACAGTTCGCAGCTCGCAATGATTTGGCGGAGGCTAGGTTGAGGGAGCTTCATGCCATCGCCTTTCCGGTTCTGCGGTCGACGACAGCTAGCGACGACAACCCGGCCAGCGAAAAGTCTGCGCTCAATGAGGAACCGGCTGCCGCGCTCTGGACGGGCAACGGGTTCGACCGAGCCTTGTCGACAGACTGCTTGTGCCGCATCTTCTGGCGCGCTTGTTTGGACGCATCTGCCGCACCGCGCTTACCGGTTCGTCTTTCATTCTTTTCCGCGGAGCGGGCATAGAGGTCCCTGTAGAACTGGTCCGTGATGGCTGTTCCAAGTGCACGTGCCTCGGCCGCCGCAGCCTTCTCCTTTTCCTTGGCGAGCTCGAACGAGAGCGCGGGAGTGGCCTCGCTGACAGCAGCATTGACCAAGGGAACCAGCTCGGTCCCACGGACCACGCGAACCATTCGGAAATCGTCAGGGTCAGTGAGCACGGAAACTTCCGTCTCGCCAAAGTGGGAGATGAGGCTTTCGAGGTTGCGGCCTTTGAAATGGAAGTTGTCCACTGTGATGCCAGTGGTTCGCGACAAGGTTCGCGTCTGCACCTGGAACTTCACCCGCAACCAATCGTCGCGATTGGGCGGAAGCGGCATCGAGTAGCCGGCTTGCTGCATGCGTTGGTAGCGGATGAGGGGTGTGGCGCCGAGTTCGCAGGCGTCGGCGATGTCACTTCGAATCAGACGCTCCAGCGGTCTGAGCGCCCAATCTTCGTAGTAGAAGCGGACAATCCAGCGCTTCAGCTCCTCGAAAGACATCGGTAGGTCGCCAAGGGCTTCGGGGTCTCGGCAACCATCTTTGCCGTCCATGCGGGTGCAACCTGGGAGCGTCTCGAGCGCTTCCTTGAGCGCCCTATTGAGCCGCTCGATGTATGGCTTGTGGTGTGGATGGTGCGATTTGCAATAGGAAAGCTCAATTCCAAGACTCGGCAGACCGCCGATGCGTTCGTTCTTTGCTTCTGGCCCGTTGTCAAAGACCATGCAGCCAGGTGCGCCGTGGGGGTCGGCGTCGAACATGACGTTAAGAGCGGAAAGAAGTTCCTTTTTTGAGTACAGGATGCTCTCCACGCATTCGAGGCTGACCGTCGCATTGGGCATGCCAAACGAAAAGGCAAAACCAACTGGCAAGCTGGTCGCTACGTCAATGGCATGGACCAAATACAGGTCGGTAATCACGCCTACTGGTGTTTGGACTCGCCATGGCAAATGAAGTGCATCCTGTTCGACCCGCTGCAAGAATCCATGGACGCGGATGCTGTACTTCGCGACGCCTTTCTTCGACGCTCGAAGATAGGGCTCCAAGCGGGCGATTTCGGCATCAGTGTCAAGGTGTTCCCATATGAGACTCTTTACATACTTGGTGCTGATGCCCTGGCCTGATTGCAGCAACTTCTCATCAGGAATTTGTTGGTTGCAGAGCTTTGTCAGAGCAAGGATGCTCCAACGCGAACCAGGTTTTTGATGAAGCGCCTTGGCGTTGTCGAGAATCAGCTGGACGACATCTGCGCTGTAACGGGACGACCTATTCCCCTTGTTCGCATTGCCGCAAAGCACCGGCAGCCCTTGGCGCACTGCGTTGCGACGACGGTACATCGTCGCCTTTGAGGGGAGGCGGACGCAGGAATCATTCGTACTCTCTTTTGTGGAGCGATTTCTCTGAATGGCCAGATACGCCTGATTGAAGGTCACACCGTAACGCTCGCTGTACGCACGAACAGCACGTACCTCCTGAAGAGCCTTATTGGTGGCCGCATCCAGTGCGGCATCTCGTTGCATGGCGGGAGACACTTGGGGAGCGCCGGGCCGACGAAGCAACAGCTCTCCCGCACCGATTTGCGCGCCAAGGTCGGAGACCTCGAAGACTCGCTCTTGGTCGGTCGAGAGGTCCAAAACGCGGACGCGTTGTCGAGGGAGACCAGTCTGGGTCACAACGAAAACGGGCTCCGACGCGCCCGGTTTCAAGAACTCATCGTTTGTCTGCAGGGTGTTCATTTGCTCAGCGCCTCCATGACACAGAGGTGACCAAGGTCGCCGTACGCGAGCTCCGCAGGAGTGCTACTTTTCAACGGGAGCTTGAGGACGTCGACCTTGAGCGCGCCGTAGACGATGAGCACGGGGGCCATACGCGCGTCGAAGCCGACGCCAGAACAGAAATCTCCCAGCGTGGATGCGCCCGCGTCCGCGAGGAGCTCAAGCTTTTCCATCAGCGCGGAGTCCGGTCGATGGTCGATTCGCTTTGACGCCTGGTGCAGTAGTGGGGCATTGGTCAGCAGCGGATGACACCAAAGCGATGGAATGACCACCTGGATGAAGTTGATGTGGTGGCTGAGCAGCACATCCCGTGCACGCAGCAAGGTTCCTTGGTACCCAGTGTCACCAGCCCATCCTTCAGTCTTGACCTCAATGGCGGTAGACGCCCCCAGGGTGTTGCGAGAGAGAAAATCAGGTGTGTACAGCCTGGAGCTCTCGCCGCGCACTCTGTCGCGTTTGCGTATCCGAGCCTTGTCGTCAACCGTGTGAAGCAATTCACCTTGCAGTAGGTCCAGGGTCAGGGGCTGCGATTGGAAGCTGCTTACGGAGGGGTCGAGCCCTAGCAGTTGCGATACCAGTCGCTCGGAAGGGCTTTCGACCGCGAGCCCACCATTGGACTTCGCTGCGTGCGTGAGAAAGGCCGGTCGACCATAGGTCGACGAGGTTTTGCGAATGCCGCGGTCCAATTTCCTGAGACCTGGCCGCGGGCTGAAGCGTGCGGGCGCCATCGTATTTCCTTGCGTCTTAGATTGATGTACTCAATGCGTGTAGGCACATTCGCCGGCCCTAAAGTGGACCGTCGCGTTTTAGGATGGCCCCCGCGATGAGGGGGCTCGACACGCGAGGCCTCTGTGGCGGTCAGGAGTGCCGATTGGCATCAGGCACGACGCCGTAGGAAGGCATACGTGCCATGTTCTTAGCCCGTGTCCCCACCGCCATGTTTGATTGGCGCCTCGTGTCGCCGCCCTCTCTTACGAGGAGCATGGGGGAGGCGTGGCACCAGCTCATCAGACACATTGCGGACGTTCCGAGCGTTGTTGATGCGGCAGTACGCCGCCCAAACATACTCGCCGTCCGAACTTGACCCCCGTGGACCAGCGAGTTGATAAACGCGACCGCTTGCCGTGACACCTCTCAGCGTCGTGGCGTCGAAAGTTTCGATACGAGACGACACTCGACCCGACCACTCGCCCGACTTTGTTCCGACGAAGTGCCGTGATGGACCGTCGTGCACGCCGTCGACCTCATAAACGCACCAGTCGTGCAGGATGAGAGACGGCTCCTCGGCGATTGGGGAAATCCTCCAGAGTGGCATAGCGATTCCTTGAGTTCAACTTGCTTGAGCCATGGCTCCGCCGTCGTGCATGCCGCACGGGTTGCAGAGTCGATGGGCTATCTCGCTGCGGTAGCGGCAGCGACCGGTAGTGACGGCTACTAGCCGAAGAGTGGCTGCGGGTTCAGAGCTGCACCTCCTAGCCTAGGGAGAGTTGACCTGCTGATTGCTGAACTGGGTCCAGCGCGGGGAGGCGATTTTTGAGCCGGCCGCTGAAAAAGCGCACTAGGGAAAGCCCGATATTTATAAATATCGGACAAGGGTGGTTAGACCAGGTTCGAACTGCGGACTACCACCTAGCGACCAAAAAGGTCGCTGCACAGCGCAGCATCATCCAGTCGGCTCGACGCACGGCGATGGCGGCAAGCGGCCAATAGCCGACGTACAACCTCGCCTACCATGTGCAGACAAATCATCGCGGACGCCCCATGCACATCGCCATCCTGACATTTGAGGGCTACAACGAGCTCGACTCTTTCGTGGCCCTCGGCATCTTGAATCGCATCAAGAAGCCCGGCTGGCGTGTTTCCATCGCGAGCCCTTCGGCCAAGGTGCGCTCCATGAACGGGGTCGTGGTGGAAGCTCAAGCCACGCTGCAGGACGCGGCCAGTGCAGATGCGGTCGTCGTGGGAAGCGGGCTCCTCACACGGGATGTCGTAGCCGACCCAGCGCTGATGTCGCAACTGAAGCTGGACCCGGCGCGGCAGCTGCTTGCAGCTCAGTGTTCCGGCACCCTTGTCCTTGCCAAGCTCGGGCTCCTTCAAGGCGTTTCCGCTTGCACCGACCTGACCACCAAACCCTGGGTGCAGGAGTCCGGTGTGGACGTGCTCAATCAGCCATTCTTCGCGCGAGGCAACGTAGCGACGGCGGGCGGTTGCCTAGCATCGCCTTACCTGGCGGCGTGGATTATTGCGCGGCTTGAAGGTGTCGAGGCCGCTGAAAGCGCACTCCACTACGTCGCACCTGTGGGCGAGAAGGAGCAGTTCGTTTCACGGGCAATGAGCAACATCCTGCCGTTCCTGCCTGGCGCAGTACTCAAGGCTGCCTGAGGCTCGCTGGGTCTTGAAGGGCAGTAACGGGCCCGAAGCTCCGCGAGGCCGACAGGCTACAGTCGGCCACAACCGGGCCTTCAACCGACCGCCTCAATTGACCTCCGCATGGCACACGTCAAAGACATCGACAGCTTGTACAACTTCATCGGCTACGTGGTGCTGACGGCCCCCGACCGATTCCCGCGTCGGGACTACCTCCGGGAAGACGAGCAGATGACGTTAGAGAAAGCGTTCGAGGAACTACGTCGCGGAATCGACTTGGTCAACTCGCAGTCTCCGGACCTTCCGAGCGCCGACAAACTGAGCGGCGTTCTGGAGGATGCCTTAGCGCTGTATCGTTCAGGCGAGGACATCCGCGGCGCCCATCGGCTCAACGACCTTGAAGCGATGATTTTCAAGGGCTGACCGTAGTCGGCCAAGACTGGACCTTCCCGCGTCCCGCCCAACCAATCAGAACACGCAACCTGGAGAAACCGATGGGAGTTCCCAACATGAGCAAGGAGCGGTATGACTCACTGCCGAAGGGGCAACGCTTGGCCTACTGGGCGGTCGTCGTTCTTGCTTGCGGCGTCATCGGCTACTTCCTCTTGGTGTACTAGCCATCGGGCAACAATCGGCCAGGACCGGACATTCCGGCGCGCCGTCCAACTCGGGCAGAATTTGTTCGTCATAGTCGAGGCTCGACACCGCAGAGGTCGTCGTCAGCAGTCGTTCGTACACCGGTCAAGAATGATGTTTTGTAGACGATTTTTCTCAACCTTAGGATGCGGCGTCTGCCTCGCTATTGTTGGATGTGCCGGGAGTTCAGCCCCACAGCCCGCCCCCGCTGGAATTGCCAACCCAACCTCGCCTGAAGGTCGTGCTTAGCCCGGAAGGCCACGCAGTCCTCGAGAAGGCAACCGGGCAGATTGTTGGGCAGACCATCGTCGTCCTAATCGATGGCGAAATACGTTCTGTGGCGGTCATCCGCAGCGCTATCACGAGTGGTTCGCTCCAGCTGAGCATCGACAGGGCCAAGCTGCCTGAGCTGGAACGGCTTGCCCAGGGGCTTGGTGGCGTATGACGCCCGAGGGCGACTCGCGGCCAATAGCCGAACTAGGTCGCGTCGACCGTTTGCAACAGAACATGTCAGAAAAATGAAGCTCCACTATCGGAGGCGTGTACGTCAGTGACCTCGTTCATTCAACATATAGACCAAGAGTCTGATGCTGCGCTATCGCTCCTTAGCAAAAGCGAGATTCAGTTCGCTTATAGCGCATGGTGCGAAGTGCGCGCAGGAAGTTCGACGCTGACTGTCAAGACTGCATTCATCCAAGTCTCGGCCAGGCGCTTCATCTCGATAGAGACTGATTGGCTCTTTACGTCTGACCTCGATGGGCTGCACCATCACGAACTGGTCATCCGCAGCGTCTCCCGCCCAGGAACAATTTTCTATGAGCCTGACCGCCCGCCAGGCGGGGCCAACTTCAAGGCCGACCATACGTCGCTCTTCCTTGGAGCAAAACGTAAGGTTTCAAAAGTGGATGTGCTGGTCGCAAAGGAGGTGGGCCAGGATGAGACCTCTGAGTACGACGCGGGTTTAGTGATAACCAGAGATGACGGCCTACAGCTTGCCCTTGTCCGAACGGAGTCCATCGCAGGGCTCATGTATCTTGCACACGAATACGCGGAAATTAAGACTCTCCTTGAGAGCTTGACGATTCGTCGAACCTATTTGGCGTAGCTGCATGCAAACATATGGCTTGGGCTTCTACGTTCCTTGTGAAGAAATCGCTGGCGCGAAAAGTGTTGCTACCTTACCTCGGCCTCCGGCCAGAAGCGGACTGCCGAGACCACTGCCTCCTTCTTCCTTGAACAACCAAAGCGTGACTGAAAGATGAGCTACTACACCCGTTTTGAGCTGCAGTGGAACGACGCGGACTACGCACCAGGCACCCTTACGCCAGACATGATTGCCAACGCAGCCGCGCCGTTCGTGAACCAACGTGACTGGAGCCTCGATGTGCTAACCGACCTTCGCGCTTCTGCGACAAGTCAAGGGTTGGCGCGACCAGGGTTCAACGGCGTTGACGGCGCGTCTTTGGTCGAGATGGTCCAAGCGGTTTCCCTGGCGTTTCCCGCTGTCACTTTTTTTGGACGCGGCATCGGCGAGGACATACTGGACACTTGGATACGCACCGTGCAAGGAGGCGAAGTACTGAGGAAATTCGGCCCATTCGAGGCGTCCACCGCAGACGCTTTGAACACGCAGCCAAGCGAGTCGCTCAATCACAGGAAGCCTTGGTGGAAGTTCTGAGAACGGCCAATATCGGACCTTCAGTCGTAGTCGCCAGTGCGGCCTGCGTGGCTTTCCAAAGACACAATAAGATGGGCTGCTCGGAGAAGTCAGCGATGTTTGAGTATCGAGT